>Ga0326512_10000930_pt1 | contig 24103 bp, 28 predicted proteins | sample 1_2617_0518_D_FD_203652 | JGI IMG/M metagenome (GOLD analysis project Ga0326512, IMG submission 203652) | Bovine rumen microbial communities from UC Davis, California, United States - 1_2617_0518 | ecosystem: Host-associated > Mammals > Digestive system > Stomach > Rumen | place: USA...
TATACTGAGGCTTTGTGGGATAAGAAGAGATGGGCTATGGCAAATCCATTGCTTTTGTACGATTCTGACTACAAAGTTACAACAGATGTAGATAAATGGAAGGATTTTGAAGATAATGCTCGGATGGCAAAAGAGCAAGAAGGTTCTCTGTTAAATAACTTCTTAATCAAAAAATTAGACGTGTGGACAACGGTAGGTTCTGATGCTTTTGTAAATATGGATGACTGGGCTGCATGTGGCTGCGAACCTATTGATATAACAGGACTGAAATGTTATATCGGATTAGACTTATCTTCAAAGAATGACTTGGCGTCATTTTCAGCTGTATTTCCACCACAGGGTGATTTAAATAAGACATATATATATTCTCATAGCTTCTTGCCAAAAGCTACTTTAGAGAGACATATTCAACGAGATAAAGCACCATATGACCGTTGGTATCTTAACGGATTTTTATCATTGACTGATTGTAACGGTACTAACGGATACATACTGGATTATAAATTTATTGCTGATTTTTTAAAAAATTTCATAAAAAATAATAAACTACAGGTAATCATGCTTGGCTATGATGCTATGGGAATTGGCGGTATTATGCAGGATTTAGATGATATTCCATGCGAGAAAGTGGAAATTGGTCAGTATCCTAAATCATTGAATGATGCATGCAGAAACATGCAAGGTACAGTAGCTGGGCGTACTTGCTGTTATGATAAAAACAATGAATTATTATCTTGGTCAATGGTTAATGCTCAATCAGTTGTTAATTCAAAACAGGAATTACTGATTGATAAGAAGATGCAGAGACATAGGATTGACCCGATAGATGCTGTATTGGATGCATGGAAATGTATGTTACTTACTGATGATAATGCTGCAGAAGCTGAAAAGCAGCAACAAACGATTGATGATTGGTTAAATTTAATGAAAAGACTTGACAATTAAAATTATACCTATTATAATGTATATATGGAGAGGACATTTGTCTTTTTCACAAAAACAATATGAAAAAAATTATAAAAAAATAGTTGACAAGTAAAAAAATGTTGTATATAATGTATATTGGTAGAGGACATTTGTATGTACAGGTGATACCATGTGGAAAAACACAAGTAGAAGTGTAATAAAACAAAAAACAGCAGAAAAGCCAGTAGATAAGGCACTTTCGAGACCACCGTTTCAAAATGTAGATTACATTTTACCCGGTGGTATTGGTGGTTATAGTGAATACGGTCCTGCAATGACTGAAATCACATATAATACATGTTTAAGAGTGCTTTCTGAAGCTATTTCTAAATTACCTATACATGTTAAGGACGAGAATAACAAAATTGTAAAAAATACTACTGAAAAACTTTTAAACACTCGTCCTAATCCTACAATGACAACTGTTACCATGCTGGGCATTATTGAAAAAGACCGTAACCATTATGGAAACGGATATTTGTATTGCGACTGGTCTCCTACGACTGGCGAATTGCGGTCAATTACTCCACTTGACCCGCGACTGGTAAGAGTGTGGATAGATGATGTAAGTAGTGAAATTTTGAAAAAAATCTACTATACATATACTACTATGGCTGGGCACAGCTTTATCCTGCCTGAAGAAGATGTGGTACATGTTCGTGCATGGCATACTGATGAGCAGACAAGATTAATCGGTATTCCTGTACGAGACACATTAATGAGTTATATCAGCTCTGCACAGGCTTCTCAGAATACTCAGAGTAACTTAGTTAAATCTAATTTAATTGCTGGCGGTGTTTTAAATTACGTTGGTGATTTAAATGATGAGAAAAAAGAGTTACTGTTACAGCAAGTCAAGAAAATCGGTACTGCTAATAGAATTATTCCATTACCGAAAGACTGGTCAATTACTCCGATTGGCTCTATGTCACTGGTCGATTCGCAGTTCCTCGAGAATAGGAGACTAAATATCGAGAGTTTGGCTGCTTCGTTCGGGGTGCCCAGCATATTTTTAAATATGTATAACAAGGCGAGTTATTCTTCAGCTACTGCACAGCAATTAGATTTTGTGACCAATACATTAATGTGGATTTGCAGGCAATACGAATCAGAAATGACTGTTAAATTACTTTCTGATAAAGAAATTGCAGCTGGTATGAGGATTGACATTGATACTGATGCAGTATTGGCTCTTACTCCTGATACACATGCTGATGTGCTGGTTAAATCCTGTGGCGGTGCATTTCTTACGATTAATGAGGCTCGTAAAAGAGCTGGATATCCACCGCACGATGGTGGCGATAAGCTGATGACTACTCCCGGTGCTACGGTAGTTACTGAAAAGATTGAGGTGTAATTATGATAAAAATAAAGAATCTTACCACAAAAGGCGAGATATATTTATATGGCATTATTGTTGATGATAGTGATGCACAATGGCTCAGAGATGAGGATGGAAACATTTTAGGATATCAATTTCCTGCTGATGTAAAAGCACAGCTGGACAGCTTAAAAGGGCTGCCTATTGATGTGCATATCAGTAGTGATGGTGGCTCTGTTAGTGCTGGTATTGCCATTGCTAATATGTTGGCTGCTCATGATGCTCCTACTGTTGCATATATCGATAGCTGGGCTGCAAGCATTGCTTCTGTGATTGCATTTAATTGCAATAAAATAGTAATGCCTGAAAATACATTTATTATGATTCATAATCCAGCTGGCGGTGGAATGGGTGAATCCTCATTCTTACGCAGTATTGCTGATTGGCTTGATAAAATCCGTGATACTATCGCTGATACATATGCTAAGCATTGTGGCGGTGATATTGAGCGAATTAAATCAGCTATGGATGCTGAAACTTGGTATACAGCAAGAGAAGCAAGTGAGCTTTTCGATAATGTCGAAATGGTTGAAGCTAATGATGTTAAAGCAGTAGCACAAATTATGGAACGTGGCGGAATTGAAAAACTGGAATATTCGAAATATAACAGTGCTCCCACAGCTATTAAAAGCAAGGTAAATAATAGTGCTAATGATAATAGTGCTAATGATAATAATGATGTTAGCAATGATGTAAAAAATATATTAGACAAGTTGCAAAGGAGTTTTAATTATGAAGAAAAGGGCTGAATTATTAAAAGCTATTAATGCACAGCGTAAAGTTGTGCTGGACATGCTCCAAAAGGGCAGTGTTGATGAAGCAAAGGCTGCTTCTGACGAATTGGAAAAAATACAAAATGAGTATGATGCGTTACCTGACACAGTGGTAACGGAAAGGATGGCAAAACCGATGGATAAGAAAGAAAAGATGAATCAGGTCCGCAAGGCTGTTGATGCTTTCATGCATAAGGGCTGGACAGGCGTTACCGATGAAATGAAGAGTTTTATTAAACCTGTGAATGCTTCTGATACTCCGGGTCAGATTGAAACTGGAAGTACTCGTGGTCAGGCACTCGTTCCTGTCGTCACTGCCGATTTTGTGGCTGAGATGCCTGCAGGTGTGTATCGTCTGCGTGACCGTACGGATAATTACCCTGCTACTTCTAAGAGTGGTAAAATCCCTGTGGTAGCTAATCCTACCGACACACTGACCAATTTTGATGAATTCCCTGCAGGTGGAATCAACAAAACACAGGTTACTATCAACAGCATTGATTGGAATGTGGCTGATTATGGCGATATCGTTCCTGTATCTAATGATTTGCTGGCTGATGAAAATGCAAGCGTATTTGATATCATTGCTCGTACTTTCGCAAAGAAAATGCGGAACACTGAGAATGCTCTGATTTTGGCTGCTATTGATGGTATCGGTGCTGGCACTGCGGTACATACATGGCAAGCTATTGCTGATGCAGTTAATGCTACTGACCCTGTAGACGGTGCTGACAAAGTGATTATCACCAATACTGACGGTGGCTCTTTCTTAGCTGACCAAGTAGATAATGACCATTATGTGCTGATTCAGCCGAATGCTATGTCGCCTAAGAAATATTTCCGTGGCTATGAAGTGATTCAGTTACCGTTGGCAGTTCTGCCGAATACGACTAATAGCGAAATTCCGTTCTATGTTGGCTCTTTGTTTGATGCCATTATGTTTGTAGAACGTCAGGGCTTAGTACTGTCCTACAATCCGTATTCTGACAGTGCTTTTGCAAAGAATGCTACTGATGTACGCATTACTTCTCGTTTAGACTGCAAAGTAAAATTTGCTGGTGCTATTAAGAAGTTGCTGTACACTCCGTCTAATTCCTAATTGATAGACAAACTGATAGACAAACTGATTGATAAATTTAGGTATCCCCCGCTTTTGGCAGGGAAGAAATGCTTAGGGCACAATTCCCTGCCTAATTTATAAAGGAGAGACAGAAAATGCTGACACTGAATGATGCTAAGGCTTACTGCAGAGCTACAGATGAGGATGATGTATTAGTACAGCAGTTGATGGATGCATCAGAATCATACTTAGAGGGAGCAGTAGATGATTACACAATCAAATACAATAACTGCGGTACAAGCTGGCAAGCAAAAGCTGATTTAGCTCGTAAGTTACTGATAGCTGACTGGTATGAAAATCGGTTAGCTACTGAAAGACCAGTATCGCCTGCTATTCGCCTGTTGCTGGTACAGCTGCAGCATACTGCTACTCCTACTGGCGGTGAATAATATGAAACTTCCGATTGATATATCAAAATTTCGAGAAAGAATTACGCTGGCGGCTGCAGGCGTTACCGTTGATGAAGAGCTAAACCGTATCGAAAGTATTGTACTGGGCAAGACGGTATGGGCTGCGGTAGAAGTTAAATCGACATCTCTGAATGCTGCTGATGCTGGTTTGCAGCCAAAAATTTTGTATCGTTTTTACATTCGAAAACAAACTGTAGGACAGGTTGATTTTATCAAGTATCATGGTAAAACACTGCGTTTATCTGTACCTTACTACGAGATTGATAACAAGTACATTGTATTCGAAGCTGCAGAAAATCCATGGCAGTAATCTTATTTGTGTAAATATTTAGGTTGTGAGATTATGGCTAGTTTAAATGCATTTTTAAAAGATGCTGATGAGCGTGTACGCAAAGCTGCTGCTGATGCTTTAAATGAAGCAGCAGAACAAGTTCAACAGCAGATTAAGTCGAATATGGATGCACAAGGCATTCAAAATCGTACAGGACAGTTACAGCGAAGCATTAAGATTACAAAAGCTACACCAAAACGGTTATCGTGCAAAATTAAATCTGAAGTATTTAAGGCTGCACCTAAGAAACCGGGTAGCAGAAATCCTGCAATGCGAGGACGTTATAAATACGGTGTTCCCTATGGTAGATTGATAGAATTCAGTCCGAGAATTAACAAGCCATTTTTTTACAATGCGTGGTACAAACTGCGTAATACTGTAAAAAAAGAGGTAATGGAAGCTATAGGAGATGCATGGAATGGTTAATGTAGATGTTTTAGCTGCTAATGCACTGCTTACTGTGTTTAACAGTAATCAGATTTTTCATGATATGCTTCCTGAAAATGGCAATTATCCTATGGTTGTTTATAAAGACTTATCGGAAACGCCTGTTTTACATGCAGATAACAAGCTGTATGCAAGAGAGCATATCATAAGAGTGACAATCGTTACTAATGGTAATGCTACTATTAATTCATTAAAGTCTCAGGTTGAGACTGCAATGACTGCAGCTGGTTTTATGTGGCAAAACACTAATAAGGTGAATGATGGTGTAGAATACTACACATCTTTAGATTTTTCGATAGATAATGTGGAATAACAAGGAGAGAAAACTATGGCAAAGGTTGGTATTTCTAAACTGCATTATGCTGTATTAAGTACAGAAGATACTCCGACCAGTAATCCTGTATATGGTACGATTAAAGCACCGTCCTGCGGTATCGTGAGTGCTGAAGTCACATCTGAAAGTAATAAGGTTTCCCTGTATGCCGACAATATGGTGTGGGAATCTGAAGTGTCTATGGGCGATATTAATCTGTCGCTGGATTTGGCTGATTTACCGCTGGAAGTTCAGGCTGATTTACTTGGTCATACTTATGATTCAACTGAAAAGACCTTAATTAAGAAATCAAGTGATACTGCTCCGTATGTAGCTGTTGGCTTTGAATTCTTAATGGGTGGTGGTAAAAAGCTGGCTATATGGCTGTACAAGGGCAAATTCTCTGAGCCAAATATGAGCGCTCAGACTAAAGGTCAAGACACAGAGTATCAGACCAATGAAACGTCTGCTATTTTCGCAGCTCTCAAGGGCGGTGGAGATAATACAGGACGGTGGCTGTATGCTAAGGAATTTGATGCAAATGCGGCTACTGACAGCTTCTATACTTCAGTTCCGTTAGCTGCTGTTACTCAGTAATAATGATGAAAGCGAGGGATAACAAATGAATAGTATTACAGTAAAACAATGGAAAGACATTAGTACTTTTGACCCATTGAAAGATGGTATTTTTGATGTTGATGGTACGATTGAACGCATTAAGATGGTTACTGGTAAAAGTGATGAGGACATAGACAATATGCCTATGGAAGAGCTGTTGCCTACTTATCTTGATTGCGTTGAAAAAGTAAATTCCCTTGTTTTTAGCAAGTTAAAGCAAATCCCAAAAGAGGACGGGGACAAGGCAGCAGTGTAGCTTTGTCCCCTGCTGAAGGGATTCTGCAATGGTATCTGTGGGCAATTAAAGAGTTAAATATGAGTTTTGAGACGGTAGAGAAAATGCCTGTTGAAGAGCTATTTGACATTGTGCTGCTAACAGATAAATTCAATCATCCACAGGATTATGAACCTGCGGAAAATGTATTTAGAATGTTCATGTAGGCAGTCATGTAATTGGCTGCCTTTTCTTATATATAGGAGAAGATATTTATGGCTAAAGATAATGATAAAGGCTTGTACCTGCCTTTAAGAATCAATTTATCAGAATGGGAGCAGTCACTGGCTACTGCATCTGCTGACTTGCAGAAAGCTATGAGAGAAATGCATTCCGAAGTTAAGGATTTGCGTTTGCGTTATGATGTTGACATTGCCAGTGCCAAAGCTGCAGGTAATATGACAAAAGCTATGCAGATGGAAAATGCTAAGCTGAATCATTTATATGATATACAGAAACGTGTAGTACAGGCTCTTAATAATGCATATAAGGAAAGTATCCGTACAAACGGTCAATTTTCTAAACAGACACAGGATATTGGCAAGTCTTTATTGGCAGAGACAAGAGCATTAGATAGACTGCAAAAGCAGGTGGATAGCAAGTCTTTAAATCTCGGACGGGCTTTATCTGATGGTTTAGCTAAGGCATCTCCTGTTTTTGCTGAAATTCGCAACTATACTCGTAATGTCACTGCTTCATTAGGAGAGATGGGCACAGCTGGTATGACTGCTGCTAAGGCTCTTGGTGGTATTGGTGTAGCTGCAGCTGGTATTGGTGCTGTAGCTGGTGGATTAGAAGCTGTTACACAGGGTGTTAATAATATTGCTAAGGCTGGTGTAGCAGCAAGTGATAGCGTATATCAGCTTCGTGAAAGAATGCATTCTTCTTATGAAGATGCTGAATATATCTTTGGTGTGACGAAAATTGACGGAAGTAATGCTGAATCGTTGGTTAGTGCATTAAATATACTTAATAAAGCATTACTGAATGATACTAAGGGTACGAGTGCTGCAGCAATTGCATTAAAGCGGTACGGTGCTGAATTAATTAATGCTGATGGTACAGTTAAATCGTACAAAGAGCAATTAGAAGAGCTGAGCAGAGCATATCGTACAGCTGCAAAGAATGGTGAGATTGGTAACTGGGCAGCTTCTTTTAAAGGTGCTCTTGCTACTGGTGAATTTGACCACTTGCTGAATGGTTTGGAAAGCTATTCTACAATTGCAAAGACTGCAGCTGGTGATAGCAAGGTACTGTACAGTGAATTACATAGTGTTACAGACTGGACGAATGCTGTAGCAATGGCAGAAGAAAGGCTTGCATCAGTAAAAGGCGGATTTTTTGCACAGGCTTCTGTAGAAAATATGAAAGCAGAAGTAGATAGTTTAGTAGCTACTGCAAATGCATTAAGCAAAAATGCACAGTTATATGATGAAATGGGTGCTTCTTTAGGCACTGTTACTAAGGAATGGTTGAATTTTAAAGGTGCATCTACATTAGCATTGCAAAATGTTGTAGCTGAAGTACCAGCTGTGCTTACTGCACTGAAACCATTAGGCGAAACTATTAAAAGTGTATTAAATGTTATGATGATAGGTCCTAGAAACCTGTTACCTGATAGTGTAAATGCTAAAATTGATGAATTTAAGAAGAAGATTGAGGATGCATGGAATAAAGGCTCTGCTGACTACTATGCAGCATTAAATGAGCAGAAAAGTAAGAGAGCTGCCATTGAAGCTAAACAGGCAGAAAGCAAAGTAAATGAAATTAATGAGGAATACAGCAAAAAAAGAGCAGAAGAAACTACAAAAGAAAAAGATTCTTATAAAAAATTTTATGAGGAGTTAGAAGATGTAATGGCTTCTGCTTATGAAAAAGAAATCCTGCAAATCGAGCGTAAAAAACAGGCTTGGATTGATGCTGGTATATCTGAAGTAGATGCTCATAAGCTGTATACACAGCAAAAGGAGCAGATTGATGCTAAGTATTACCAAAAGCAAAAACAAGAGCGAGAAAAACAGATTAAAGATGCTGAATCTGCATATCAAAAAGAAGCAGATGCTGCAAAAAGAGCAAGAGAATCAGCTATTAGCAGTGCTGAAAGTACATTACAGCAGAATCTGAAACTGTTGCGGTATATCCAAAATGAGCAGCAAAAAGGCACTTATAGTGAAGATGCTGCTAAAAAGTATGCTGAGCAATTACGTATGAAAAGTGGCGGTTATCGGCAATCAGATATTGATTTTTATAAGTCTTTTGGACAAGAGAAGCTGGCAGAAATTGCTAATGCTCGTGATAGATTATTTGGATGGGCTGGTCAACAAGGCATGGCACCAGTAACAAACAATAATCAAATTACGGTTAATTTTGATAATGCTTTGTTGGAAGATGTTACTGCACAGGATAGAGTTGCGGAAAATGTTGCACAGCGGATTCTGACTGCGTTAGAAAGCATCAATGGTAATCAGCAAGGCTATGTGTATGGCTCACGGTAATTAAGGAGATATTAATCATGATTCAAATCGGTACTATAAAATCTATTGGTAGAGCAGATGACCATAATGTTAGATATGATGATAGACAGCAACTGGTGCAAGTAGTTACAAATACTGGTGCTGCAGATGTTGTTGTTGAGGATTATGGCGTTGTTGACAACGGTGAAGTTATATCTTGTAGTGCAGTGTTTGACAGCGATAGCTATGATGCACTGGTACTGTTATGGAAAAACCGTACACTTAGTACAATTATATTAGAAGATGGTACTACTTTTACTGGCAGAGTGGTTATTAAAGGTACTACTTATTACGATAAGATTATGCCTATGTATAAGAAAGTGACTTTAGAATTTTGGAGGATTTGATAATATGTTTAACATATCTCCTACTGTATTTCCAAAAAGGACTACTACAACAGCTACATTAACGATACCGGCTTGTACACTGTGGGCTGTTGGTGCAAGCGGTGCTATCAGGCTTTCTAAAGGTGATGGTACTTGGGGTGACTATATCTCTGATACAAGCGACGGTTCTCATGATTTAACTGTTACTATTTATGTTAAAGTACCTAATGCAACAGTAGATGGTGCTTATGATTTAAATTATCAATATACTCCTGCTGGTGGCGGTGAGGATGTGCTTGGCTCTATTCCTATTATGGTTGGTAATTTAAGTCTGCATATGGAATCTTTGAATTTTGCTTTTGGACAAAGAGCAGCCACAGTACAATACTCTGCTAATCTTGTTAATGATACTGTAAGATGTGGTCAGAATTTAGCAGGTACAATACTTGACCACAATTATCGTTTTGAAGTGGAAAGAATTGTAGAAAATGGTGCTAAATCAGCAATAAGTGGCTCATCTTTTGCTGATAAATTAGTTAATTCACTGATTCAGTACACTGTAGAGTATGATTATGATTTACTGCATCTTGGTTGGATAAGACCGTTACTTACTGAGCATTTAGCAGAGATTTCTAAGGTATTAGGTATTCAGATTGTACTGCGTGGAGCTGACTTTTATCCAGCTTCTCCACTTAACTTAGGTATATACAAGGCTCTTGGAAAGATGGAGCAGACATTTGTTGGCACATTTGCAGAGCATTTAAATAGGCTCTTAGGCTGGTCAGATAGCGTTCCGGGTATGACATATAACCTGTACATAGATAACGGTATTATTTACATTGTACAGCAGGGATATGAGCAAAATACACTGACGCCTACTGCATGGGCTGTACGTCCTACTCTGACACATACAATTCGTAGGACAGAATGGAGTGAGCCTGTTACTGTAAGTATTCCGAAAGAAGTAAGCAGTAACGATGGCACAAGCGGTAGTGTACCTTTTAATGGCACTATTACTTGGGGTACAGCTTCGTTAACTTATGAAGATGGTTATCTTATGCAAGAAGTAGATGGAAATAAAACTACTACCTACACTTATCAGACTATTGGTGATTGTAAGCGTATGGTCACAAGAACGATGGTTGATACTGATGAGTACGAGTGTATTCAGACTGTGTATAGCTATGAATCTACAGAGAATCAGTGGTACTTAGCAAAAGAAGTACAGACTACTTATACTGGTACTGATACTACTGGTACTGTTATCAATACACAGACTACTACACATCATCTCGCCAATATTGAGGGCTGGTATGGTACTACTGTATATGATGAGTATGGTGCAGAAGTATCTCATAGCGTATCGCAGGGAGCACCGGGAAATAAAGTTAGTCAGTACACAATAGATAAAACAAATGATGCTCTGAAAAATTCCAGTAGTCCATCTCAAATCACCGTCCAGTTGAATGGTGTGGCAAAAGCTAGACAGACATATCCTGTCGCAAGTACTGCTACATTACAGCAGATTGCTACAGCTCTTGATACCTATGAGGGCAAAGAGATGGTTACTCTGAGCGGTACTATTGTTGGTGGTAATCATATCTACACATTTAATGACAAAATCAGCTATGCTGGTAATGTGTATCAGCTGGTTAGTAACAATGTATCTCGTACACCTACACAAATCAGGCAATCAATTACTGCTGTACGGTATATTTTGAATTAAGGCGGTGGTTACTATGTATATAGAGCAATTAGCAAATTATTTAGCACAGTGCATGAATAAAGATGATGTGGGTATGGCAGAACGTGGCGTAATAAGTGGTTCTACTGTTGTTACAGATACTGGTAGTTACTACTATGAAGCTGCTTGTCCAATTGATTTATATACTGGTAAGCAAGTGTGGGTACAGGTTGCAGAAGATGGTACAGCGGTGATTATTGGAGATTGATAACATGTTAAAGAGACTGTTATATACAAATCGATTAATTGATATTGGCAATTCAGTACACTACAATGGTGAAGCTGTATGGAGTGATGGAAGAGTTGCTTATGGCTGGGATTATGCTAAATCTAAAGCACCAGCTACTGTCATTGTGCCTGCTGGTTTTTGGGTAGGAGAAGAAACTAACGGTAAATATCGACTGGCAAAGAAGAATCTGCTATTAGGTAATACTGTTGTCAGTAATGGTCATGGTGATTTACAGTGTTATCCATGCTATGTTGATGTGCAGGATACAGGCGGAAATCTTCCTGAATACGGTATTTTATATAGTCCTAATGGTGTTTATCTGTTTGATGGTGCTGTTATTTCGCTGGATGCCAGCGGTAATGTATTAACATATAAAGGTTATATGCTTAAATTTTTTACAAATACTAATGCACAAAAACAGGATACTAATCATCATCCATTATTTTATGCTCATGTTGTTGCTACAACATTAGATTTAGATGATTGGTACTATGTTGCTATCTACAGCAATAATAATATTAATTATTTTACTATTTATGATACTGATTTAATTAAGATTGCTGAAGTAACTGAGCAGAATGACACTTTCAATATTGTGTATAACTACGATGGTAGGCAAATTACTGATAGTGATGCTGATTTTGAGATTATAAAAAAATATAATTTACTTAATGTTGTTGAAACTACTGTTGATTTGTACAGCCTATACGCTATGGGCGGTACAGTAACACTTAATCATATCGTTGCTATTGATGCTATCAGGCTTAATATAGATGATACTACAGTACAAGGCTTGATTGGACAAAATGAGCGTGGTAATACTGTACGCAAGTATTTCCAGCTTGCTACTGCAATACAGACTTATTTGTGTGCATATTCTCCTGACCGTGATGTTGACGGTGATATTAAATACAGTGGTGGTTATGAAGTTGTTTATGACATGCTTATTGATAGTGGTGTGTGTACGTTAACAGTAGGTGCTAACGGTGTGACGATATATGATGTACAGACTGGCACAGAAATTGCTCATACCAGTGGCGATTTGCTTACTGTGGGTGGTACATATGTTGGACATGGCAGAATTACTTACGATAATTATAACAATGGCGAGTGGAACTATGAGCTGTGGCTCTATATCGATGGCATGACAGGTACTGCAAATATTGAATATGATGTTAATAACTATTGTATTGTAACAAATCATCAGACTGGCGATACTATAGCACAAGAAACATCTACTGGTTTAGATGTTTATTATGGTGGTGTAGTAGCATGGCAAGGTCCGGGAAGTATCAGCGTAAGTAATGTTACTCCAATTGAATACACAGGTGATTATCTCGTATCATCGGATATCACTGGTTCAAGTAATCAAATTACGAATCCATTAGGTGACCCTACTGTAACGGACGGTACGCTATATGCAGAGCAGAATGGTAGTACTATAACAATAACAGACAATGGCAGTCCTGTGTATAGTGGTGCTGGTAGTATCACGATAACAAATCCACAGCCAGCAGCTGGTGGTTATTATAGTGGTAGCTATACAATCAGTATTCGCATGAGTGGTAGCGGTATCATAGTACCGCAAGGTAGCTCAGATATGGATATTTACGATAGTAATCGTGATATCGTTGCTTCATTAGCATCAGGTAATGTGAGTATTTATGATAGCAGTGGTACTGTTACTTATACTGGTGCAGGTACAATTACTACAAATAATTTAGTGCCTGTTAAATGGTTTGGTGGTTATACACTTAATGCATCTGTATCAGGTACAGAGACTGTTGTAATCAAAGACAAGGTAGAAATGTGCGATTATACGATTACTCGTACTATTACTGGTCATAGCTATCACATAGAACAGCCAACTGGTGATACTGTTGTTTACTATAAAGATAAAGTAGCTACTTATGATAGAAATAATAGTACTGTTAGAATTGTTGATGCTTCTCATCAGGTAGTTTATAGCGGTACAGGTAGTATATCTGCATATAATTTAGTTGATACTGAGGGAGATTATACAATTACATTAACTGCTACTGGTTTTGGTTATGCTTCAAAAGATACTAATAATAATACCTATGTTTATGACTTAAATAATAATTTAGTTGCTAAAGAGCAAAATAGAGAAATTATAATCTATAGTGGCGGTCAGGTTGAGTATCAAGGTGCTGGTACGATAACATTATCAAATACTGTACAGGAGACTGATACTGTAGTTGTTTATGATAGTAATGGAAATGTTATTGCTGAAGAGAATGGTGATGATGTTGATGTATATGATGCTAATCAACAGCTTATCTATAGCGGTACTGGATGGATTAAAACATCTAACATATATGCGATTAACATCAAGAGAAGCAATAAGTTATATCATATTGATGCGAGTAATGGGCTTCAGCAAGTGCAACAGTATCCTACATCATGGCAAGATGGTGGTGTTACACTGGATTTATCTGATATGTCATTAACGGTTGACCAGCATACATATAATAATGACCCATTGCGTTTGTTGAATACACATGGCTTTATATTTGCTCATGGTGTGCATGGTAATGGTGATTATGTTATATCACAGGATAGTAACCTGCTGTGGCATTGTACACAGCAGCATACTACGGAAAGTGAAACATATAGCGGTATAGAGCATGTGTTTAATTTGGCATGGCTGCGGAAGAGGTGGAAATCATGATGATTACTAAATACTATAAAATTATCATAGCATTAGTATTAGTTATTGGAGCTGTAATTACTGGTTATATGTACGGTAAGAGACAGTATAGTGCTGGCTATGATAAAGGCTATGATATCGGTTATAAGGCTGGTTATGAAGAGCGTAACAGACTGGCACTGCTGTCAAAACCTGATGCTGTTACTGAGCATGTAAAAACGGAAACTAAAATTGTATATCAGAAAGTACCATATACAGGTACTGATGTGCAGGTAAAGACTGAGCCACCGAAAGTTACGGTTGAAGTTAATGGTAAGAAGCAGGAGATAGTGCAAAAGCAGGAAACTGCTGACTTATCAGTAAAAACGGAAACTGCTGTTAAAATAAAAATACCTGAAAGACGGTGGAAGCTGGGCATTGGTACTGATGGTAAATCAGCAGCTGGTATGCTCTCTTTTCCGGTAAAAGGTGCTGTTGGTGGCTGGGTAGCTGGCTCTAAAGGTAAAGTTATGGGCGGTATTTCAATTAGTTTTTAAAAAAATAATTTGACTTTTTGAAATTTTATATGTATAATGATAGTAGACAAATGTATTTATGTAGTGTACAAAATTTAGTTTTATAAGGAGAAGATATCATGATTAATGTAGATGCTAACAACATGAATATCACTTTGACAAAAGGTGATAGTGCTGTACTGTCGCTGGAATTGAAAGACGGTGAGGGCAGTACATACAATTACAGCAACGATGATGTAAAGTTTGTTGTAAAACGTGCACCTGTAAATGATAATACGGTAGTGCTGGAAAAGACTGTAAATGAAGAGGGAAAGATTGTGCTGGCACCTGAAGATACAAAAAATATCGATGGTTACGGTGATTTTATTTATGCTATTAAGCTGTATCATACAGTAGAGGCCGAGACTGAGGGAGAAGAGGATACTATAGAAGTGTATACTCCTATCGTAGCGAGATTTTCTTTAGGCTATAATATTATTTAATTTTTATAGAGGGGTGATTTTATTATGACCGGAACTATTAATATTGATGAAAACATTACCGGAACGTTAAATATTGACGGTAACATTACTGGCACCATTAATATTGGCGGCGGCGCTCAGCCTGTACTTGATAGCGTTACTGTTAAAAGTACTACTCAGAGCCAAACGGTTCTGCCGAGCGAGGGCGTAGACGGATTTAATTCCGTTACGGTTAGTCCGTTGCTGTTACAGAGTAAGAGCGTAACGCCGGGGGCTGCTGCTGTTACGGTTACGCCGGACACTGGTTTTGACGCCCTGTCTTCTGTAAGTGTCGCCGCTGCTCCGGCTGGTGGAGATTTTGTATTAGATTTTTCTGTTAGTTGGCAAGGCGTTGTTGAAAATTACCAGTTTGCCGATATGAGCGGAATTACTGGGGTTACGTTTAAAATCAACAACCCCAACCTGACAATTGGACGGAACGCCTTTTATCACTGCTCAGGTATTAAGCGTTTAGAGATTCCTGTTTGTCAGAATATTGGAGCAAACGCTTTCTCTGGTGTTTCTGGACATGATGTTTATCTAGGAGCTAGTACTCAGTATGGCTCATCCGTTATTCCTATTGCTCAAGCCTATGACATTGGTGAGCCTGCAAGTATCCACGTTCCTGTAGAAATGCTTAACACGTACAAAAATGATAGCGTGTGGGGCGTTTTTGCAAGTATTATGGTTGGCGACTACTTTGTGCCTTAATACTAAGCATGGTTAATTCGTTAGCTAAAAATACTGGATATCCTGTATATAATAGCGTGAAGATTTAATTTTAAGTAAAGCGAGGGATAAAAAATGTTGATTGATTCAGAAAAAATAACCGATTTTAGAATTGACAAAAAAAAGGACATCACTTTTGATATCAATGGAAAAGAAGTTGTCTTTGAAATTCCGTATATTGTGTGTGTTAATCCACAATTTAAAAGAATCTATGTTGGAGGAATGTTCGAGACTGAGGTTGATTTGGTTGACAAAGATATTGAAGCGATACTTCACGGAGACGAATCAATCATTGAATCTGCTTGTGCAAAATTTGCATGGGAACAAATTACAAATAATAAATTTTGTAAAAAATAAAAAGAAATAAATTTAGCGAGGGATGGCTTTACATTTTGGCTATCCCTTGCTTTTTTTTATGGCTGTACGATAAATGTATCGTGTTAACATATAATCGTCGTCAGAAACGATTTAAACGTGTTTACGGCGTTTTTATAATACAGGGGTATAAAATTATGACAAAATACATTCATGAAATAGCTAACTACTGGGAGTACAAAATTTTTGGAGCATTATTTGCGACAATTTTTACAGACGACTTCCTAAAATTGATGGTGCTTTTTTGCCTACTTGAAATTCTCGATACCATTTCGAGAATGATAGCGGAAAGCAAGCATGCCTACGATTCTATATACAGTGGTTTTCCACATACTATTGGTACTTATATTAGCTTTATGTGGCAAGCGAGGAAATGGAGATTTATACAGAGTGATAAGCTACGGAGCGGAGCGGATAAACTGCTTACATACTTGTTACTTATCCTATCTGCAACGATTGTAGATTCTGCTCTTAAAATAGCAGGAGCGGATAAAGTGCTGTTATGTACTGGCGTGGTTGTCGGTTTTTTAAGTATAACAGAGATGTTGAGCATTATCGAAAACGTTAGCGAATTTAGTAGTAACAATGTAGTAAAAATGATTAAAGATAAGATTAGTAAGAAGTTAGGTGATAAATAATGTGGATGGCTGATGATTTAGTACCGATTACACTTGATGATGTGAAAGAAGCAGCGGAACGGTGTGAAGCTTGGAGAATTTACCTACACTGGTCTGCCGGACGCTATGGGCAGATTTGGGAAGATTATCATATCAATATTGATGAGGACGGTAGTTTATATTGTGTAGGTGACTTGGATTTTGATGAAAAGAAAAGTCACACGTGGAAGCGTAATAGCGGTAGTATTGGCATTAGTTTATGTTGTGCATATAATGCACAAGCTAACAATGGCTATGATGCTGAGTATGGAGACTATCCACCGACACAGGCACAGATTGATATGATGGCTATGGTGGTAGCTACTATCTGTAAATATGGTAGAATCAATGTTGATAATGTATTGACACATCAGGAAATTGCTACGATTGATGGATATGGTCCGGGCAGTGGTGATAGTGAAACAAGGTGGGACTTGTGGTTCCTGCCTGATAGTGGCGAACGAGATAAACACGGTAACATGGTTATGCGTGGTGGTGGAGCTGTAATTCGTGGTAAAGCGAGATTTTACTTGAATTATGTATAAAATTATATCCAGTAGTTACAATACATATGTACTGCGAGCTACTGGATTTCTTGTTTTATAGATTTTACTTTAACATATGAAAGCATTAAAATAACACAAATATAATAAAAAGTATATTATATTTTTACTTTAGTATGTAAAAGTGTTAAAGTGCTTATTTTTTAAAAGTGGCTTATAACTTGCATTTTATTGTAGTGTATAAATAGTAATAATATGCTTATAATTTAGTTAGATAAAGTAATTAAACAAAGATACTTTTCAGATAATTTAATTAAATAAAATTTTCTGACAGGTTTACAAAAAATGATTTTTAATATTTTTTTGTGTAACATTTGTTGTAAGCATTAAAAAATATGTTTATAATATCATTTAGAGCACTTAACTGAGGCATGCCTGAAAAGGCGATTGATGTTGAGTTGAGTGCTGTGTAAACATAGAATATACGGTGCTTACAAAGTTTTTTACGTGCCGCTGTGGCGGAATTGGCAGACGCACTTGACTCAAAAGTATGTACTGCTGAATTGATAGAGTTGAAAACTGATGTAGTGCTGATATCTTCTATGATGTCGGCACTTTTTGTTTTTGTGCTGGTACACTTAATTAAATTATTTTGATGCGAGAGGAGCGGTATTATGAGCATGACAGAATTTATTCAGTACAAAATTGCATCGGGTTTGTCACAAGCGACAATTGACAGTTATTGTTATGCACTGCGAGATTTCGTTTCGCAAGGTAAACCAGCTATGGAATATTTTGCTGATTTGCGTAAGCGTGGCTACTCTGCTACTACCATTAGAGATAAGTATGCTGTTATCAGATGTTATTACAAATGGTGCGAGAAGCGAGGTTATCCAGTGCAGGAGCTACCAAAGAAGCCAGCACTACCTAAACAACAGGCAAGATGTTTTACGGAAAAAGAGATAAGTACCATACTGCAATATTTATCTCGTAAACAGGATTTCTGCGGTATTCGTGATTATGCTGTTATATGTACCTTATTAGGCACTGGAATAAGACGGTCTGAGCTACTCAGTATATCAGGGATTGACGGTGATTATCTTACTGTCAATGGTAAGACAGGAGTAAGGACAGTACCAATTGCTGCAGCATTAAGGAACATCCTAAAAAAGTATGTTATAATGAGAAATGAGAGAGCTGCTACTGATAAACTATTCATCACAAAATCAGGCGGTGCTTTATCTAAAAATGGCTTACGAGCGATATTTACTCGACTGTCAAGAGAGACTGGTATAGCAGGAAAACGATTTTCACCACATAGCTTCAGGCATAGCTTTGCAACAGGATTTCTTCGTAATGGCGGTGATTTAGGCTCTTTGCAGAGAATATTAGGACATAGTAATATCAGTACTACAGCAATTTATCTTCATTATGACTTAGATAGCATAAAAAATATTAATGAAAAAGTGAATCCGTTAAAAAATTTTAAAATATATTTTTAACAAATGCTTATAAAATAAGGTTTTGCGGTCAAAAAAAAATTTTAAAAAAGTTCTTGACAATTTCCATTGGATATGTTATCATATTCATAGAAAGTAAGGAATGGCTTTAAAAACATTCCCGAGAATGTGCCTGAATTCGGCACTCAATGCAGAGATAAGATTAGCCTGCAGCAGAAATGCTGTGGGCTTTTTTAGTTGCTGCATAAAGGGTTGCATGAAGTTGGTGCATAAAAAGGTTGCAGAACAGTCCATAGCACAAATCTTGATTTTAATTTTAATTTCGAAAGGATAGGTGCTAATCATGGAAAAGCGGTATGTATTTGAATTTGCTCCTAAAGGAGCTGTGATTGTTGATGGTAGATATGCTCTGATTTCTGAGCCTGTACAGGATGTATCTCCATATAGTGATGATGAAATGATTGAAGTTGCTTTAGCGGTTGATATGTCAGATAAAATTGTTGATGACCGTTGGGCACAGACTTACAGGGTTTACTGGTTTAAAGGCGATTCTTTTAAGAGACCGAGTATGATTGGTCAAGAGGATTTAGTAGAGATTTCTTCTGATGTGTTTGCGAGAAAGGAGAATTATTATGGGAATCATTGAAATGTATGAAGTAGTTGACAAAGCAAGGCGTGAAGCTGGATTGCCTGTACCTGAGTATCGCAAAATTAAGTTGTTTGAGCCTGCAAGGCGTAAAATGAGAATTACGGTCAGCGGTGATGAGTTGCTGGTGATTAGTGATAAGTTACCGAGTGACTATGAGGGAATGGATTATATGCGGTATGCTACAGCAATTAGGCATGGCAAAAATGTACATGCAGTATATTATAAGAATGGTAAAGCTGTTGTTAATACATATATTGGTCAGCTGGGACCGAGCTGGAAATGCGTTGAAGTTGGCGTGATGCCTCGTGAGCTGGAAACAGCATACCAGCAGGAATTAGCAAGTTACTAATAATAAATTATAATAATTAGACGGTTGGCGTACGTAGAAATCGCCTGACGATATCCATATAGTTGGATACATAGCAGATGGGAGACTAGCCTGCTACTTAGGATAGAAATATCTTAGGTAGCAGGCATTTTTTATTTAAAAAGGAGTTAAGCATGTTAGTTACTCATGATGAATTGGAAAAAATTGTAGATGGATGCATTCTGATGGCTATCTATACTACGGATGAATATGAAAGATATGACTTTTGGAATATTAAACCGTATGTAGGTAGATACGGTGTGGGATACAGAGCTGTACATGGTGGTCAGGCAAGTATCTATATTTATCAGACTAACATTGTGTCCAAAGACGTGTACGATGGTCACTACGATATAAAAGATGCCTGTATGACCGCTAACAATGTGCGTACAGTGCGGTATCATACTCATTTAGGTGATGATGTTAATGTTACTCCGATTTGGGAAGTTCGGATTGACAGTATTAACGGAAAATCTTCATATAAGCAAGTTGAAGATTATAAAGGTATTATCCATGCAGGTAGATGGATTATAGCTACTTTCAGAGGTCCAATGGATGAGAAAGTGCTGAAAGCTAAGATTAGACGGAAGCTGAGAGACATGATTAGAAATGGACAGACTTACTTAGCAGGAGGGAATTGTTATGAAAACTGATAAAAATGGGAATGAAGTATTAGAAGCTGGGAAAGGATTTGCTACATTTTTTGCTTCATACAATACTACCAGTGACGGTAGCTACATTAAAGACTGGGATAGCATGTTGCATCTTTTGCAAAGTCCTAAGGTGCTGGATATTAACATTGATGACTTTTTAAGACTGAAGAAAACGGATGCTAAAGCTGCTCTGCGGTTCAAGTTTGCAAATGGGTGTTATGACACAGGTGCATGTCCGATGGTTCGTAATATCAAAACTGGCGATATTAAACCGAGCAGGAGTGCTGGTGTACCGAGACCTGACAAATATAATCTTGTTGTTTTAGATGCTGATAGCAATTTGTCAGCAGATTTTGACGATAAAGTAAAAACTGCATTAAGCGGTTATGAATTCTTTAACCATGCTACTATCAGCAGTAAAGCAGGAAGTATCAGGAGACGGATTGTAATACCGTTAGCTGAGCCTGTTAGCTTAGATACAAGAGAAGCTTTTATAAGATACATTGCCAATCAAATCGGCATGGAAAGCATTGATGCCAGCTGTGTACGCAGTAAGCAGTTGATGGTACTGCCAGTACACTGCAAAAATGCAGATACATACAGCTATCATGGCACAGGTAAATTGATGGATACCAGCTGGTTACCTGCTGATTATCATAATTGTGCAAGCTGGCCAAGATGGAATTCAGAAGCTGATACGGAAATTGTTAAGCGTAGCAAGCGTGAGCGTAAGGTATTTGTTGAGCAAGGCAAATTTGTACCTGTAAGAGACGGTAACAAGATACATGATGCTTTTAACAGAGCCTATTCTATTTCTGAGATTTTAAAAGATAATGGCTATGTTCCCGGCACAGTACCGGGCAGATGGTCACATACTTATGATGATTGTGCTGATGGTATCAAAGTAACTAACGATAGTATCCTGTACTCGTATTACGGTACAGATAGATTATCCGTACAAAGAGATTTAGATAGCTTTGAAACTGCTCTTGTACTGCGGTATGGAGATATTTCAGTAAAAGATAACTGGAAGCGAATGATTGCAGAATCTGCTAAAGATGACCGTGTAAAGGCTGAATTATTAGCAGAGCTTCCATTCCAGCCACCAGCTGATGCTGCATCATGGGCACTGCTTTATGACACTACTGAAGAGGGAATTGCTCAGAGATGTGCAGCATACTTTCCACATAAGGTAGTAAATGGTCAATGGTGGCGGTATCAGGGCGGTATTTATCGTCCAGTGAAAGAGCAAGCTATGCTTACTGATGCACTTGCAATGATTCGTGTAGCAGCTGCTTTACAGCCTGACCGTGAGGAATTGGCAGATATGATTGGTAAGGTTAATACAGGCAGAAACATTGTTAAAGCATGGTATTCCTTAGCGTTAGAAGCTACTAAGCCTGACATGGAATGGGAACCTAATCAGTGGCTTATCCATTTTACGGATTGCGTAATTGATTTAAAAGCATGGTGTGAGGGCAGAGTTAATGAATATCGGTTAGAGCATAGTCCTGAATACTTAATGACTGAAAGTACTGGTTATGCATTTCATGATGTAGAAAATGTTGACCCGAAAGCAATGGATGAGATTATGCAAAATATGGTAACTTACCTGCCTGATGAAAAAGTACGTGATTATTTTCAGATGAGCATGGGCAGAGCATTAGTTGGCGGTATCGCTGCTACTGAGGATAAATGTTTGTGGTTGATGGGTCCTGATGGTGGTAACGGTAAGAGTACTGTATTAGACGCTATTAAAGGTGCTATGGGCACATATTATTATGATATGAAGGGTAGTTACCTGTATTACTCTTCTAAGCAGGAAAACAGTGAAGCACCTACACCTGAATTGGCTGGCATGATGGGAAAACGGTTTGTTAATTTCTGTGAATATAACGGTATCCGTACACTGGATGGAGAGAAATACAAAAACTATACATCAGCTGGTTGGATTAAAGCAAGGCGGTTAAATTCAGATAGTAACAGCTTCCGTAGCAGGGCATGCGTGTGTATCGACTGCAACGGAATGCCCGGACTTCAGAAGAAAGAATCGGCAATTTTTAGAAGGACCAGAATCATCGGCTGGTACACTAAATTAGTAGCTGATGGCAGAGTAAAAGACAGATGGATGAATAATCATAAGCTGCATGTAGCTATGATGGCATGGCTGATGCTGGGCTTGCAGATGTGGTACGCTAACGGAATGTGCTTAGATAAAGGCTTAGATGACAAGGCTCTTCCTCATGACATATGGCAAGAGTGCACTGAATTTTTCAATAGCTTTGATAGTCCTGAAGATTTCTTTGAGGATTTCTATATCATTACTAATGATAAAAATGATTTTCTGATTGCTGATGAAGCATGGGAGCAGTACTGCCAGCAAGTTTATGACAGAGGAGCTTCTCGTCATGCTTTCCGTCAGACTGAAGCAAGATGGCTTCGGCAGAATGGCATTACTGAAAAACATAAAAGAGACATTGGTGATGGTACAAGGCTGATGTGTTATGTAGGCGTAAAACTGCGTAAGGTAGATAGATATAGCAGTTATGGTAGATATAGTACTGTAAAGGCGGTGTAATCATGCTGGAAACTGACATTGAAATGTACTTATGTGAAAGAGTTGAAGCGTTGGGCTGCTACTGTATCAAATTAGGTACAGTGGCAGGTATTCCCGACAGGCTGGTAGCTACAATGGACGGTAGATGCGTATTTTGCGAGATTAAGCGTGGTGATGGTAAGCTGAATGCTAATCAAGTGTATGTACAGAATCGTCTGCAGAAAATGCATCATCAAGTGGTTACGCTTTGGTCAAAAGATGACGTAGATAATTTTGTTAATAGCTTTATCTTGTTTAAGTGAAAGGATGGTTAATTATGGAATTTAAAATTGATAATTATTTGGAAAACGTATTAAAAAGCGGAGAGGAAAAAGAAACTGGTGCTAACTGGTACTATGGAAAATTGAAAGACAAAAATGCGTACTGTTTTCTTATTCATGTAGTTGTAGATGGTGTAAACTTAGGCGGTATTATCCCTACAGCAGAAAACTTCGCAAGTGATGCTGATTTTGAAGATGTGCTTGAGTTTGTTATTTCTAAATTTAAGCGGAGTTATCAGTTAACAATTAATGAGGGGTGATTACTGTGTTACCTGAGCATGCGATAGAAAAATACCTGTGTAGAAAAGTAAAAGAGCGTGGTGGAATGTGTGTTAAGCTGACTGGTTTTAACGGTATTCCCGATAGATTGGTTATTGGTAGTGGTGATTGCTGGTTTATTGAGTTAAAGGCTGAAGATGGCGTGTTATCACCGATTCAGCAAGCAATTCACCGTAGGCTTAAATCAATGAATCAGAAAGTGTTTGTCGTAAATAGTTTTGAGATGGTTGATAGGTTTGTGGTGTGGGCTTTTGGTGTGGGGTGTGAAAATGGAATTACATGATTACCAAAAATTCTGTGTTAGACAAGTGTTTAATAAAAAGAAAATTGCTCTGTGGCTTGATATGGGTTTAGGTAAGACAGCTATTGCGTTACATGCAATAACTGCTCTTATCAAACATCAGCAAGTAAAACGAGTGCTTGT
>Ga0326512_10000931_pt1 | contig 24102 bp, 44 predicted proteins | sample 1_2617_0518_D_FD_203652 | JGI IMG/M metagenome (GOLD analysis project Ga0326512, IMG submission 203652) | Bovine rumen microbial communities from UC Davis, California, United States - 1_2617_0518 | ecosystem: Host-associated > Mammals > Digestive system > Stomach > Rumen | place: USA...
TAAGTACAGAAACATTTGAAAGCAGCGGTTATAATAGGTTTACTTTATTACATGGTATAGATGATAGCTATGGCGATGTTATTGTCACCGTGAATGGTACGGCTGTTACAAATTTTAGTTATTATGGCAACTATATAATTTTTGACGATGCCCCTCCATCTGGCGCAATTGTTACAGTGACTTATCCATCCGATGACCCTGTTTATCATATGGACTTTGGTAGGGACACTAATTCTGGAATTGGTGTTTTTTCCGCTGCGTTTGGATATAAAACGATTGCATCTGGCCCCTATAGTTTTGCGCAAGGGCGTGAAACCACTGCTTCTGGTGAGCACAGCCATGCTGAAGGGATGCTTACTGAGGCAAGATCGAATGAGGACCATGCAGAAGGTTATATGACCGTGGCGACGGGTGGCAGCGCTCACGCTGAAGGAAGTGAAACAAAAGCATATGCTAATTCGGCTCATGCAGAGGGTACAGGCACGATTGCAGCATCGGCGAACCAACATGCTGCGGGAAGATATAACATCAGGGATGGCTTTAATACCTATGTTGAAATCATAGGTAACGGCACTAACGTAACCCCATCCAACGCCCGCACGCTGGACTGGAATGGCAACGAGTGGATTGCCGGGGCACTGAGTGTTGGTGACCCGGCAACGACGCGTGCGAACCTTGGCATCACCCCGGCAAACATCGGTGCGGTGCAAAATATTAATATAGTTAATGCCGATATTGCGAATGCGGCGGCGTTGAACGCTAAACTCTCGCAGATACCATATTCGGCAAGCCCATCTATTCGCGGTGCTGCTATAGCATATGTGCCTCGGCAAGTAATGCGGGCAATAACTGGCGTCGCCTCAGCAAATGGCGGGTTTGGTTATATCGTGCGAAACGGAACGTCGAGCTTTATGTTTAACGTTACGTCGATAGACGGCAATGTCATCTATGTATTCTCGCTAACTTCGACAGAAAGCGATTATAGTCACGGAACCGTTTATCAGTACACCGGTACTGCGGTTTAAGGAGGAATGATTATGCAGGATTACATCGTTATCGAGATTCAGACCAACGACGCGGGCAAGGTGGCATCCATCGTCACCGCTTACGATGATTATTGGACGGCACAGCAGAAATACCACTCCATCCTCGCGGCAGCGGCGGTCAGCGCGTTGCCGTTGCATACCGCTGTGATACTCACCCCATACGGCGACACCATCTCCAAACAGGCGTACAACAGGCGCACAACCGAACCGGAGGAATAAGGAGGTTGGAGTATGTTTACAGGAAAACAGCTTGCGGAATATTGTAAAAAGATATATGCCCACAAAGACCACTGGGCGTACTGGTACGGCACATATGGAAACATGTGTACCGATGCTAAGTATAAGTCAAAAAAGAAACAGTATCCTGAACATTATGGTAGCAGCCGAACCAGCGGATACATGAAGGATATTGAGAAGAAACGCCGCTGTGCGGACTGTGTAGGCATGATAAAGAGTTTCTTTTGGACTGGTGGCAAGTACGATACTGAACCGAAATACGGCACAAACCATTGTCCAGACAAGAGTGCTAATGGGATGATCGAATACTGTAAAAAGACGGGCCCTATCAAGACCATCCCTGATATTCCGGGACTGGTGGTCTGGAAGCCCGGCCATATTGGCGTTTACGTTGGTGACGGATATACCATTGAAATGCGTGGGTTTGACTATGACTGTGTATTGCGCAAAGTAAGTGCTGGCCCGTGGGTGAAGTGGGGGATGCTGCCCAAGACCATGATCGCCTACGACAAGGAACCTGAACCGAAGCCTGAACCCATTGAATATGGGCATGTGCTGGTCACAGGTGAGCGTGTGAATATCCGCTCCGCGCCCGGTGTTGCATCCAAGGACATCGGCACTGTTCACAAGGACGATGTGTTGGTTTATCAGGGGGTTTCCAAGGAAGCAGACGGCAAACCCTGGTATCTGATTGTCTACAAGAATCAGAACGGATGGATCAGCAGCAAGTATGCCAAGTTGGTGAAATGATATGGATGTGACGAGAGCAATTCAGATTGCGGTTGCCAGGGTGGATTTGGCGATATGTCAAATTTCGGCATGGCCTTGGACGCGTATTGTTGCATCAATACTGTTGGCAGCGGTGGCGATTCACATATTAAAGGTGGTGGGGCGGCATGAGTGACACGATAGTTGTGGCGATTATTGGGCTTGTTGGTTCGGGGCTTGGTAGCCTGATTGGCGTGATAGCGTCATCCAAACTGACGCAGTACAGGATTCAGAAATTGGAGGAACAGGTCAGCAAGCACAATAATCTGGTTGAGCGGACGTATAAGTTAGAGGGACGTATGGATGAAGCTGAACACGACATCCGCGATCTGAAACAGCGCAACAATGGGTGATTAGCCATGCTGAATGATTTTGACCTCATCACCCATGCATTCCCGAACGAGATCAATATCTTCCCGATAGCTGATGTCCATTTGGGGGCCTTGGAACATTCTGAAACCGACTGGCAGGATTTCCTGAAGCGCGTTGAGGATAAAAATGCTTACCTGATTTTGGCTGGTGATTTGATCAATAACTCCGTTCGCTCTGCGGGGTTCGCAAATCCGTTCGACGAAGTGTTGCGGCCCCGCGAAGCGAAACGGCGCATGGTGGAATACCTTGCACCGCTGAAAGACAGGATTCTGTGCGTGGTGACTGGCAACCATGAGCGCAGGACGCTCCGTGATGACGACCAAGACTTAACCTATGACATCTGCTCAAAGTTGGACATAGAGCATTTGTACCGTGAAAACATCGCCTATATGTGCGTGTCCGTAGGAATCCGCACAAACAGAGACAAACCGGTAAGCACATACAACTTTGCTGTTACTCACGGCAGCGGTGGCGGCATCTACACCGGGGCGGCGGTCAACAGGAACGAGAGATTTGGCAATGTCATTGACGGGCTGGATTGTTTTGTCGCGGGGCATGTTCACAAGGGGTTTGTTTCCAAGCCCGCGAAGATCGTCATAGACGGCAGGCTGGCATATGGAGGATATGCGGCGCAAAAGATGCTGCTGCCGACACAGGTTTGTGATCCGCAAATGCTGCATCTTGTCGCCAATAAAGATGCCAAGAAAATCATAACGACATGGTAAGGAGGAGTAACTATGTTAAGCAACCAAGTGTATGACATTTTGAAGTGGTGTGTGATGATTGCCATTCCTGCGCTGACCACCGCCTATGTCGGGCTGTCCGGGATATGGGGCTGGCCATATGCCACGGAGGTAGCCAAGACCTCTGCCGTGATATGCACTCTGTTGGGTGCGCTGCTTGGCATTTCTACGGCGCAGTACAATAAGCAGGAACCGCCTGACAGATAACTCGTTAGGGAAACTTTAGGGAAACTCACGTATCAATAGCAAAGAAAAAAGCCCGAAAACGCTGTGTTTTCAGGGCTTTTTTGATAGTCGAGGTGACAGGATTTGAATTTGTTACCATTGTGTTTCGTTGTGTTTCACGGTGTGCCAAACCACTGTAAATACGGGCTTTTTGAAGTTTTGCAACACTGTGAAACAAGCAGAAACGGTTCGCAGTTAGGGAAATTTTAGGGAAACTTTTTATGGGGCGCTGTGCTTCTCAAATGCTGCCTGTTTGCGTTGGGCGGCTTTACGTTTCATTTCTTTTGTAGCGGCGGTATAGACCTCTAATGTGAGTTCCGTTGACTTATGCCCGACCATAGAGCCGATTGTTTTAATGTCTGTTCCTGCCTGTTCCTCGTTGGTAACGAAGGTCTTGCGGAGAGTATGAAGGGTGATTTCTGGATGGCCGATGGATTCTTTGATCTTGCGGAAATGGTTTTCAACAGTACGGTGAGGAACAGGGGAACCGTCTGGCCGTGTGAATATCAATCCATCTTCATTGTTCCATTTACTGCCTGACCGTAGCTTGTTTTCGGCTTGACGCTTTTTTTCATCGGCAAGATAAGTTAATACATATTCCGGTACAAAGACTTCTCGTTTTTCTTTGCTTTTGGTCTTGTCTTTATATTCCCGTGTATCACCCTTGCGGCGTTTTCGCTCTAATTGACCACGTACTTTGATCTCACCTGTTTTCATGTTTACATGTGACCATTTAAGCCCAAGAACCTCTGATATACGCGCTCCTGTGTGAAGGGCTATAAGATATACGTTGCGGTATTCAGACATGTTTACGGCGGCTGTAAACGCTTCCTGCGCTGTGCTGTCAAGAGCGATTGGCTCTTTCTTCTCTATAGTCGGGAGGTCTAAGTTATAGGCAGGATTCTTGTGAATGATTTCACGTTTGACAGCTTCGCCCAAGGCATTTGACAAGGCTCCTGCTATGTTGTGGATGTACTTTGGAGATTTGTCAATGCTGTCAATAAAATCCTGACAATGACCACGGCGTATGTCTTGCAGCTTTGCTTTGCCGAGTTTGGGTTTGATGTATAAGCGGGAGATGGATTCATAGCTATCATATGTACCAGGTTCCCGCTTTTTCTTGATCTCCAACCATTCGTCAATCCAATCAGACAGTGTAAGCGTCTTGGGGGTTGTATAGGTTCCAATATTGATTTTTGCCAAGACATCCAACAATTTTTGGCGACACTCTGTTTCAGTGGTTGCACCTATGGAACGCTGTTCATGGGTGATGGGATCGGTATACCTGGCTTCATAGTATGTTTTTCCCTTGACCTTTTTCTTGCGTATAGAGCCGAAACCGTTACTGTTCTTTCGTGCCATAGTATCATCTCCAATTGATTATTTGAGTAATAGGTTTTTATCATCCCGAAACTTGCCTTGCGCTATGCGCACAATGTCCACTATCCATGTAATGCCGAGGATTGCGGCACAGATTACAGCTATGGCTTCCCGCCAATGAACGAATATGCCTTGGGTTGGCCCGAATGTGAATCTGATATAGTATATCCCGAAAACGCTGCTGGCTATGGTCAATGCCAATAGCAGGAACAGATTCAATGCCCCGCGCCAGTATCGGCGCACATAGAAGTAATGAGCGCCCAAATATCCAAAGCAAATACAGAGCAGAAGCGCAATAATCCTATGCTTCTTTGATGGCAGATACTTATATGAGTATGGCTTTGACATACGCTACCTCCATTCTATGTGCGTAATATTGCCTTGGTTGGTTATGCGAGGTTCTTTTTCTTTTCAGCCGGATTGTTTTCAAGCATCTGTAAAGCAAAGAACTTTGCGCTATCGTCGGCGGCATGGTAGGCGGTAAGAACCCGCCTATCTTCATCCGTCAACTTTTCAGCTGGTTCAATGGGTGTTTCACCTGTCAGTTTTTCTATGCCCTTGTTTATCAAATCCATCACAGCTTCATTTTGACTTCTGAAACGATGCGTGAATCTGTATTCATCCACCGCCTTATAAAGTTCCTTATCATTGAAAGTAATCATAGCGCGTGGTTTATTGGTCGGCATATTATCACCCCTTTCAATCATATTATACACCATTGAAGAAGTGTGTCAATGATTACAATTTGATTAAATGATGAAAAGTTGCACCAAAACCTCTTGACAGTGAAACACTTTTGCTGTAATATCATCACAGGTGAAACACCGAAACACTTTTTGAAGGGAGGGGAGAGGGTGAACGACGAGAAGAAGGATTGGCGGTTGTCAATCAGTCTGACGAAAGAGCAGGAGGAAGCAATCGTGAAACTGCGGCAGACTGACGAATACGCACGATGTTCGCTCGGTGAAGTTGTCCGTCAGTTGATCAACGCAGGACTTGAAGCAAAACAGGGGTGAGCAGCATGAACAAAGATGATAATTTCCAGTTTGACCCACCGTTGTTTGCAAAGACCACGGAAGCAGCGAGGCTCTTTGGATTGAGCCGAACCACATTGTATCGGCTGCGGAAAGATTACCCGGACTTCGATGCCCTGACGATCAAAGTCGGGCGGGATGTGCTGTTTGATGTGCCAAAGACCTATGAATGGTTTGGTAAGCATATGCGGTTTGAGGGGGAATAAGAGTGGGTACAAGAGTGAAGTTCGCCACATGGTTAAAGATCGGCAGGGTTTGGTACGTCAAGCCTCCGAACTGGCCCAAGGAGTGCGAGTTGAGTTTCAGCAGCCAAGACTTGCTGCAACAGTGGGCCAATGACAACGGCTTCATGCTGAAGGACGGCAACCCACCGAGGAGGGACAGGGCCTATGGAAGATACGCATAGGTACAGCACCAAGCGGGCCATGCAGGACAGTGCACATTTGAAGATGGCCTACGTCCACCTTCACGACGCGCTGAACGAGTTGGAAATGGTATGGAAGAAGGACAACATCGTGGCGCACATGGTACGCACGTTGGGAGCGATTGAGGACACGTTGTTTGAATACGTCGTGCCGGAAAGGAAGGGACGCAATGGCAAGCCTGTATGAGTTGAGCGCGGAGTATGCGGGATTCTTGGACGCATACGCGAACGCGCAGAATGAAGATGAAGCCGCCGAGATATTGCAGTCGTTGGTGGACATCCACGGCGAACTGACGGAGAAGGCCGAGAACTACGTCAAGGTCATCAAGAATGTCCAGAGCGACGTGGACGGCTACAAGGCAGAGGCGAAGCGGCTGTCTGCAAAGGCGAAGGCCGGGGAAAACCTGATTGAACGGTTGAAGAACGCCATGTTGGACGCCATGAAGATGACGGACACGCCGGTGATTCAGACGAGCATCGGGAAGTGGCGGTTGCAGCCGAACCCCTACAAGTGCGTGGTGACGGACTGGACGAAATTGCCGATGGTTTTCCGAGAGCCGCAACCTGACAAGGTGGACAGCAAGGGCATTATCGCCCACTACAAGGCCACGGGTGAAGTGCTTGACGGCTGCGAGGTCAAGCAGGAAATGGGGGTGCGGTTCCAGTGAAAGTGAACAATGTACCTGAAATGTCGAAGAACAGGAAGTTTATCGTGTTCCGCGTGGTGGATGGAGTGAACTGGTTCTACGACGCATGGGATGACTTCGACAGGGCCTTGAAACAGGCCATAGAGATTGAGGGCCAGGTTGCCCCGATTGAAGCGGTGGAGGTGTAGGAAATGAGCAAGAAGCGCGTTGTGATGATGAACCTTCCCACGGTGACGATTCCCCGGCATGAGTACGCCATGCTGATTGCGGCCAAGGCGCGGATGGACGTCGTGGAACGGCTGCTTACGGAGCCTGACAAGTATATGCACCTGTCCGAAGTGCCGAAGCTGCTGTTCACCCCGCGTGTGTTGGAAGAAGATGCAGAGTAATGGACATGCACTACTGTGACATCTTCGGGGACTGTTACCACTGTCCGGCTGCGTTCTGCCCGTATGAGAAGTTGGAACCAAGCTGGCTGGACACGCCATGTCCGGTGGACGCTGGGGACGGTTCCGAGGATGCGGATTTGCAGGATTGAACCTTGAAACTTGCAAATTCAAGCCCCAAAAAATTTTTTTCGCCCTATAGTATTCAAGAAATTTTTTGGAAACAAGAATTTGCAATTTGGGATAATTCATTCATTCATATTGGGGCTATAAGCGCCCCCAATATGAAATGAATTATCAGACATTCGGTTGAAGGGAGGAATTTTTATAAACGTGTTGGTGCTTGTAATTGGCGAGAGTGGAACCGGGAAATCTGCAAGTATGCGGAATTGCACAGCCGACAGGTTCAGTATCGTCAACGTGTCGAAGAAGCCGCTTCCGTTCAAAAGTGATATTCGGATGCTGAACACCGATGACTACATGAAGATCACGGCGGCGTTGAAGTCCGTGAAAACCCCGTCCATCGTCATTGACGATAGCCAGTATTTGATGGTCAATGCGTTTATGCGGCGGGCGTTGGAAAAGGGGTTCGACAAGTTTTCGGAGATGGCGAACGCCCACTGGCGGCTCGTTCAGACCGCGCTGAACGATACCCCGGACGGAACTATCGTGTATTTCATGTCCCACATCGAGCGTGACCAGGTGGGCAACGAGAAGGCCAAGACCATTGGCCGGATGATCGACCAGTATGTGACGCTGGAAGGGCTGTTCACGATTGTGCTGAAAACCCATGTGAAGGACGGGAAGTACACGTTCCTTACCCATAATTCGGGGTTTGATACCGTCAAGACCCCGCTGGGGATGTTCAAGGATGATGAGATCGACAACGACCTGTTGATGGTGGATGACGTAATACGGGAGTATTACGGGATGGGTGAGAAGCAGGAGGGCGAGTAACTTATGGGGCAGCTAAATATGCTATCCCTGTTGGTGAAGTCCAATGGCCTTGAAACCGACATTGAGCAATTCAAAGCGCGTGAAGTCAAGGCAAAGGATATATTCACCATTTCCAACCTAAACAAGCCATTGGCCTATGACTTTGTAAGACAGTATCACTATTTGGGGGATGCAGAGTTCTTTGCGAAGTATGCGTTTGGATTATGGCTTGACGGTGAGTTGGTAGGGGTTGCAGCATTTTCTAACCCACAAGGTACAACGGCGTTAAAGGGTTGGTTTGGGTTGGAGAACGATGACCAAAGCGTATTGGAATTGACAAGGCTGTGTATGCTCCCCGCATTGAACCAAACTAACGCTACGTCTTATCTACTATCTCATTCAATGCAGATGCTTCATAGGTACTATGGTGTTCGGGCTGTAATAACGCTTGCCGATGCGTCAAGACATATCGGTTCTATCTATCAGGTCTGTAATTTCAAATATTACGGATTAGCCAACGATAAAAGCGATTTCTACCGATGGCCTGATGGGAAGAAAAACCCACGCGGAGAAGTTAGCGCGTTGGAAGGTGTGTGGATTCCTCGGACAAAGAAGCATCGTTACGCTTACATCATGGATAAGCGGCTGAAGTGTTTGTACAAGGAACAGGATGCACCGAAAACAAAAGGCAAGATACCCCGTTTCTGTTGTGGGGGGGGGGTACAAGGTATTCGATGCGCGTAACCAACAATGGTATTCATGCCCCGTTTGTACGGGTAAGCTGAATAAATTGGAAAATAAGGAGGAAAACACATGAGCGATTTTGAGAATGAAGTTTTTGATTGGGACAGCGAGATTGAATCCGATGGTCAAGAGTATGTCACGGTGCAACCCGGCGACTATTCCTTCACTGTGACCAAGGTGGAACGGCAGAATTACCCCGGCAACCTGTCCAGCGGCGGCAAGATTCCCGCTTGCAACCTAGCCGTGGTCAGCGGCGAGATCGACGTGCCGAAGGGCAAGGCCACGTTCCGCGAACGGCTGTATCTGTACAAGGGCTATGAGTGGAAGTTGAGCGCATTCTTCCGCTGCTTGGGCTTGAAGAAGCACGGCGAAAAATTGCGCATGAACTTCAACGAGGCCGTTGGCAAGCGCGGCATGGCGAAATTCGGCAACCACGAATACAACGGCAGCACCTATAACCAGGTGGAGCAGTATTACGACTATGACCCCGACAAGCTGAAAGGCTTCACCGAGGTCAAGGACGATGAAGTGCCGTGGTGACATACGTCGGCAGCACAATAAGGGTTGTTGAACCGTCTGAACAGCTTGTCCAATGGTGCAAGGATCATTTGACGCTCCCGAACCCGGACTTCTACAAGAAGGAACGCATGGGGCTGTGGACGGGAAAGACACCCGAAACCATCAACCTGTGGAGGATGGGAAGTAAAACCCCTTCCCACCTCCCGATGTTGGAAATGCCGTTCGGGGTGTTCCTGGAGGTTCGCCCCCTGCTTGAAAACGTTGACATCGTTTTCGGCAAGCGGGACAGGGTGGACTATGGAGAACCGATACCACTGTACGACTATCAGAAACAGGCCGTGGATGAAGTCGTGCGCAGACGGTACGGTATACTGCAAGCCCCTGCCGGGTGCGGTAAAACGCAGATGGGTTTGGCGGTGATACAGAAGCATGGCTACAAGGCCCTGTGGCTGACCCACACCAAAGACCTGTTGAACCAGAGCAAGGAACGCGCCGAGCGGTATATGGATAAGTCCCTGATGGGAACCATCACCGATGGCAAGGTGGATATCGGCAAGGGCATCACCTTCGCCACGGTACAGACCATGAGCAAGATGGACTTGCGGGAATACAGGAACGAGTGGGGCGTTATCGTGGTGGATGAAGTGCATAGAGTTTGCGCTTCGGCAAACGGCATGGCAATGTTCCAAAAGGTTCTGAACAGTCTTGCGGCAGGATTGAAGGTGGGACTTAGTGCTTCAGTGCATAGGTCTGATGGCCTTATACGGGCGACATTCGCCCTGATAGGCAGAGTTATATACACTGTCCCTGACGAAGCTGTAAAGGCCCTTGTAGAGCCTGTGAGCGTGTGTATAGTGCAGACGGACGCGGTGATGCCGGAGGATGCAATACGGGATGACGGGACGCTGGTGTGGGCGCGATTGATAAATGGTTTGTGTGCGGATGCAGACAGAAATTCTGTGATAGCAAACAAGATCATTGAGAATCGGGACTATAGCTGCCTGATACTCTCCGACAGGCTCAGTCACCTTGAAACCCTGATGGGGATGCTGCCTGATGACATGAGGGCCGATGCCGTGATGATCTCCGGCAAGATGACCAGCAAGAAGGGCAAGGCCGAGCGGGAAGCGGCGATAGAGCAGATGCGGACGGGGGAGAAGAAATACCTGTTTGCGACCTACACGCTGGCAAAAGAAGGACTGGACGTGCCGAGGTTGGAACGCCTGTTCCTGACCACTCCGCAGAAGGATGAAGCGGTCATTATTCAGTCGTTGGGACGGATAGCACGGAAGTTTGAGGGTAAAGCCAAGCCTGTGTGCATCGACTTTGTGGACAGCAACATCGGGATCATGGTCGGCATGTGGAAGAAGCGGATGAGGATATACAGGCAGAAGGGGGTGGAGATGTGAGTGTAACCATTAAGGTTGGAGACACTATTGGTTTCATTCAAAAAGTGCTGTTCAACATGAAGGATAACCGCGAAAACTATTGGAAGCTGACAGAAGGAAAAGTGAAGTCGATCACACTAAACAGCAAAGGACGGCGCATAAAAGCTGACCACTTTTACACGTTGGATGCAGAAGAAATCGAGGACAATACCAGATGGCTGCTTGAAACCCCGACACTGATTCTGGTAACAGAACCGTTCATAATGACCGATGAATTAAGACAGCGCGTAAATAAATGGATAGATGCCGAAAACGGAGTGGGTAACGTATGACCGACATCGAACAGGCCCTTCAATACATCGACTGCTCCACCCTCTCCTATACCGAGTGGATTCAGGTTGGCATGGCGATCAAGGAAGCGGGCATGGGCTGTGACGTGTGGGACGCATGGAGCAGCAAGGACGGCAGACGGTATCATGCCGGGGACTGCGAAAAGAAGTGGGACAGCTTCAACGGTTCCTCACAGCCCATCACGCAAGCCTATATCTTCAAGCTGGCGAAGGATGCCGGGTGGAGAACCTACGACGGGAATGACGAGACGTTGGAGTGGGACGGGATCATTGAATACGACGGGGACAGGGCAGACAAGCCCAAGGCAGAGTGGAAGCCCGTGGAGGATTTCAGGCGGTATCTGCAAGCCTTGTTTCAGCCCGACGAATACATCTCCTGGGTAACAGAAGCCAAGCAGGACGATGACGGGAAGTGGAAACCCGCTGGCAAGGGCTGTTACTGGAAAACGTGCGCCGAGGTGTTGAAGTCGTTGGAGAAGCACCCTGACGATATAGGGGCGACGATAGGCGACTACAGCACCGAGGCGGGGGCGTGGATCAGGTTCAACCCCGTCAACGGCGAGGGCGTGAACAACTCCAATGTGGCGGCGTACAGGTTCGCCCTGGTGGAATCGGACACAATGGCCCTGGACGCGCAGTACAGGATGTACCGCAAGCTGAACCTCCCGATTGCCGCAATGGTCACAAGCGGCGGGAAATCCATACACGCCATTGTTCACATTGACGCTGCCAATGCCGCCGAGTACAGGGACAGGGTTGAAATGCTGTACACCATCCTTGCCAATAAGGGCATGGTGGTGGACATGCAGAACAAGAACCCCTCCCGGCTGTCACGGCTTCCCGGCTGCATACGGGGAACCAACAAGCAGATGTTGGTGGAAACCAATGTGGGTTGCGCGAATTGGGAAGCATGGGTGAAGTACAACGACAGCAACACGGACGATTGGCCGGACATTGTACCGCTGTCCGAAGCGTTGATCGACCCGCCCCCGCTGGCCGATGTGCTGATCGAGAGGATTCTCCGCAAGGGCCACAAGATGCTGATTTCAGGCCCTTCCAAGGCGGGCAAGTCGTTCTTCCTGATGGAACTGGCGGTTGCGCTGGCGAACGGGGAGAAGTGGATCGGGTTTCAGTGCAGGAAGTCACGGGTGTTGTACATCAATTTTGAGATTGATTCAGCAAGCTGCATCCACCGATTCATGGACATTCGGGCAGCACTTATGGAGAACGGCGCGGACTGTTCACACAGTGACGATTTGATGATTTGGAACCTCCGTGGTCACGCGATGCCGCTGAATGAGATGGTTCCCAAAATCACGGCGAAGTGCAAGGATTTTGCGCTGGATGTGATATTGGTTGACCCCATCTACAAGGTGCTGATGGGCGACGAGAACAACGCTTCGGACATGGGCGCGTTCTGCAACGAGTTCGACAAGATTGCCAATCTGCTGCATTGCAGCGTGATCTACTGCCACCACCATTCCAAGGGGGCACAGGGGTTCAAACGGGCGATGGACAGGGCGTCGGGTTCCGGCGTGTTCGCCCGCGATCCTGACGCGCAGTTGGACATGTTGGAACTGGACACCAGGGACGTGCAGATGGACAGGGAAGCGGGGACGGCGACGGGATGGGTGATTGAGAGCAGCTTGCGGGAGTTTCCGAACATCATACCGAAGCGGATTTGGTTCAACTATCCGCTGCATGAGTTGAGCGGCGGGGAGTTGGACAGGTGCAAGCCCAAGGGTGGCGGGAATGAGAGCGCACAGCCGAGCGTCACCGAGGATGACATTGACAGCTACCTTGACGAATATGCGGTCAAGACAGGTTCCAAGGCCGGGTATGCGTCGCTGGCAAACCTGGCGGGGGCGTTGGGGGTATCGCAGAACAAGGTCAAAGAGATTGCCAACCAGTCGGCAAAGTTCGACTATGTGAGTGGGAAAGGGGTGCGGAGGTTGTGACCGACAACGAAAAGGCCGTGATGACGGACTGCTACAAGTTCCTGAACGAGTTCAACCAGCCGCCCCCTGGGGATGCCGCTGAATGGTGGGAACGGGCTGCGGAGGAATTAAGCGTGTTGGGCGTAAAGCACAAAAACCACCCTCTGGCCCTGACGGTAGGCCCCGCCGTGTATGAGTATCTGGAACAGAAGTGGAAAGCGATAAACAGGAAGAGGGGGATGGGCTGATTGCTTGGGCAGATGCAGATGACGCCGGATGGCAGGATCAGGGACAAGGTGGAGACGGCGATCCAGAGGTTGAAGACCTTTGAACCGGAGGAAGGGTACTATGTGGCGTTTTCAGGCGGGAAGGATTCGCAATGCGTGTACCACCTGTGCAAGATGGCGGGTGTCAAGTTCGACGCGCACTACGCGGTGACCTCTGTTGATCCTCCGGAACTGGTGCGGTTCATCAAGAAGAACTACCCGGACGTTAAATTCGAGCGGCAGCACGACAAGGACGGCAAACCCATTACCATGTGGAACCTGATCGCGGCAAACAATATACCACCTACGCGCAAGGTGCGGTACTGCTGCGCGAACCTGAAGGAACCTGGCGGTGTCGGGCGCTTGACCGTGACGGGGGTGCGCTGGGCTGAAAGCATCAACCGAAAAAAGACGCATGATGTGGTCGATTTCAGGGGCAAGAAAAAAGGCACGATAAAACTTGCGGAGGACATAGGCGCGGAATACAAGCTGAACAAGCACGGCGAAGTCATTATGAACGATGACAATGACGAGAACCGGCGCATGGTGGAGCAGTGTTACAGGACACGCAAGACGATGATAAACCCAATCGTGGATTGGACGAACGAGGATGTATGGGGTTTTCTGAACGAAAACGAGATTCCACATTGCAACCTTTATGACGAAGGATTTGAAAGGCTTGGGTGCATCGGCTGTCCGCTGTCCGGTAGCAGGAACATGATAAGGGACTTCGAGCGCTGGCCAAAGTACAAGACCCTATACATCCACGCATTCCAGAGGATGATTGACAACCATCCGGGCAAGATCAGGATGCTGACGGATGATACAAAGTATGGGATATATGATGCACAGAGGGAATTTGAAGATTCCGGAATATTGCCAGTTAGTGAAGAAATGAGGGGGGGGGTACGCACTCGGTACGGCAATGTTCTACAGGTGGATCAAGGCAAGTTTGTGCTGATGCCATCCTGCGGGAGTGGATTAACGCCGATGGAAATCTGCCGGGATGGATCGTGTTCAGGAACGTGGACAGAAGCGGCATATAGTTCGGAAAATATGTTCTATTGGTTCACCGTTGGCGGTGAGAACGGAACTTCAAGGATTAATCCAATTAAGGGGGATATATGATGACATTTGCAGAATGGTTTACCGAGGGCGCGGCGTTCGGGTTCAGGGCGTTCTTCGCCGCGCTGGTGTTCGTGCTGTGCAGCGGGATTGCATTGATGCTGTTCGGGTTGATTGCAAGTTTCTTCGGAGGGGACGAGGATGATATGGATAGGGATTGATCCCGGACAGAAGGGCGGCTATGCGGTGATTGCCAAAACGAAAACCGGGCAAGCGGTATTCGCCTATCCGTGGGATGATTCATTCTTCGCTATGGAAATGGCTTCGCTGATGCAGATGAAAGAACATAGCATTGTCGCCGCCGTGGAAAAAGTGGGCGCAAGGCCGGGACAGGGAACCGTATCAATGTTCAACTTCGGCAAGAGTGCCGGGTACATAGAGGGCGTGTTGTCCGCGCTGGGGATTCCCTATCAGCTTGTCCCGCCGAATAAGTGGAAGAAGGAATTCAGCCTGATTGGGAAGGACAAGCAAGCGTCCATCATCACCTGCCGCAAGCTGTTCCCTGAGTTGGACTTGAAGCGGACGGAACGTTGCAGGACGGACAGCGACGGCAAAGCCGAGGCGACATTGCTGGCCGAATACGCAATGCGGCACTTCGGGGAGGGTGGTGCAGGATGACGAAACCGCCTTGCAAGGTGGACGGCGTTGAGTGCCAAAGGCGCTATATCGGCTGTCGCGCCGAGTGCGAACAGTATCACGAATGGCTGATCCAACACGAGGCCGAGTTACAAAACAAACGTGAATATAACAACAGGAACAGAATCCCGAACGACCATGTGATCGACCTTTGCATCAGGCTGAGGAAGCGGAGGAACCGGCAATGAACAAAGAGGCAAAATTCGGGGTGTGGAAATACTACACCAACGAGGAAAACAAGGCCAGGTGGAAGTGCAGCGAGTGCGGGAAAATCTGTAAGCACAACCCGTATTACAAGCAGTATTGCAGCCAGTGCGGCAGTAAAATGAGGTGCGAATCATGACGGAAGAACAGCGGCAAATGGTCATTGCAGAGATTGACCGGCAGCGCATTGCCAGACTGTTGAAAATTGCTATAGGCAATACCAACACCCCGGATGACTACGCGGCCATGATGGTACGCGAGCGATACCGTATGCAGAAATACGAGGCACACAAGGGGCTGCTACGGCGGTTGGGCGACATACTGCTGGTAATGTGGGCGTGCGTATGGTTGGGCCTTTGCAGCCTGAGCGAGTATCTGACAAGGGAGGTTTAATAATGGCTTATTGCTTCGCGTACGACCAAAATACGATGGGCAAGTGGGGCTGCAAGGCCCTCACGGATAACTGCAACGGGCAGAACGAGGCGTGCCCGTTCTTCAAAACCAACGAGCGGCACATGGCCGATAGACAAGCGGCGAACGAGCGCATCGCTACGCTCCCGGACTGGCAGCAGACGGCAATCAGCGAAAAATATTACAGCGGTGATAAGCCGTGGAGGGCATATGCGGAAGAACACGCCGGAGCAAGCGGAAGCGAAACGTAAAGAGAACAGAGAGCGCGTGAACGCGTGGCGGCGAATGCAGAAGGAACACCACATTTGCCGCCAATGCGGCCAACAGGATGCTTACACCCTGAGCGGGCGAACCTACTGCGCCGAGTGCTGCGCGATTAATAGCGAGCGCGCGCGCAAATGGCGGGCAGAGCATCCGGGCGCGAACGCGGAGACCGTACGCAAGAACCGCATGAAAAGGAAAGCGGCGGGGTTATGCGCATACTGCGGCAGACCGAAATCGGACAACACCCACATCCTATGCGGTGAGTGCAGAGCGAAGCAGCACAAGTACAAGGTGGCAGCGCGAAACTGCAATTACCCGCGAGGTGAAAACGGCATCTGCTGGCAGTGCAACAAACGGCCCGTAAAAGATGGGTTCAACCTCTGCCCGGAGTGCTATGAGATGAAGTTGGGCATTTGCCGCGCCATCAATGAGAGGCGCAACAACAGCGACCATGTATGGAGGAAATATAATGATCGACATTTCCAGCAGAGACCGTAAGCGAATCGTGTACGCCATCGAATACCTGATTGCCCACGGCGATTCCGTGACCGTCAATCAGATGCTCAAGGACTGCCGGATCACCGCCAAAGAGTACCGCGTGATCTGCGACATCGCCATGCCCACCATTCGGGAACACGCGGATATAATTATTCAGAAACATAGAGCGGCATTCTATAAGGGCCGCTACAACCGCAAGCTGAACAAGGCGGCGGAAATTCTCGACAAATTCAGGAAAGGTGGAACCGTAAATGAAAGTGACTTGCGTATACTGGCCGCAGGAGACAGAGAGGACTTTGTTTCTGCAAGCCGTAAGGATAACGATGGGGAAGAAGGACATCCCGAAGAATGGGCCATCTGAAAAGCTGGTGCATGACTGCCTGAATGCGAGGCATTCTCCCATACGGGTGCTGAACTTTGCATTTCTGATCGAGGATATTCCGAGTAACATCAGCGTCCACCTGTGCCGCCATGTCCATGCTGTGCCGTTTGTGTCCAGTTTGCGGAACGACAGGCAGGACAGAATGGACGGGGACAACGCGCCCAGGAACACCCCCGTGGACATGATTCTGTACTGCAATGCCGAGGAACTGATGATCATCGCCAACAAGCGGCTGTGCAACAAGGCCAGCGCAAAGACGCGGCAAGTGGTCAAGATGATGTGCCTGGAGGCGTTGGATAAGATGCCGGAACTGGCGGGGCTGCTTGTGCCGATGTGCGAATACCACGGCGGTGTGTGCCATGAGATTAACGGGTGTGTGAAGTGTACGAAGGGGTGAGGGCATGAGATATAACAGCAAGGGGATGACTTGCAAAGAATTTGTGGATTTGATGCGAGAACGCGGTATAAGGTATAACGCAGACACGGGACATTTCATACAAAAAAACGGCAGAATTAAGGGCAAACAAAGCAAAAACGGGTATCGCACAATATCATTAAACAAAAATCATGTCGGGTACACGTTTTGCGAGCATAGATGTGTGTGGGTATGGTTTAACGATTCGATTCCTGATGGCATGGAGATCAATCATATTGATGCAAACAGAAGCAATAACAGGATAGAAAATCTTGAACTCGTAAACCACTCACAGAATATGATTCATGCTATAAAAATTGGGAACTTCAACGCGCCAAAGGCAGAGAAATCAGGAAAAGCGATTTATACGAACGCAGATGTGATGGCAATGCGAACGCTCAAAAAGAATGGTTGGACAACAAAAGAGATCGCTGCATTGTTTGGCGCAAGATGGCCCCAGGTAATAAACAGGCTGATAAGAGGCCAAAGGTATGGATCGGTAATCGGTGATCTTCCAATTCAACAGACAAGAGAGATAGTTCAGATGCGGGGAGGCATTATGTAGTGGATTTTAACGAGTATCAAATTGAAGCCAGAAGAACACAGAGGGAAGATCTTCCCTTGTGGGCAATCAGAGAACATGCGCTTTTCTGCTTGGGTTCAGAAGTTGGGGAGGTCTTGGGAGTACACCAAAAGGTACACCAGGGACATCCGCTTGATGAGACTGAGTTAAGGCTTGAATGTGGCGATGTATTGTGGGCGTTAGCTGAACTCTGCGACTGCTACGGATTTAGCTTGGAGGATGTTGCAAAGGCGAATATCGACAAGCTGCGCAATCGCTACAAAGACAAATTCACCGTGAGTGAATCGGTCAACAGGGTGGAGTACCGGGAGAAAAACGTAAAACAGAGGACGAAATACTATGCGAAGGGGGCGAGGGCGTGAAATACGGCAATGGCTGGTGGATTCCTCTGCCAATGGAAATGATTCTGAGGTGGGCTGGAATTAGACCCGTGAAAAGGAGGAGGTGGCAACGGTGAGGCTTATCGACGCTGACGCGCTGAAACAAGAATGTATGTACATAGACGATATTCCCGCTGTAACCGAACGCGACATACACAATGCGCCAACCATCCACTCTATCCCGGTGGAGTGGCTGGAATCACAGATTAGACCATATACAGGCGATGTAAGCGACATAGGTAAGAGTTCACGAAACGGGACTATTAAAAACCTTATTCGTGAGTGGCAAAAAGAACAGGAGGCGAGATAGTGGCGAACTTTGATTATGAAGCGCTGTTGAAAGAATGGAGAAAACGGCTTGGCCTTTCCGAATGGAGAATTGCGCTTGCACCTTGTTGTAAGGCAGATGACATGAAGCTGAACGATGTCGCCGGTTGTACTGAATGGGAAGAATCAACCAAAGTGGCGTTGATACAAATTCTTGACCCGAAGGAATACGGCGAACAGATAGAACCGTTCGATTTTGAAAAGACTTTGGTGCATGAATTATTGCATTTGAAAACGTGTCTTGTATCTGATAAAGTTGAACCTTTGCAGGAACGGTATATGCACCAGATGATTAGTGATTTGTCTCGGGCGTTAGTGGACGCAAAACGATTTGTTGAAAAGGCAAACGATATAACAATCGCACCAAATGAGCCGGTGCAGTTGGAAACGAGACTGCCGTCATGGGGCGAATGGTTGTCAGACATGTGTGTTTTCCAATGCGATGATGGCGTATGGAGATTCGTAAAAGCAAATGACCCCATTCCCGCCGACATCGCGCAGAAGCTGGGCATAGAGCCAAAAGGAGAAACGTAATGACGAAAGGACTTGTGATTATCGGATATCAGGGAATAGGCAAGAGTTCACTTGCGGGATGGAAAAAATGCGTTGACCTTGAAAGCGGCAACTTTTTCGTGGGAGATAGACGCGCTGATGATTGGTATATCCCATATTGCCAAACGGCGTTGAGTATCGCTGACCAAGGATATACGGTTTTCGTGAGCAGTCACAAGGAAGTAAGGGAGTTCCTGAGTACAGCTCCGTTGCCTGAGAATGTGTCGCGTGTAGTGGTAATATGCCCTCGCCGTACTATGCGCGATGCGTGGATTGAGCGATTGCAGGAACGCTATGACAGGACACGGCTTGTAAAGGACTACAAGGCACTGATGAACGCGAAAGAGCGGTTTGAGGACAACATAGTTGAGTTGTGCAGTTGTGGATTGCCTGTGGTACAAATGTCTGCAATGGACTACAACTTGAAGGACTATGTGTATATGTTGCAGCAGAAAGCAAAGAAGCCGGGCGTTGAGCCGAAGGAGGGATAACATGAACATAGGACTGATACTATTGGCTGTAATAATTGGTGTCATTGGATTTGGAATGATATTTTTGGGATAGTGAACCGAAGGAGGACGTATGAGCGAACTTGACAAGGCAATCAAATTCCTGCGGGAACAGTACGAACGCGCAGAAAGGATAGAAGCCATTAACAACCCGCTTGCGTGGGCGCTGTATCAAACGTGGCGACATGTGGATGAACCACCCAAGAAACCAAAAAAGCGCATCAAAGACCATGTTTGCAACAACGATTACTGCGAACTGGAGTGATGAATCATGGATGAGCAGAATGAACAGAAAAAGCGGCGAGGGCATCCACCGTGGACTGAGGAACAGAAACAGGCGCGGCGTGAGCTGAACGCGAAGAAGCGAGAGGAACGCGCTATAGAGGAACGGCGGCAGGAAACCGCCTACCAACAGCGCAAGCGCGTGAAGAAGGGCAAGCGTTATCGTCAAGGCAAGGACGGCCCATGGTCGCCTGAGATGAGAGCATCAAACAAGAAAGCCTGGGATAACAAGTTCGCAGAACGTGACAAGGAGTACAAGCAGTTGATTGCAGACAATCCGCACAAGACCAAGCAGGAATTAGGGATTCCTGACCGGTGGAAACCGAGGGACGGATCGTCTGACGGGTATTATGGGGTATCGTTGCGAAATGCCAGGGTGAGCATCAACCTGCCGCCCATCAACATCAAAAATCCTCATGAGGTGGAACATCGGATTGATGAATACTTCGATTTCTGCGAGATGAACGACAAGCCGCCGAACATGGTTGGGCTTGGAAACTGGCTGGGCGTGACTACTGACACAATCGGCAGATGGAAGAACGGCGATTGGAGCGCAGAAAGCGTCGGCGCGATTGTCCAAAGGGCATTGTCCGTCATTGAGGAAAGCCTTGTTACCCAGGTGCAGGACAATCCTAAAGCTATGGTCGGCGGGATGTTCCTGCTCAAATCCATGTTCCACTACAAGGAGCAGCAGGATATTGTCATCACCACCGGGCAGCAGAAAGAGGAACTGTCAGCGGACGAGATTGCCAAGCGGTATCTTGGGGACGGCAGAACGGTGGAAACGGAGTTTGTGGACGATACAAATAATTAACATGGTATTTTTCGGCAAAACGCGCCCAAAATCCCTTTTAGTATGTGTAGGAGTTATAAAAACAGCCCCTAAACAGGCATAGGAACATGAAGGGGGGGGTAACAAATCGCTACCCCCTTCGCAAAAAAGAATTGGAGGTACAACATGAAAAAGACTGTTATCAACGGCAAGCGGTACATTGCACTGGGCGACTTTGACCATCTGCGTTACAATCTGTGCAAGGACATCTACGATAGGTACAAACGGGACGAGGACGGCAAGATTCACCTGTCCGAAACCGACATGGCGAGGATTGACGCATACCACTGCATCATGGCCGAGGTCATGGCCGGGGAAATCGCGGCGGCTGAAACGCCTGATGAAATCCGGGAGATGCACGACGAGATGCGCAAGGAATGGATGCGCGACAAATACGTCATTGTCGGCAACGATAACGGGCAGAACGTGTTTTTCCGTAAGATGTGCGGCGCGATGAATGATGACGGCGACGAGCAGCCCGTGTTTTGCAGCAAGATCAGGCTGGCAAACACCTACGATGACCACTTTGTCGCAACCACTATGGCAATGTATTTGTCGCAGAACTGGGATTTGGAAGTCAAAGTTGAACCGCTGTATCTGTACGCCATGACGAACAACGACGCCAAAAAGCTGTTGGACGCGATCTTTAAGAAAGACGATTCGGAATCGTCCGTCGGCGATTGATGGGCCGCTGTGCGGTAACACGCCACGCAGAACACCGGGTTAGGGAGCGCGTCGGTATACCGAAAAAGGCTGTCCGACGCGCTGCCACCAACGCCATGACAGACGGCATCAAACGCACTGAAACTAACGGCGCGTTACGGCGTTACCTGGACTATCTGTATTTCAAGGGCGACTGTATGGCAAACAACATTGTTGTCTACAATGACAAGATATACCTGTTCAACGAGGATACGCTTATAACCATCCTGAATGTGCCGGGAGCGCACATGAAACAGGCTGCGAAGCTGATGCAGAAGAAGCGGAAACAGAACGGTGAATAGGGCAGACCGGGGCGCAGAACGCGCCCTGTTTTTACGCAGAACTTGCAACTAACTTGCAACTAACTTGCAACTAACTTGCAATCGGCAGAACGCAGAACGGCGCAGAACGGAGAGCCAGCCTGGAGGAAACCCTGTGCGGAGGTAGGAATTTAGGCTAACTAATTAGACTGTCTAAGTATTTATCAACAGACTTTGGTCTGTTTGTGCTGGTTTGATAGGAATTGAGCAGCAATAGCATCATGCCAAATACACTAAACGCTCTGTGACGCTCTCTGATGACTCTGTGAGCGTTTTTTATGCTTTAGCCTATAGGGAGTAAGCTTAAAACGAAACGCTCTAATTTGGGGCTTTCTGGGCTTCTGACGCGATTTGGCATATTGTGACCATGCTTGGCATGGTGTGACGCTTCACGCTCTGACGCTCTCAGAGACGCAGGAAAGCCCATAGGAGACGCTTCACACATGACGCTCGATAGATTGGTCACGCTCTCCGGTTAATCGTCTCGCTTGGGCTTTCTGGGGCTTGTATGATGGCATAGGAAAAGCCCCATCATGATTGATGGGGCTTGGGCTTTATGCTTTGTAGATCGTTTCTGCTCCCCAGAGTTTATCTATCTGGTTGATCTTCTTTGTGGCATTAACCAAGAAGTCAATCACGCTTTGGGGAGCGTCTCCAACTTCAAATGTGCGAATCCTTCCGGTTTTGTAATAGACATCATAAACATCTAATACTCCTGCACACTTGCGCTCTCTGATCCAATCAATCTTCGTATTCATGAGTGATTTCCTCCATCCAATAATCAATATACTTTTGCCCAAAGACGATTTGAAATGCGTCCTCCAATCCTTCTTTCTTATTTTGATGCTCATGGTGTCCATTGTGATTTCTCCTTTCTCATGCGAACAGTTTGCGCTTGGGCTTCGTTGTCATCCAGTGACGGATCACTCTTTCACGCTCTCTATCTTCGACTTTCGGAAGCTGGTACACATCCATCGTTGTTCCTCTCATGTACATTCCAAAGGCTTTATGATCAATTGGTGGATCAGGAAAGCACTCACAGCCTTTGACGCCAACAATGTTCCTGGAATCTTGTGCGCAAACTGTGCGGAGAGCGAGACGAGAGGAAAAGTTACACTTCAATGGTGTTGGTATAACCATACTTACTGGTGACTGAGTGCAAGCTACCACATGAATTCGAGTACATCTTGCCAACGACAGCAAGTCTTGAAGGATGGGCATAAACTCATGCTTGGCTCTCGTCATAGGCTGCATCAATTCATCAATGATAACGTAGATGTCAGAGCCATCATACATGCGGAGCTTCCTGCGCTTCATGTCTGCTGTTCTCACTCTGTAAAGCTGCATCGCATACTCCAAAGCCTTGACACAAGCATTCATGGGCTTGTCCTTGGGATCGTTGGCAGCATCAGCATAGAGCAGAGTATGTGGTAGATGCTTGTACTCATCAAGTTCTGTTCCTTTGGGATCAATGAAGATGAAGCCCACATTGCATGGAGCGTTTCGAAGTGCTGCATGGATCATGCCATTAACCACAGTAGACTTTCCTGCGCCAGTAGCACCAGCAATCAGAATGTGCGTTTGGTGGAGCATATCGTCATAAAGACGAGAGTAGGTGACTTCAGGAGTTTTCCAAGTGAGAATCATGTTGCATCCTCCTTGATGATGATTGATTGTGTGATGGTTTCCCATGACGCCCATGATGGGCGTTTCGACCAGTAACCAGCTTGGTCATCGTCAGATGGGATTTACTTGATTCCTGCTCTCCGTTTCAACCAGACTTTGAACTCGTCCATCTCCATGTTGGTCAACAAGTAGCTTTCTTGGGCTTCTTTCCATGTCGCCAGATTCTTTCGGATCAATTTGATCCATGTCATTGCCATGTTGCTCATGCTCTTATTCCTCCTCCGAATTGATAATGTCGTAGATGGTCAAGGGAGAGAATTTCACAACATTGTTGTTATCTCTCGCAGCCTTCCAAGCTGCCTTGGCTTCCTTCAAAGTCGATCCGGCAAACTCTCTGTAAATGGGATTTCCGATCATCTTGAAATTCTCGTCATGATGAAACTGGATGCACTTGATGATGAAATTGGGCTTTTTCATGGTTTCTGCTCCTCTCTGAATGGTCGATGTGTTCATGTCCTCTTGACAGTTATAATGATACACCAAATTCGCGTGAATGTCAACAGGAAATTCGTGTTTATCAACTAAAAATGCGTGTACAAATATCAACATGATTTTTGTGCATATTGTACACAGTATTTCTGTTGACTGTACA
>Ga0326512_10000932_pt1 | contig 24096 bp, 42 predicted proteins | sample 1_2617_0518_D_FD_203652 | JGI IMG/M metagenome (GOLD analysis project Ga0326512, IMG submission 203652) | Bovine rumen microbial communities from UC Davis, California, United States - 1_2617_0518 | ecosystem: Host-associated > Mammals > Digestive system > Stomach > Rumen | place: USA...
ATCGCAGACCGCCGGTGGCGCGGGAAGCAGCGCGAACATGGCCCAGATCGCCGGCATGATCGTCAGCGCGATCGGCGGTATGAGCGTCGAGATCGACGGCGAGAGCGCGGGCCGGATCATCGCGCCGACCGTTGAGCAGGTCATGGCCGAGCAGCTCACCAGCCGGCGCTACGCGTGACCGACAAACAGGGGGAAATTTTGGACAACTTCATTTTGGCTTACTGGCAGGCGATCTGCTCCGGCGAGATCGTCGTCGGCAAGTGGGTGCGCCTCCTGTATCAGGAGATCGTGCAGGGCATCGAGTCCGGGAAGTACATCTTCAGCCAAAAGAAGGCCAACAAAGCGATTCGATTCATCGAGGCTTTCTGCCACCACAACAAAGGCGACCTTGCGCCCGGGCTGCTGAAGCTCTCGCTCTGGCAGAAAGCCGCGCTCTCCGTCATCTTCGGCATTGTGGACGAGGACGGGAACAGGCATTTCCGCGAGGTCTTCATGGTTGTGGGCCGGAAGTGCGGCAAGACGCTCCTCGCCGCCGGCATAATGCTCTACATGGTGTACGGCGACGGGGAATACGGTGCGGAGGTCTACTGCGTAGCTCCGAAGCTCGACCAGGCGAATCTGGTCTATAGCGCCTTCCGCTTCTCCGTGGATCATGAACCGGAGCTGGCCGCGCTGACCAAGCCACGCAAGGTTGACCTGTATGTCCGGGAGAACAACTCGACGATCCAAAAGATCGCCTTCAGCGAGCGCAAGGCCGACGGCTACAACCCGCACCTGACCGTGATGGACGAGGGCTCATCCTGGCCCGGCCCGCGCGGCCTGAAACAGTATGAAGTCATGGTCTCCGGCACGGGCGCACGCCGGCAGCCGCTTACGCTGATGATCACGTCCGGCGGCTATGAGGACGAGGGCATCTATGACGAGCTTTTCAAGCGCGGGACGTCCTTCCTCACCGGCGACAGCCGGGAGACGCGCCTGCTGCCGATCCTGTACACCATCGACGACCTGCAGAAGTGGGATGACATCAACGAGCTGAGGAAGAGCCTGCCGGGCATGGGCACCAGCGTCAGCCCGCAAAGGATGATCGACGAGGCCGCCGTTGCTGCCTCCTCGCTGTCGAAGAAGGCCGAGTTCCTCACCAAGTACTGCTGTATCAAGCAGAACAGCAGCATGGCCTGGCTGAGGACGGAGGACGTGGCCCGCTGCGTCTCTGACCCGCTCCGGCTCGAGGACTTCCGCCGCTGCTATGCCGTGGTGGGCGTCGACCTGAGCCGCACCACCGACCTGACGGCGGCCTGTGTGCTGATCGAGCGCGAGGGCAAGCTCAACCTGATCAGTCATTTCTGGCTGCCGGAGGAGCGCCTCGACGAGGCCACCAAGGAAGATCAGCTCCCGTACCGCGCATACGTCACGCGCGGCCTGCTCGACCTGTGCCCCGGCTCCACGGTCGATTTCCGCGCGGTGCGTGACTGGATCGTCGACCTTGTGAAGACATACAAGATTTACCCGCTGAAGGTCGGCTATGACCGCTATTCCGCGATGTACCTTGTGCAAGAGCTGGAGGCAGCCGGCCTCCAGTGCGACAGCGTCACCCAGGGCACCAACTTGACCGGCATCATCAACGAGACAGAGGGCGTGATCAAGGACGGCCTGCTCAGGATCGGCGACAACGACCTCCTGAAAGTACACTTCCTCGACAGCGCCCTCCAGATCGCCGCGGACACCGACCGGAAGAAGCTCGTGAAGCTCCGCAAGCGCGGGCATATCGACGGCATGGCCGCGCTGCTCGACGCGATGTGCATGAGGCAGGTCTATCACGCGGAGATTGGCAAACGGCTCCAGAATCTACCGAGGGGGAATGCGTAAATGTGGGCTCAGGAAGCCTATCTGAACGGGGAAGCGTTGTCTCTTGCGCATCCCCTGATCCTCATCCAGGACATTCAGGAAACACCCGTCAGCATGAGCCAGCAGACCGCGCGGAGACCGGTCGCCGGCTCTTTTCTGACGCTGAACACCCGGGAGCAGCTCGCGGTGACGATCACCTTTGCGACCCGTGAGCGCCTCGACGTGGCCCTCCGGCAGCAGATCGTGCAGGCCGCGGCGCTCTGGGCATCGGCGGGCGGCTGGCTGACGCTCTCCAGCAGGCCGGACCAGCGCCTTTGGGTGCAGCCGACCGCACTGCCGTCCGTGGGCAAGCTCCGCGAGTGGAACGCAAGCCTCACCATCACACTGACGGCCTACGAGTTCCCATACTGGGTGGACACCTACCAGCGGACGACGACCGTCACCGGCACCAGCGGGGAGGCAGAGATCACCGTGGCCACCGGCGCGGAGACCGTGCTCGAGGCCGAGGCGACCGCCTCCGGGAGCATCACCCGCCTGTCGCTCATCGCGGACAACAGTCAGACGCTCGCCCTGACCGGGCTTTCCGTGGCCTCCGGGACGGCGCTGCGCGTGTGGTATGACGAGCATCACCTGCTCAGGATCACCGCCGGCGACACCGGCCTGATGGGCAAGCGCACCGCCGCGAGCGATGATGACATCCGCCTGACGCCCGGCACGCACACGATTGCGTGGAGCGCGAACCGGTCGATCAGCCTGAAGCTCCAGACGAGGGGTGTGTGGCTGTGAAAATGAGTTATTCCGGCGCGTCCGAGCTGGGCGAGATGCTCTCCCGGCTGGGCACGGAAGCGCCCGACATCGCGCGGAAGGCGCTCTTCACCGGCGCGGGCACGGTCGCCGATGCCGTGAAGGCAGCCGTGATGCAGCTCCCCGTGGGCACGCCGAAAGAGAACAGCCCGACCGGCCATCCCTTCACCGGCCTCACCGAGGAAGACCGGGACGATCTCGCCGCCGGCGTCGGCATCGCGCGCTTCGACAGCAAGGGCGACGCAGAGACCACCGCGATCTCTTTCAACGGCTACACCCGGCGCACCGAGCCGGGCTTCCCGAAGGGCGTCCCGCTGGCCATGATAGCCCGGTCGCTCGAGTCCGGCTCCAGCGTCCGCGCAAAGCATCCCTTCATGCGGCTGACCGTCCGCGCCGTGAAGGACACCGCCCAGGCATCCATGGTACAGGCCGCGGAAGCGGCAATTGCAGAGATCACGGAGGGCAAGAAATGACAGTCGATGAGATCAAGCTCGCGCTGCGTGTGACGAGCGAAGTCTACGAGCCGGAGATCAGGGCGCTGGCCATGGCCGGCATCGCTGATCTCCAGATCGCGGGCATCACCGCGGCCAGCTCGCTGGAAGACCTGACCGACCCGCTGGAGTGTCAGGCCGTCAAGACCTACGTCCGGGCACATTTCGGATCCCCGGCGGACTACGACCGGCTGGCGGCGTCCTACGAGACGCAGAAAGCCCAACTCATGCACGCGACCGGCCACACGACCTGGTGAGGAGGGACGACCATGCAGCGGGAGACCGTGGCTTATCTGGTGGAGCCTGTGCCGGGTGTGCGGGGCATCTATGACGCGCCCGCGGAGACCCGGAGGCAGGTTTTTGCCTCTATCCGCAGCGTGGGTATGCGGGAGAGCTACGAGGCCCTCGCGCACGGCCTGCGCCCGGAGATCGTGCTGATCCTGAAGCATGACTTCGAGTATCAGCACGAGCCGCTCTGCGATCTGGAGGGCACGCGCTACCGCATCCTCCGAACGTACATCACCGAGGCGGACGGCATCGAGCTTGTCCTCCAGCGCGAGAAGGAGGTGGGATGACAATGCCGACATGGGAAGAGCTGGGCAAAGCGCTGCAGGCGCTCGAAGCCCAGGGCATCCCCTTTGCCGAGGGCGGGTGGCGCTTCGATGACAATGAGCCGCCCGTCGTGTACGGCGTGTATGCCGTCGACGGCACGCGCGACCTGATGGCCGGCGGGAAGCACGCCGAGCGCGTCTGGGAGGGCACTGTTGACCTGTTTGTCCGCTACGCCAAGGGCCTGCCTGAAATGGCCCTGATCGAGAACACGCTTGACGCCCTCGGCGCTGCGTGGAGGCTGAACAGCACCCAGTACGAGAACGACACCGGCTTCACCCATTACGAGTGGGTGGTCAACGCCCTGATGTGAGGTGAGAAACATGGGACTTTTCGAGAAAATCTTCGGCAGGCCGAGGCAGCCGGCGACCCAGACCCGGTGGCAGGCGCTCACGGCCTACCAGCCGCACTTCACATCGTGGAGCGGTGAGCTTTACGAGTCTGATCTCGTGCGGAGCGCGATCGACGCGCTGGCCAGGCACTCCAGCAAGCTCTCGGTCAAGTTCGCCGGCACAGCTCGTCCGCACCTGCGGAAGCTGATGCAGACCGCGCCGAACTCGTGGCAGACGTGGCAGCAGTTCCTTTACCGCGCCCGGACGATCCTCGAGATGCAGAACAACTGCGTGATCGTCCCCGTGCTCGATGAGTACGGTCAGGTCTCCGGCTATGCGACCGTGCTGCCGTCCCAGTGCGAGCTGATTGACGTCCACGGCGAACCGTGGCTCCGCTGCCGCTTCACGAACGGCAAGACCGCCGCGCTCCCGCTCGCCGAGGCCGGTATCCTGACGAAGCACCAGTACGGCGACGATTACTTCGGCGACGGCAACGGCGCTCTCTCCGGCATCATGGGCCTGCTCTCCATGCAGCGGCAGGGCATCCGGGAGGGCATCAAGAACGGCGCAACCTTCCGCTTCATGGCTCAGGTGGGCACGCTCACCGACCCGGAAGACCTCGCCCTCGAGCGGCAGCGGTTCAATGAGAACAATTTGAGGGGCGAGTCCGGCGGCCTGCTGCTCTTCCCGGCGGAGTACAAAGAGATCAAGCAGATCGACCAGCGCCCCTTCACGCTCGACGCGGCCCAGATGGAGCTGATCAGTCAGAGCGTCTACAGCTACTTCGGCGTCAATAAAGACGTGCTGCAAAACTCGTGCATCGGCGACGCCTGGGCGGCCTTCTACGAGGGCGCCCTCGAATGGTACGCGATCCAGCTTTCCGAAGTCCTCACCCGGATGACCTTCACCGACCGCGAGATCGCCCTTGGCAATCACGTCTTTGTCAGCGCGAACCGGCTGCAGTACATGAGCAGCCAGGACAAGCTGAGAGTATCTGCCCAGATGGCTGACCGCGGCCTGATGACGCGCAATGAAATCCGCGAGATCTGGAATCTGGACGCGCTGCCGCCGGAGCTGGGCGACACGCTGCCCATCCGCGGCGAGTATTACAATCTGGGCGAGCAGACGGAGGGGGGCGGGACTGAATGACCCGTCAGCCTCGTCTCCTGAACAGCAGCCTTGCGGAAATCCGCCGGCTGAACGGCGCTTCGCTGGCCATTGACCTGACGACGGAAGACATTCCGAAGGCGACGCTCGTCCTCCCGGCGACGGAAGAGCGCCTCGCGATGCGCGATCTGCTGGAGCTGTACACGCCCCGCGGATCGGCGGGCATCTTCCGCGTCGTGAGCCTCGCCGAGGACATCCGCGACCGGCAGACCGTCCAGCTCATGGGCGCGGCGGACACGCTCGCGGACGACGTGTACCCGCAGGCCGCGTCCGAGGACGTCAGCAAGACCGCCTCCGCGTGGATCACCGACATCCTCAGCAAGCAGACCACCGCGAGATGGCAGGCCGGGACGTGCGCCCTCAGCAAGACCGTGAAGATTCGGCCCAACTACCAGAACTTGTGGTCGCTTTTGGAGACCGTCAGAGAGGCCGAGCCGGGCTACTGGTGGACATTTGACTTCACCACCACGCCCTGGACGCTCTCGCTGGCAGCGCTCCCGACCGCGACCGCGTGCGGCGTCCGACTCTCCCGGAACATCGAATCGATGAGCATCTCCGCGACGGATCAGGAGATGTGTAACCGGCTCATTGTCTCCTACACGCCCACCAGCGGCAGCCAGACCGTCACCACGTACAACAACACGGCCAGCCAAACCGCCTACGGCATCATCGTGAAGACCGCGGACATCAAGCAGGAGGAGCTGCCTGCCGGCACGACCGTCGAGCAGTATGCACAGCGGATTCTCGCCGAGCGCGCCCAGCCCGTGGTCAGCGTGAGCATCTCCGGCGTCGACCTGTACCGCCAAACCGGCGACGATTACGACAAGATTCAGCTCGGCACGCTCTGCAGCGCGGTCATTGAGGGCTACGGCGCGATGACGGAGCGTGTGGTGGCGCTGTCGTGGACGGACGCCCTGGGTGAGCCTGACCGCGTGCGCTTCAGCCTGAGCAATGCCCTGAGCCCGTTTACGGAGAATATGTCCATTCTGAAAGCTACCGCAAAAGGGCTGGCAGGCATGGGCGCGGCGGCAAAGGAAGACCTGGACAAGTGGAGCAAGGTTGTGACAGACCGCCTCGAGGCCGTTGACGGCACGGGCGTCACGCAGATGTGGCAGTCCGGCATTGAGATGGACGCGCACACCGGCGTGAGAATCTACAGCCTCGAGCAGGGCATAACCAGTCTTTATGGTGGCATCGAGGTCGCCAGCGATCACATCACGAGTACCGTCCGGGCAACGGGGCTTGTGTGGGATGAGGACACGCAGCAGTACGTTCTCGACCCGAATGCCGCGCAAGACTCGCTTTATTCGCTGACAAGCAGTGTGAAGCAGACCGCCGACGCCGTGACCACGGAAGTGACAACGGCCCGCGGCGGGAAGCCCTCGCTTACCGGGCGGCTGACGGTCATGTCCGACGCCATCACCGCCGAGGTATCCAGGGCGCAGGGCGCGGAAGGATCGCTTTCCTCCTCGCTCTCCCTGAAAGCCGACAGCGCATCCCTCTCGACCGTCATGGATTCCAACGGGCAAGTGACCGCCGCGAGCATCGCGACCGCGATTGACGCGACATCCGGCACGAGCAAGGTCACCCTGAGCGCGGATCACATCGCACTCAACGGCAGCACGACCATCGGCGGCTTCCTGGACGTGACCGGCTCTGTGCTGACCGTCGGCGGCGGCTACTCCTCTGGTTCCGTGGTCGCGGCCGGGCGCTTTGAGGGCGGGAGCATTGAGACCGACACCATCGACGCGGAAAGCATCGCCGTCGGCTCGATCTCCGGCGTGGATCATCTCTATGTTACAGGCACGACGTCCGATGGCCCTGATGACCTTGTGGGCGCGATCAACAATGTGCAGATCGTCGCGTCCGGCACCGGCTACAAGCTCCAGTACAAGACCATGAACGCGGATGACTGGACGGACGCTGGGACTTTTAGCCGAGCCACCACCCTGTCAGGGGCGTGGAGTGGTGGCGTCTATACGGTCAGCGCCTCGCCTCAGGGGGACACAAACAGCATCGGCTTCGGCACGTCCTACGGCGCACATGACGTGGACTGCGAGATCGTGACGAACGGCAACGCCTCGAAGTCTTCCATTGCGTCCGCCGTGGACATCCCGATCGCGCTCCGCTCGCTGAACTCCGGCCATACCGCGCCCACCTCCAGATACACCAAGACGTTGACGGCGAGCGTGGCCTCGCTGCTCCAGACCAAGACCGTCACGCCGACGACCAGCGCCCAGACCATCACGCCGGATTCCGGGAAGATCGGCTTCTTCAGCGTGACCGTGAACGCGGCCAGCACGTCCTTCGACCCGTCCAAGCTGGAATACAGCATGTGCGGCTCTGCGACGGACTTCAACGCCGTCCCCGTCAGGAAGATCGGCAGCGTCACCTGCTACATCTGGATCAAGTACGACGGCGGATCATGGCAGTACAGCGGCGTTTCAAAGACGCTCACCGCGCCGAGTGTCTTCCATGCGGAGATGATCGACGCAGACAATGTCCGCGTGACGTATCAGAATGTCAATTCCGGCACCAGCACCGCCTCGTTCCCTGTCTAAGGAGGAGACACATGGACACGATTCAGACCCTCGAAGCGACAATTTCCACCCTGCAGCAGATCCCGCTCACCGGGTATCAGCCCATGAAAAGGATGACCTCGGCCATCGAGGCCATCGCCGCCGTGATCGACCAGCTCAAAAAGGAGGACACCGCCGATGAATCCGAATCTCATTGAGGCCACCTGGAAGCAGGGCAGCACGGTCGCTCCGGTCAACCTGACCGGGGCGGCCTTCCAGCAGGAGGCCGGGGCGCACACCTTCCGCATCACCTGCCTGAACGCGGACGAGAGCGCGGCGAGCGTCTCCGGCACGGTCACCGCCGAGGTGCTCCGCTCCGACGGCGTGACGCGCGTGGTCACCGGCTCGATCTCCGGCAATGTGGTCATTGTGACCCTGACTTCCGGCTGCTACGAGTGCCCCGGGCGCGTGACGATCTCGATCAAGGTCACCGAGAGCGCCAGCAAGACGATCTGCGTCTACCAGTGCCACGCGTCCGTGGCCCGCACCAAGAGCGACGCCGAGTACGTGGACACCGGCACGCGCATCCCTGACCTTGCCTCCCTGACGCAGGCCGAGGAGGACGCAGAGACCGCCGCGCAGGCCGCGAACACCGCCGCGGCAGCGGCAGACACCGCCCGGCTCTCCCTGCAGGACACCATCGACACGCAGCTCAACGCCGCCGGCTATCCCTACACCGCGACCGGCGCTTCCGTAGCCGTGCATCCTGTAAAGGACAGCAGGATTGACTTCGTTGCGCACATCGCCCCCGTGCAGGCCGGAAGCGGCGACCCGTCCCCGAGCAATGTCCGGCCGATTACTGCGCCGGAGAGCGTGTCGGTCACGAGGTTCGGAGAAAACTTGCTTATGCCGTTCACCAAGGCAGAAACGGTCAACGGCGTGACATTCACTCCGAACGATGACGGCTCTGTCAGCTACAGCGGAACGCCTACCGGAGCGAATGTCGCGTGTTCTTCCTCCCAGTTCTCGCCAATTGTCATCTGGCTTGAAGCGGGGACGTATACGCTGTCCGGCAATGGTGCTGGCGGTCTGAACGTGAACGACATTTACATTCGTCCGTATGGCGGCAGCACGATTCTGGCTCGTGCGTATACCGGAAGCAATGATGCGACCTTCACCATTTCCGAACGTATGCGCGTTGAGTATATCCTCCGTGCGAATAGCAATGCAACGGTTGGCACGGCTATCAGCGGTAAGTTTTGGCCGAAGCTGGAGCTTGGTTCGACGGCTACAGCGTTCAAGCCTTGGACTGGGTACGCCGTCACCGTCACTCTCCCCACCGGCGCTTACGCCGGGGAGTACGATAGCAAAACCGGCATCCTGACCAAAACGCACGGGTATTTTACCGCTGACGGTTCGCAGAATCCGACTGGCATTAAAGTGATGAGCAACGGCCAGACTCAATTCTACTGCTACTTTCCGGCGATGACGCACACGAGAGGCGTGTCGTATTGCGATTCCCTGCCTCAGTCTTATAATATGGAAAGTGGAGAAACCAGCTTCTACTTCCACCCCTCTTATCTGAACTCCGTTCGTATGTGCTTGCCCCAGTCTTTGGTCGGCACAACTGCAACGACTATCAACTCGTATCTTGCTTCCAACCCGATTCACTTTGTGTTTCCTCTTACCACGGTTGGAACAGTCAATCTCGGCGCACAAGCTCTCCGCGCTGCGTCCCCCGCGCAGCTCAACCACGTCTGGACGGACAACGGGGAGGTTGAGGTCTCCGGCCCGACCGACCTGAAATGGCTGATCGACAGCCTGCACCCGAACGGATGACGCGCATGATGCACGCGTGCATCGGGAGGAAGAAAGCCTGATGCACGCGTGCGTCCGGGGGAGGTGATCGCATGATGAAAGCCGCCGCTTTCGTGGAGAAGGTGTATATCCCGCTCCGCGAGGGATGGGGCTACATCTGGGGCGAGCTGGGCGGCGTCTGGACGGCGCAGAAGCAGAAGCGCGGCAGCCGGCAAAACAACCAGCAAACGCAGGCATACGGCAGCAAGTGGATCGGGAAACGTGTAGTCGATTGCAGCGGCCTTCTGAAATGGGCCGCGGCGCAATTGGGCGTCACGCTCCCGCACTCCTCCAGCGCCCAGCACCGGCTCTGCTCTGCGTCCGGCGACCTGAAGAACGGCGTGCGCACGGACGGCAAGCCCATCAAACCCGGCACGGCGGTCTTTGAGGATCATGGCCCGAAGAACAAGCCGTGGAATCACGTCGGCGTGTATGTCGGCGGCGGGATCACCATCGAGGCCAAGGGCACGCGCTGGGGCGTCGTGGCGTCCCCGCTCTCCCGCTGGCCGTGCTGGGGCGAGCTGTCGTGCATCGATTACAGCGAGGAGGAAGGGGATATGCCGACACCGACACGCGACACCATCCGCCGGGGAGCGACCGGTGACCTCGTGAAGGAGGCCCAAGAGCTGCTGATTGAGACGGGCTACCTCGGCGCGGGACAGGCCGACGGCGTATTCGGCGGGAGGACGCTCGCCGCCGTGCGGGCCTTCCAGGCGTCCAGAGGGCTGACCGCCGACGGCGTGATCGGGCCGATGACATGGGCGGCGCTGGACAATGCGGTCTCCGTCATGGACGAAGAGACGTACGTTGCGACCATCCGCGGGCTGACAGAGCCTCAGACCCGGGCGGTGAAGAACGACTGGCCGAACGCGGTCATTGAACGGGAGAGGGATGATTCCAATGCCTGAGTGGATCACAAAGTACTGGGTGGAATGGATTTTCGGCATACTGGCCGCCGGCCTGCTTGCGCTCGTGCGCTCGCTCTCCGGCAAGGTCAAGCGCCAGCAGGAGGAGAACGCAGCCCTCCGGGACGGCGTGCGCAGCCTCCTCCGCGCCCAGATCATGAGCGAGTGCGAGCGCTCACTGAAAGACGGCTGGTGCGGCCCGCGCCTGCGGGACACCATCGGCGACCTGTACAAATCGTATCACGCCCTCGGCGGGAACGGTACTGTGACTGACATCGTGGAGCAGACACGTCGACTGCCGGCCATGCAGCCGGAGAGAGGAGAACACCATGACTGAAATCAATTGGCGAGCCAAGCTGACGTCCAGGAAATTCTGGACGGCCATCGCGGAGTTCGTGACGATGCTCATCGTGGCCTTCCACGGCACGGAGGAGACCGCCGCGCAAGTCGCGGCCATCATCATGGCCGGCGCTGCCGTCGTGGCCTACATCATCGGCGAGGGCCTGGCAGACGCCGCCGGGGCGAAGGCCGCGCAGTACGTGCCGCCCGACGAGGAAGAAGACCTGTAAACCTCGTAAACCGTTTCGTAAACCATTCGGCGGTTTATAAGTCCGTTCATGTCCATTGAGGGGCAAAAAGGAAAACCGCCGAAACCTTTGATTTCAGCGGTTTTTGTTGGTATGCCCGGCAGGATTCGAACCTGTGACCTTCAGAGTCGGAGTCTGTACCCCGTGAGCGTCGGAATCATTGCGCCGCAATGGTTTCGGCGCTCTTTTCGTTTGTTCGTAAACCGTTTCGTAAACGTTTCACGACTTTTTGGACGCTCTCCCGGGTGCGCGTCTCTGTCACGTGGTCGTAAACGCGGAGGATCATCTTCTCGTCCGCGTGGCCCATCCAGAGCATGGCCTGCTTCATATCGACGCCCGCGTCCCGGAGCATGGTGCAGTACGAGTGCCGGAGATCGTGGCAGCGGATGACCACCGGATGCCCAGCGGCAACGCTCAGGGCGTGCAGGTAGGAATCCCACGCACGGGAGAAGGCCGTTTCCGTGGCCTGCAGGCCCTTTGCGGAGGCGATGAGCCAGCCTGACTGATTCTTCAGCTCGTCGGCCAGGGGCGGGAAAATGGGCACATCCCGGACGCCTGACGCAGTCTTTGTGGCCGTGAGTATCGGAGTATTCCCACGGAAGCGCACGGCCTGCCTGACGTGGATCACGCCGGCCTTCAGGTCGACATCCTTCTCGATCTGGATCGCGAGCGCCTCACCACGACGTAGGCCGGCATAGAGCATCACCAGCGTGGCGAGACGCATCCGGTGCGGTGTGTTGTGGATGAGCTGCCGCTCCTCGTCCGTGATGACCCGATGCGTGCCCGCCGTGCCTTTGTCCGGCTGGGCGTACTTTGACCGGAATGGGTTCCGCGGGCAAATCCCGTCCTCCACCGCGGTGTCAAAAACGGCCACGTACAACATCCGGGCGCGGTGAATGGTGCTCTGACTATAGCCGGCGAAGTGGGCGTACACGCGCCGCGCGTCCGTCGTGCCAACCTCCCGGACGCGGAGGCCACCGACGACGGCGGTCAGGGCGTCGAGCTGCTTTGCATAGTCCGCGTAGCACTTCTCAGAGACGCCGCGCTTGTACAGCGGCAGCCATTCGGCGACGTACTCCTCCACCAGCGGATCACGGCGGGCGGCCTCATGCGCGGCCTCCAGGCGCTTGTACTCCTCGCGCTTGTCAAAGGCTTCATCCTCCGTCGCGCCGGAGAATGTCTTCCCGTGGTATCGGCAATAATACCGCCCGTCCTTCTGCTTCTTCAGATGCTGACGCTTTGCGCGGGGCATGAGATCATCCTCCTGTACTCCTCGGCCTGCTGCTTCCATTCGCGCTGCCGGCGCGCGGTGTCGCGGAGAGACCACGGGCGGAGATCGGCGACGAAGCACCCGGCGAAGATGTCCAGGCGGAGCGCTTCATCTTCCGTCAGCCGGCGGGCGGTGCTGGTGGCCACCACCGGCAGCGGGAGCATCGTCACATCCTCGCCCTCCGCGTACTGAATCGAGACGTGGTTGTAAAAGTCGTCCTGGCAGATGTGGTGCAGCTCGTGCAGGAGCGTGCGGTCTCTGGCCTGCGGGCTGAGTGCGTCGTTCAGATAGATGTTATAAAAGCCGTCCTCGCTCATCCGCGTAGCGCCGAGGATGTATCCCGGCAGGCAGATCATGCGGACGGCGTAGTCCATGCCCTCGATCAGCGTGCGTCTCATTCGTCATACTCCGGCGGTTCCAGCGCCTTCAGCATAGCAGCGGCGGCCCGAAGGTTTTCGGCGGTCGCCTTTTTCGACGCGTCGAACAAAATCCTGAAGTTTGGATCACGGCGGAGGCGTTCGCGGACTTCCCACGCATCGTCGGTGTCGTCCAGATCGGCGGAGGCGCGCCCGAGCAAATAGTCCACCGAGCAACCGAGGATGCCTGCGAGCTGCAGAAGCGCGTCAATATCCGGCTTCCGTGTGCCTTTCTCCCAACTGGCCACCGTGGCCTGTGACATTCCCATCAATTCGGCGAGATCGCCCTGCGTGAGCTTCTTCTGCTTTCGCAGATCCTTCAATCTATCCGGGAACATGGTCTCACCTCCTGATTTGAGTATATCACGCGGAGTGATATTTGCAAAGATACAAAAAGTGATAATTCCCCCTTGACAGAATCACGGAGAGTGATATAATCACAATCAGTGATTCACAAAGGAGGTGATTATCACGAATCGTATCGCAGCCATCAGGAAGGCCGCGGGCATGACACAGGTCGAGCTTGCCGAGCGCGTCCACGTGACCCAGGGCGCAATCAGCATGATCGAGGACGGGAGCCGGCAGGCATCGCTGGATGTCATCAAGGCCATCGCCCAGACCCTGGGCGTCACCATCGACGAGCTACTCAGGCCGACCGAAAAAACCGCCTGACCAGCGGGAAGACATGGAGGAAGCGCAATGACCATCAACAGCTACAAGCTCACCGCCGACGTTCAGTCCTACCTCGACACCGTCTACGCAGCCATGGAGCGCGACGAGACCTACGAGGAAGCCAAGGCCCGCGCCCACACCGCATACGGCATGATCCTCGGCATGATCGCCGTCCTGAACGCCACCCGCGACGGCAACGAGGAGTTCGAGGCCATGACCGACGAGTGGATGCGCGAGATGTACCAGCACCTGATCACCAAGTGCCGCGTCACCGAGCAGCCGGACGAGGAGTTCATCGCCCTCTGCAAGAAGCGCGACGAGTATCCGCTCTGATCGTGAGGCTGACCCACCGGCCAGACGGGGAGAAGGGAGAACACCATGAAGAAGGGCGACCAGAAGCGGCAGGAGACCGCGCTGCAGATCCTCGAGAGCACCCGCCGAGAAGCGCTGCACGGCATCGAGACCGCGATCAGCCACGACGCGAAGGTCGCGTGGTGGCACTGCCACGCCGGCGAGTACGAGTTCGCGTTCATGATGGGCCTGATCACGAGGAAGCAGTTCAACGGCCTGCGTGACGAGTGGGCGTTGACGCACAGGGAGCTGGTGGCCGAATGAAGCTCTACACCATCGCGGAGGCCGCGGAGGCGCTGGGCGTGTGTGACAAGACCGTCCGCCGGCTGGTGGACGGGTACAAGCTCGAGGCTGTCGATCTCGCCCGCGGCGCTGGCCGCCGCCGTACCATCCGCATCACTCAGACCGCGCTCGACCGTTTCCTCCGGGAGAGCGTCATGATCAAGCCCGCACGAAGGAGGCGCAGCGCATGAACCCAGACGAGAAGAAGCTCACCGCCCCGGCCCTGATCCTGATCACGCTGGCCGGCTATCTCCTGATCCTCGCGGCCTACCTTTTCGGAGGCTGAGATGAACAAGAACGAAGACCTGAAAGACCTCGACAACCAGGGCGTCGAGTGGATCGTGATCCACCCCGGCGACCCGATCCCGGAGGACTACGATGCTGTTGAAGTGGTTCCGAAATAGGCGCCTCCACAGGCAGTGGAAGCCTGACTATCACCAGTACACGGAGCGCCCGCCGGTCACCGGCCCGCGCTTCACCGAGTCCGAAGCGGTGCGCCGCTTCAACAGCCAGCCCGTCACCGGCTACTGGCCGCCCTTCATCCCGCCGGCGCTGCGTGAGCCGTCCCCGCCTCAGGGCATCCCGGAGATCGCGCAGCGCCAGTGGATGGAGCACATGAAAAACCCCGCCAGCGATTGCAGTCGCTGACAGGGCCGCAGGAGAAATTTCACCACGACAATTTTACAGCAAAGGAGTGATTCCGTCAATGGCTTACTATGTCCTTTCCCCGGACGAGGAGCCGAACGTCGACCAGATCATCGACTGCATCGAGACCATGGGCTACCACGACCGCGTGCTTGCGTGGGCGCTGTGCGTCGAACCGGAGACCGTGCGGCAGAGCGACGCCGAGGGCATCTGGTGCACGCTCACCCCGGAAGACCGCGAGCGCCTCGCCCTGAGCTGGTACGAGCACGACTGCGAGCGCGTCCTCGATTTCCTGGACGAGAGGAGGATGATCTACCATGACAGCGAATGGTGAGCGCCTCTCCGACATCATCCCGGAGTCCGTCATGATGACATGGCTCGAGTCCGCGCGTGACTGGCAGGTCATCCGCTGGGTGGAGAAGGCATCAAAGCCCCTCGGCGACCACCTGCCTCTGCGTGAGGCCGTCGAGCGCTGGCCCATCTTCCGCCGGCAGGTCTGGGACTACCTGCCCCCGCAGGTCAAGTCCTCGATCTGCAGGGCGTACATCATCGAGCACCGTCTGCTCACCGACATCATTGACGAGCGCGTTACGATGGACGACCTCCGCATCATGATGCAGTGCGGACTGATTTCCGAGGAAGACTTCATCGACGCAGCCAGACTGAAAGGAGCTAAAGAATGACCCCTGTCATCACCAGAGGCGCGGTGCAGACCGCAAAGAAGGTCGTCGTGTACGGCCCGGAGGGCATCGGAAAGACCACATTTGCCGCGCAGTTCCCGCGCCCCGTCTTCATCGACACCGAGGGCAGCACGACGCACATGGACGTCGCCCGGATCACGCCGGCGAACTGGAACGAGATCGTGGATGCCGTCGATTACTTCATCGCCCACCCGCGCGAGCTGGGCACGCTGGTCATTGATACCATCGACTGGGCCGAGGCCCTGGCCTTCCGCGCGGTGTGCGCGGAGCGCTCCCTGAAGTCCATCGAGGATGTGCCGTACGGCAAGGGCTATGTCTTCGCGAAGGACAAGGTGCGCGCCCTCCTCGACAAGTTGGAAGTGCTGAAGGGCATGGGCGTCAATGTTGTGTTGACGGCGCACTGCATCGTGAGAAAGTTTGAGCAGCCGGACGAGCTGGGAAGCTACGACCGTTACACGCTGAAGCTCAACGAGAAGAACATCTCGCCCATGGTGAAGGAATGGGCCGACATGATGCTCTTCGTCAACTACCGCACGGACGTCGTCACGTCCCCCGACGGGAAGACCAAGAAGGCCACCGGCGGGAAGAAGCGGATCATGTACACGACGCACGCCGCGTGCTGGGACGCAAAGAACCGCTTCGACTTGCCGGACGAAATGCCATTCGACTTCGCCCAGATCGCCCGCCTCTTCACCGTGGACACCATTGCCGAAGTGGTGGAGGCCGCTCCGGCCCCGGAGCCGGAGAAGCCCAGGGCGCGGAAGAAGCCCGCTGCCGTCGACCGGGTGCGCGTGCCGTCCATGTGCTCCGATGACCCGGAGAAGGACGCCGCCCTCGAGCAGCTCTGGAAGCTGATGCAGGAAAAGCGCGTTGCTGACCCGCTCTGCCTCCAGAAAGCCGTGGCCACCAAGGACTACTACGACGCCTCCGTCGAGCCGAGGGACTACGACACCGCCTTTATTCAGGATGTCCTGATCGCGGCCTGGGATCAGGTCAGCGACATCATGCTCTCTATTTCCAACGACCTGCCGTTCTAAGGAGGAACCGCAAAAATGACTGACGTTCAGATGAAGACCTATGACTGGGACGACGAGATCACGTTCGACGGCGAGGAAGCGCCGGAATCCGTGCTGCTGCCTGCCGGCAGCTACCCCTTCGAGGTGGTCAAGATCGAGAAGAGCTGGTACGACGGCTCGCAGAATCTCCCGCCCTGCAACATGGTGAAAGCCTTCCTCCGCGTGGACGGCGGCGAGCTGGGCACGAGCCTGATCGTCGAGAACCTGTACCTCTGCGAGAAGTGCATCTGGAAGGTGTCGGCCTTCCTCCGCTCCATCGGCCTGAAGAAGCACGGCGAGGCGATCTCCGGGCGTGCGTTCGACCAGTGCGCCGGCGAGCATGGCCGCTGCCGGATCAAGATCGACAGCTTCCAGGGCAAGGACGGCCAGCCCCGGCAGAACAACAAGCTCGACCGCTTCTATGACCCGTCCGACACGCCCGCTGCCGCGCCGAAGAAGGCCGTTGTGAGGGGGACGTTCTGATGCCTGAGATCAAGCCGATCGAGACCATCTACAACGGGTATCGGTTCCGGTCGAGGCTCGAGGCGCGCTGGGCGGTGTTCTTTGACGAGGCGCATATTGAGTACCAGTACGAGCCGGAAGGGTATGTCGGCCTTTGGGGAGACTGGTATCTTCCAGATTTCTATCTGCCTCAGTTCGACATCTATTGTGAGGTGAAGCCAACAGACGAAGCATTGCGCAAAGACGCGTGGAAGATCATAGGCGTTGTTGACGGTCAACAAACACCTATATCTGACGCAGGACTGCTGCTCCTTGGCAATATCCCATACAGCCCGGGCAAACACCCTGTATTCTGCTGTCTTTACTGGGACAAAGGCGTCTGGAGTACTACAGCAGCGTTTGACATATGGGATGATGTGCCAGAATTGCTTGTCGATACGTTCCGCGGAAGGCAGAAAAAGAAAAACACAAGTTCGTATTCGGCCTTTTGCGACTTCCATTACTTTGATGATCCTGGCGGTGATCTTGATAGGTGCTCTGTTGGCCCTACTTATGCAGATTGGACATATTACGGTGATTCTTTCTGGATAAATTGTTGCTACAAGGCAGCCCGTCAGGCCCGCTTCGAGCACGGCGAGACACCGGAGGTGAGTAAATGAACGACGAGCGCACCGCGCGTGAAATGTTGAACGCGATCCCGTGCGCTGACCTCGACTATCAGGGCTGGCTGAGTGTGGGGATGGCCCTCCATCACGAGGGCCTCCCCTGCGCCCTCTGGGAAGAGTGGAGCAGGGATGACAGCCGATACCACCCCGGCGAGTGCGAGCGGAAGTGGAAAACCTTCGGCTCCGGCTCGACGGTGGTCACCCTGGGCACGGTGTACCACATGGCCACAGAGCGCGGATGGACACCGGCGCAAAATCAGCGCACCTACTCGTGGGACGACATCATCACCACCGACGACGACGGCTGGCATCGTGAGGACACGGTGCAGCAGCTCCCTGCTCCGCCTGTGTCATGGAGTCCGGTCAGGGATATCGTCGACTACCTCGAAGCGCTCTACGACGACGACGACAAGGTCAGCTTCACCCTGAGCGCCTACAAGGACGAGGACGGGAAGTGGAAGCCGCAAAACGGAACCAGCGCCCGCACCAGAGCGCAGCTCCTCGCGTCCATCCGCAAGCATCCAGACCGCCTCGACGACACTTTCGGCACGCCGAACCCCGAGGCCGGCGCGTGGATATGCCCGAACCCGACGAACGGGGAAGGGCGGAAGAATGCGTCGATCACGGCCTTCCGCTGGGCGCTGGTGGAGTCCGACACCATGAGCATCGACGAGCAGTACGCCGCGATTCAGGACTTGCGGCTGCCGGTCAGGATGCTGGTGCACTCCGGCGGGAAGTCGCTCCACGCGATCGTGCACATCGATGCTGCCGATTACGCCGAGTATAACAAGAGGGTGGATTTTCTTTACACCGTGTGCCGGCGTCACGGCATGATGCTCGACACGCAGAACAAGAACCCCGCCCGGCTCTCGCGCTTCCCCGGCTTCATGCGCGGAGAGAAGCGGCAGTACATTGTCGCCCGGGATCTCGGTCTCCCGTCGTGGAGCGAGTGGGAGCAGTACATCCGGGAAGAGCTGGTCGCCCCGCTGGACGTGGTCAACCTCGAGAGCGTGTGGGAGAATCTTCCGCCGGTGAAGCCCGTCCTGATCGACGGCATCCTGCGTCAGGGGCACAAGCTGCTGATCTCCTCCTCCTCGAAGGCGGGCAAGTCCTTCGCCCTGATCGAGCTGGCCATTGCCATCGCAGAGGGCCGGCGCTGGCTGGGCTTCCCATGCAAGAAGGGCCGGGTGCTCTACATCAATCTGGAGATCGACGAGGCGTCCTTCCTGGACCGCATGAAGCGCGTGTACGAGGAGCACGGCATCCAGCACCCGTCCCGGGAGAACATCGACACGGTGCATCTCAGGGGCAAGGCGGAGACCCTCGACAAGCTGATCCCTCAAATTGTCCAGACCGCGAAGAAAGGTTACACGGCGATCATCCTCGACCCGATCTACAAGCTGGGCATCATGGACGAGAACGCAGCAAGCGAAGTGGCCAAGTTCTGCAACGCCATGGATAAGTTAGCCAACACAGGCGCGTCGGTCATCTACTCGCACCATCACAGCAAAGGCAGCCAGGGAAGCAAGGCTGCCATGGATCGCGCCTCCGGTTCCGGCGTGTTCGCCCGCGACGCAGACGCCCTGCTCGACCTGATCGAGCTGAACATCGACGACCGCGCCCGGGAACGCATCGAAGAGCTGTACGGCGACAAGGCAGACAAGGTCACCGCGTGGAGGATGGACACGACCCTCCGCGAGTTCGCCCGGATCGACCCCGTTGATCTCTTCTTCGTCTACCCGGTGCACGAGATCGACACAGAAGGCATCATGGCAGACGCGATGCTCGCAGAGACCGAGAGAGCGCTGGCCGACGGGCGGGAAAAGAACATCGCCGGCATGAAGGCAAAGAAGGACTCCGCAAAGTCCCGCCTGTTCGAGTTGATTCAGGCCGACGAGGAGCTGACAGGACACCGCCGGACGCAGGCACAATACGCCGAAGACCTGGGCATTGCGGAACGGACTGTGCGCAGATATCTGCGAGAAATGGAGGAGTAAAACAGCCGGACAGAACCGGACACGCTGATATATATATATATGTTGTCCTGTCCGGTCACACCGATCCTGTCCGGGGGTACAAGCTGGCCCGAGTGCCAGCCAGCTTGCCCCCGCCGAACAGGAACCGCGCGCGCGAGAGGAGGACAAACCGGACAATGAGATTTTTCCTCGAGATAGACCCGCCGACGGCGACGAGCCAGGAGACACAGACTGCCTTCGTCAACGGCAGGCTGATGCACTACAAGTCCAAGAGAGCCAAGGCGACGTTCGCGATCCTGACCGACGCGCTGCGGCCCTTCGTCCCGCCCGAGCCGATGGACGGCCCGATCAGGCTGATCTGCGAGTGGCGCTTCCCGATGGGCAAGAGCCACGTCGACCGGGAGTGGAGGATCACCCGCCCGGACACGGACAACCTGCAGAAGGCCCTGAAGGACGTGATGACCCGGCTGGGCTTCTGGGTGGACGATTCCCGGGTGTGCTGCGAGCTGGTGTCCAAGACCTGGTCAGCAGCTCCGGGCATTGAGATCACCGTCGAGCAGATCGGAGGGATGCTCCATGCGTGAGGTCGGCCCGCACATCGCGTGCGCTGACTACTGGCCGCACGGCATCCCGGAGGATCGCCTCGCAGCGTACAAGGCGATGCTCGCATCGAACCAGATCACGCGCCCCCGCGTCACTGTGTCGGCCTCCGCCGGTTCGGTGCTGGTCGAGTACATGAGCGCCGTGCCGCACGAGTGGATCAGGCAGGAGATGCGGCGCATGGTGGAGGAGGGCGCATGAAATACGGCAAGGGCACGTCGACGGGCTTCTTCAAAGAGGCCGTCGACAACCTCTCCGGCTTCGGCGGGTACTGCTCCAGCCGGGTGGTCATCACGTGCGCTCAGTGCGGCGTTGAAAAGGCGATCCCCTGCAAGAAGCACTGGGTGTACAAGGTGTACTCCGGCGGGAAGCGTGTCTTCTTCTGCACGCACAAGTGCCTTGTCGCGTGGGAGCGTGCGCAGGAAGCACAGAAGCAGACCGAGAAGGCCCGCCGGGCGGAAGAACGAAGAAAGACCCGTCTGAGGACGGAGGGGCCGTAAAACGCAAAATAGGCCCGTTTACGAGCATGGAAGGAGGAAGCTGCTTTGCTCGCTACCTACCACGTCACAGAGAGCGTGGACTTCACCAAGCTGCCGACGCGGTTCCTGAAGGAGATGGACGACCGCGACGGCCTGCAGCGGATCAGCAATGCGGAAGTCGAGGCATTCATCGCGCTGTACGCCGGCGCAAACGTCGCGCTGGGCGCTCAGGACGTCTTGCGTAAGCTCGTCCGCCGGAAGCACGTCCGGCCCTCGATCGCCGCGGGCGTCGGCATCATCGCGCACTGCTGCCGTGAGATCAGCGCCGGCATCCCGCGTCATCAGCGCAAGGCCATCATGAACAACACAGACAACGTCAACGTGACGGTGTCGCAGTCCTTCGTGAAGGGCTGCGTGAACGTCGACCTTGCGGACATGAAGACGATCTGCCGGGCCGCAATGGAATCGCACTGCGACCTGTGCTGTACACTCACCGGTCAGGCCGAGCGCGAATGCCCGCTCCGCCGGGCGTTCGACACCGTGCCCGGGCTGGAGAACAACGACAGGGCGGAGCTGATCGGCGGGTGTCCGTACCGCTTCAGGGGTGTGCTATGAATCCGATCTACGCGGGCATTCATTACACGGGCAAGTGCGTCTGCCCGATGTGCGGAAAGCAATTTCTCCGCACCCAACACTGGATATACGTCAGGAAGTACACCGTGTGCTGCTCCTGGACGTGCTACCAGAAGGCAAAGAGCCTGACGCTCACTGAGCTAAAGAAGAAAAACAACGGACAGAAGGGACTGAAACAAATGACGTGCGGAAAGAAGGTCATCCTGACCGCCGAGCAGGAAGACCGCGTCCGGCAGATGATCGCCGAGGGCCAGAGCTACAAGAAGATTTCCGTGATCCTCGGTGTGTCAGAGTGCACCGTGGCACGCATCTGCCGCGACCTGGGCATTTCCTCGCAGAGGGCGTACAGCACGAAGACGCCGGCAGAGCAGCCGGCGGAGACACCGACGGAGACCCCGGCAGCGCCCGCGCTGAAGGTCACCAGCGTGCAGGGAGAAAAAGCATCGTACTCGATCGACGACAAGGGTTTCCTCGTCGTGCGGATCATCAGTGACGGCTTTCACAGCGCCCTGACGATCAGGGCATCGGACGCGCCCGCCCTGATCGCAGAAATGACGCAGGCCGTGGCCATGCTGGGAGCTGGTGCGAATGAGTGAACGACAATTGACTATGCACAGCGGAAGGAGGCAAGAGCGAGTGCCGGACATTGACAAGACGCTGGCAGGGCTGACAACCATGAAGCTCTATTTCAAGAACAAGGCCGAGGCCGAGACCCGTGCAGCCGACCGTAAGCGCCTGATGCTGCACTGGGCGAATGTCTGCCGGGACGCGGCGGAGCTGATCGAGAGCATGAAAGGGGAGGCGTCAGATGGCTGACCGGGAGAAGGTGCTGGCCGGGCTGAGGGCGTGCCGGGAATGGAGCCAGAAAGAGAACGACTGCATGGCAGACGGCTGCCCTTATCTCGTCGAGCCGACGACGGATGATGATGAGAGCTGGATGCTCTGCCTGAAGCGCCTGCATCAGGACACGATGGAGCTGATCGAGAGCGTGGAGAGAGAGGGGGATGACGGGAAATGAGCGCGGAGGGCGTCTGGATCAAGGTTGCACCCAACAGCGAAGGGCGCACGGACACATTCAAGTGTTCCAACTGCGGCATGCTCAGCACCGCGGTCATGGACACATTCTGCGATTATCCCTATTGCCCGTGGTGCAGGGCCGAAATGGTCGAGACAGAGGGGGAAGACGATGCGGCTGATTGACGCTGATGCTCTGCTGGAGAAGCTCGACGACCTGTACCCGCCGGCACCGGGTGCGCTGGCCATGGTGTGGGAGGTCTGCAAGATCATCAGGGAAGCGCCGACCGTGAAGACGGAGGAGGAGGTGCACAATGGCCAAGAGTAAGCTCTCGTGGGTGTGGTCTGAACGGGATGGCGAGATCATCATCCACAAGGAAAAGGGCCGGCTGACGATGGACGACATCTTCGAGTTCCTCCACCGCCCGGAGCAGCTCAACGCGTTCGACGGGATGCTGGCCGTGATCATGTTTCGGGTGAGCGGTGACCGCGAAGAGCCGTTCAGCCTGTACGGCATCGACCGGGACGAGGGCGACGATCAGGCCGTGATGATGGTCGGTGATTACAACGTGTGCCCGCTGTGTGGGAAGAACGAGTTATATACCCAGTACTGCCCGGACTGCGGAGCGAAGCTCTGGAAGGGGAGGAGCAGCAGATGACCAAGCTGATCGTGTACTTCACCAATGGCATGAAGGCTGCGTTCGATGCGGGGACGGTGCTCCGCACGTTCAACGAGCAGAACCCGGTCTCGCTGATGACCGCAATTGAAGGGCTGGCCGAGAAGCCCGACGACATCTTCCTGAACCCGCACACGGTGTGCTTCATGCGGCTGAAGGAAGTCCCAGACGAGGAGTGAGGAGGTTGTCCATGGAGCTGACAGAGCGCCGCCTGACGCGCCTCGAGTATCAGCAAGTGCGCGTCTTCTGCAAACGCTATCCCGAGATGAAGAGCCAGGCGGCGCAGCTCCTGGGCGTCGGTGCGCAAAACTACGACCCGATGCCGCACGGCAAGGGCATCCCGTCTGACCCGGTCAGCGCTGCCGCAATGCGCCGGCTGAAGCTGCTGGAGAATGTCTCTATGATCGACAATGCAGCGCTGGCCATCGACGGCGGACGCTGGGCGCGGGCGCTGATCCTGAATGCCTGCTACGGTGTGTCGTGGGAGAAGCTGCCGGCGGAGACCATGCGGACATCGCACAAGCAGGCGTTCTTCACTGTCCGCCGCGCGTTCTTCACGCTGCTCTGGGAGCGCTGGAACACGTAAGTTGGAACGCAGATTTCACGCGAATCGGTTATACTTGTATTGTGCCATGATGGATCTGTTCTTCATGCTTCCTCCATGCAGCGCGGATTGGTCACGCCATCATGGCACGCTCCCTTCTGCGAGCGTCGGCAAAAACCGGCGCTTTTTGTGTATGGAGGCGCATTATGCACGACCAATTTGCGAATGCGTTCTACGGCTCGGCGCTCTGGCAGCGGACGCGCAAGATGTACCGCGAGCAGCATCACGGTCTCTGCGAGCGCTGCCTGAAGCGCGGACTGATCGTGCCCGGCGATGAGGTGCATCACAAGACGCCGCTGACGCCGGAGAACATACGCGACCCGCGGATCACGATCAGCCCTGCGAACCTCGAGCTTCTCTGCAAGGCGTGCCATGAGGCAGAGCACGGTGATGCTCGGCGCTGGCGCGTTGACGCAGCCGGCACGATCGAGCTGCGATAGCCCCCCTGTTTTCAAAACCGGGGGCGGGTGCTCCCCAG
>Ga0326512_10000933_pt1 | contig 24085 bp, 40 predicted proteins | sample 1_2617_0518_D_FD_203652 | JGI IMG/M metagenome (GOLD analysis project Ga0326512, IMG submission 203652) | Bovine rumen microbial communities from UC Davis, California, United States - 1_2617_0518 | ecosystem: Host-associated > Mammals > Digestive system > Stomach > Rumen | place: USA...
CTATTACTAAGTCATTGTCGCTAATATCTCCTGCATCAATTTCACCTTCAGAAGTATAATGCATAACGACTTCAGTACTATCATCTATCTCAACCAATGCAATAATAGGAAAACATAAAGCTTTAACATCAGTACAGATAATTCTAACATCATGACCATTTCTTGTTTTAACTTTAATACCATTCTTATATGCTTCCAAATTAAATGGTTTAATTATTTCTTTTTTCATAATCTATTTTATTTAAATGTTTAACTTCAATTCAAAAAGTCCGCCCATATCTCACGACAAAGACGGACGATAAACATACAATTACTTGTGGCTACGACCGCATCAAAGCGTAGGTTCTAAAACCACCGCAGCCGACCAGTGCAGAGAGTGAACGTGGTTTTATTCCTCGTTGTATTTGCTGTTGTCTTGCATACATTTATATGAAAGTATGTTTCCGTTGTGTTCAAAAATATACTTCCACCACTCAATAGTGTTGCAACCCCAACTTTTCCATCCACTTGTCTTTTGAACAAACTGCTCCCAACCTTTTTCTTGCTCGTTCCAAACAAATTTTTCTATTGGGTAATAGCCATTTTGCTGCCACCTCTTACAGTAAAATGTTTTCTTTTTTGTGAGATAATCTATTGGTTTCATATCTGTATTCCTTTAAGCCTTGTAATCTAATCCATGTTCATTGACGAACTTTTTGCACTCGTAAGAATGAGGGTAAAAGCCAAAATGTTTCTCAAACGCTCTATAATATGCAGAGTACGCCATCATTCTACCCTTAGTGTGATGTTGACATATACGAACTAACTGACTCATTAAGTCGTTCATGCTTTTCTTTTTCATATTCATTGTCTTGCCCTTTGTTTAGTTGTATAAATAATCCGCATACTTTTTGTATGCCGTTTTTACATCGCACTTCCAATGTTGCGCCATCATCTTTACAACTCTGTAAGTTTGTTGCGCATCAACAAAACGGAAGTTTTGCACTTTGTTCTTTACGTTGATGCTATTGTTAATAGCTTTTCTTAGATTACTCATTGTCTTACTATTCCTTTAATGTTCCTTACTTCGTTTGCCACTATGCAGCACTGCTTTTGAAGCCAATGCAATGCAACAACTTTTGCATACTCTTCTGTTACCTTAGACGCAGGTGCGCTCACTCTGAACTCTCCCAACTCTGTAACGATGTCGAATCTCTTGAACTTGCTCATGGTCTTATAAATTTGGATTGTGTGTGTAACATTGCAACTCCACAAGATACTCGCCGTGCAAATATCCTGCCTCCTCGCAAACAACGTGTACCTGCTTGATGTAACAAGCCCAGTCCAACTTGCGCTCTCTGACCTCTGACACCTTGTAGCAATAGTCTCGCTGCTTGTACTGACGCACGGCGTCTTCAAACCATTGCTCTGCTACGGCCTTGTCCGTAGTCACTTCTCCCATGATAGGAAGATGTGTGTAGACACCATCGTTGTTCTTGCAATAATATCCTATTCTGTAGTAATACATAGTTTAACCCTCCAATATTTCAATCATTTCTTCTTTAAGGCTGTCTATCTCGTCGTAGATTTCTTGCGGTGCTTCCAACTCAAACTCTACGTTCTCAAAATACACCTCGTGCTCGGACTTAATGTACTCTGCATAATTGTCTCTGAATAAGTCGGCATTAAAACCGACCACGTTTACTCTAAACTTCTTCATATATATTTATAGTTGTTATATGTACTATATGATTATTATTTATCTCTATATATTGGTCGGTGAGCACTCGCGTCACCTCACCAATAAGGCAGATGGGGCGCAGTCCATCAAGACAATGCGCCTCCACCTTGTCACCTTTCTTGAGGTCGGCTGAGTTAATCATCCTCCTCGTCCTCCAACTCAATACCGAACTCGCGTGCGCAATCCTCAACAGGACAAGAATAGAACGTTTCTTCTACCTCGTCAATGTCCATGCCGTCTGTCGCATCATCTAATGCGCCCATCGTTTCTCTGCCGCTTTGCGTAGAACGCTCGACAAGTTCCTCAAGCGTCTTGTATGCCTGCTCGCGGAAAAAGAAATTACTCAAACTCTTGTTAAACCAAATCTGGCTCATTGTTACTTCTGCTTTCATAGTCTTGATGTTTTAGTTGTCCTTAATACTCGGTGCTACAATCCCATAGCCGCCCCAATCCGTCCATATTCCACGACCCAAGTCTTTCGCCTCAACCTTCATGGAATAACCTCGCGGGTCTTTATTGAACACCAACTCGCCCAAAAACTTCTTGCGGAATCGGCAATATGCGCTCAACGTTGCCTTCGCTCTATCGCGCACCCTGTCAAACTCTTCTTGCGCCCACTCGTATAGGCTGCTATCGTTGCAGATAATCACCGCCAAGCGGTTCAACTTGCACTCATATCTGCGTGCTGATGTCTTAAAACGTTCTACATCCTTGATGCCGTAACGCTTTGCCATTGCTGAAAAATGGCGTGTCTGCTGCTCTTGTTTCATAACTCTCTGTTTTTATGTGTTACATATAAAATTGCCCGTAAAAGTCTCTTGGACTTTCCATAAAGTCCTGCGCGTCTGTATATCCCTGCTCTTTGAGTGCTGCGAGTGCGCTCTTAATTATCTCGTCTGCATAACCGCGAACCGCAAGCGATGCTACGCACGCATTGTTTGTCTTGCACCCTGTGAGGTCTGCGACAAGACCTGTAAAGTCCCAGCGCAAGCCGTTGCGCATTCCGATAATCTTGTGCTCAAAACTTGCCGAAGTCTTGCCATACCAATGACTCACAATAATAATGTTGTGCTCTCTCATGCGCTCAATAAAAGCGTGCTTAATCTCTTGTGTGTACTGCATAGTCGTCCTAATAAATGTGTGAAACAATGTGGTTGTAAATCTCGCACCAACGCGAATCACCGCGCAGGAAATCTAACATCTCTTTGCGGTCTGCTTTGCGCAAACTCTTGAAGTCGGACAGAACATCACCGCGTCCTCCACAGTTGCAGATGTACCACTCGTCCCACAACTCTGCAAGACCCCATGCGCTCTGCTCGCACTCGTTGGCTTTTGCCAAACCTTTAATTGTGTATGCCATAATGCTTTTTGTTTAAGTTAATACTATTTTAATTCTCTCATTCCGTCGTAGCACTCAAGTGCTCGTGCTACCAACTTGTCTCTGTTGCCAGTATCAAGGTCGCCATATAGGCAATCTACCGCACTACGCACTCCGTACTCGTTGCAGTAATATACCCACTTGTTCCAGTAGTGCTTATAACCGCCGCAACTGTCTCCGAACACAATCTTGCACTCTTCTTCATCCCACTTGTTCCACATGTAGAAGAAGAAACTCGTTACATCGTTTTTCATTTTCATTCCTCCTACTTTAATTAAAACACTTGTCACCGATAAAAACTCCGTCCATACTCTGCTCTGGAGCGTACAGATGCGACCACGTTCCGATACTTGTGTTTTGATAAGATAGTATCTCGTTGCGCTGCTCCTGCGTGAGTTTGCAGTCTAACTTGTACGCATACCCCTTGACACCGCGCACAATTTGCCGCTTAAAATCAACGTAGCCGCCTACCATGTTAGACAACTGCGCAAAGTTCATTTTACGTTTCATTTTACTTCCTCCCTGCTATCGGTTATAAACTGACTGCGTGCGTCACTCATTTCGCACAATTCCTGCACACTCATGCTGCTGCACAACAAAAGCGCAGCGACAAAATCCATCTTTGTCATAGTTGTTTAGATTAAAAGATGTCAAACTCTGCGCAAAGCAATGCACCCAAAGCGAGCGCAAACATTACACACAAAAAGATACCTACTGCTGCATAGCCTGTGGCTACTGCAAACATTACACAAACCGAGCCCATCAAGATTAAGATGAGGGCTGCAAAAATGATTTCAATCATGATGTTTAAGATTAAGATTTCACACATTCGGGCAGACGTAGAGATTGAACACGCCCAATCCTGCCCTATGATAATGCACGGATGCCTGCAAGACAAGCACCTGCGCACATAATTAATGCCAACTCAATCATTTTGCTACTATGCTTTTATACAACTTGTCTGCAAAGCGCATAATACGCTCTGGCTCTTTTAACCCTGCTGGCTTGTACACCTGCACTACTTTGCCGTCCACTACTGGAATGATAAAATTCCTGCGCAGACCACGCACAAACTTGTTGAGGTCTGCTTTTCTTGAAAATCTGTACTCCATAATTTATTCCTCGATTTTTAGGTTAAATACTTTGCACCCGTGCCCGCCCTCGCTGCGGGATGCCGTGTCGCTCACGTCTCACGGGCGGCCTTACATTATAGTTTTTGCGTGTTATGTTTTCTGCTACTTTTGCACACGAAAACGCGAAAACATTAGGGTTTTTCGTGTGTTTTCTTTTTTGTATTTTTCCGCGCTACTTCCAGGGACTGAGTTACTCCACACCCTGCGACAGTCGCCCCGATACTCATTTTTTCCGTATCTTTAGAGCGTTGCCTGCCGCCAAAGTATTTTTACATACTTTGCATGTTGTCCCGTCACGGGCCGCGCGACACAAACAAACACAAAGAAAAAAGTATTTGTTTGCAGTCTCTCACCCGTATTTCGACACGTTTGTATAAAATACACCCGTATACCGGCTATTTAGACCGTCCTTTGCAGGTCACCTTTTGCAAATTGTCCAGTATTTCAAAGAGGCCCAGCCTATAAAATTTCTGCGTTGCACGCACTAATAAAATACCTTGAATAAGCGTATTTAGTAGTCATACCGTTTGCGTACCTTAAACAAAGCACAAAGTACAAACGTACAACGGTCAAAGAAATTTCAAAGAGCGACACCGACGACGGCAAAAATACCGTCGTTTCGTCGTAATTTTCAACGACTCATCAGGGCGTTTATCTACTCTTAACACGCATACAATAGAATATTGTGTGCTTTATTGCTGATGGCAGTAAATTCCTCAAACGAGATTACTTTTGCCGCTAAATCTTTGACGGCCTGGGAGAGCTCTTTTTGCGCGTCCCTTTGCGCTTTATTCAACGTTTTTTGCGCGTCCTTTGCGTCTTTAATACGCTGTTTTTCAACTTTTATTTCAGCTTTTGCCGTTGTCTTTACAATATCAGCAAAAGCACTAAACACAGTTTCCAGTTTCATAACCAACGGGCGCAAGACAATAATAGTGCTATTATCTTCTGACAATATCAACTCATTCCCTTTGTCTGTTATAGTTTCTCCGTGTATTTGTGCGTCCTTTACTGCGTCCAAAGTTATACTACCTTTATAAGATTTTGCGACACACCAACGGCCAGAAAAGTCCTTATAAAAATACTTGATACTAAAACCGTACGGCAAAGAGTTTTCAACGCTTTTCACGTTTTTGCCGTTGCAAAATTCATTCTTTTTGGACAACGCTTTTATGCTCCTTATCCAGTACTGGAGGTTGTGGGACGCGCTTTTAATATCTGCTTGAGCATTATTTGCGCGCTCAATTTGCTTTTTTGCGTTGTTGATCACTACGTTTACACTCTCTTTTCTTGTCAATTCCTTTGTTGCCATAGTTGTAAAATTTAATAAGTTGAACAATATGTTTATTTTTAATGGTTTTAGTTTGTTTGGCTTGTCGTTTCTTCTAAAATCTGCCACAAAAGTACGCCAATAATTTAAGGTATAAATAAAAAAATAAAAAAAAATGCGAAAAAAGTTATTTTCACAATTTTTAACTAAAATAATTTGGAAATTTAATATATTTTTTGTATGAGAAATATAATTTGTTGATATTTAATTATTTATATATTTTTATATATATTATATATTATTTGTTATACCTTATATATATATATTGTTATATATTATTATTATCTTTGTTTTTATTTGTCGTGTATTGTTATTATTATATTCATGTAATATTGTGTTATTATTTATTGTGTTATTATAATATGCAAATACGGAATAATATATTTTATATCTTTGTACGCTGTTAATGATGGGAAAGTTTTATTATTTCTTTGTTTGGTACGTCTCAAACAAACGGCAAAGGTACGGCGAAAATGACAGGCACAAAGGTACGGCAAAAGTTAGGGCGAATAATGCGGTTTTTAGCAGATCAAAAGGAACGTATAAAAGAGAGAAGAAAGGCACCCCAAATTTTGATGGGGGGCGGGGGGCAAGGGAGGAGCGAAAGTGGATGGTGCATCCGTTGAATTTCTTTTTTTCTTTTTTTTAATTTTTTCCGTTCCAATTTTTTTTTGAAAAAAGCTCTGCCATATATGCTCGTATAGCGATTGTGTGTGCATATAGCGTGTATTACGTGCGTGTACGTGTGCGTATTCGTGTATATGCGCTCAGTCAAGATTTTCTGTGCAGGATGCGTTGTGCAATACCCTCTATAAGTCCCAAATAGTCGTTTTTCGCGTTCTTTTGCCCTTTTTAGCGCGTCAAATACGTTATGTGGTAAGTTATAGGTCTGCGTTGTTTTTCGTGTCTTAAATCGAAGATTTGGGCTATTTTTGTTAAGAAACGTTAATTTTTGGTTGTTTTTGTTGGTAGTTTGGTGTAAAGTCAGTACTTTTGCGGTCGAGAATTTAGAACGAGATGAAAATAGGACTGATTGACGTTGATGGGCATCACTTCCCTAACCTTGCGCTTATGAAGTTGAGCGCGTACCACAAAGCCAATGGAGATGAGGTTAGTTGGTATTCTGTGTTTGAGGATATATACGATGTTGTTTACATGGCAAAGGTGTTTACTCATACGCCAGACTATTTGCAGATAATTACCAATGCCAAGAAGATTGTCAAGGGTGGAACAGGTTATGATGTTGCGTCAACACTCCCAGATGAAGCGGAGAAGGTTGTGCCGGACTACTCGCTCTACCCATACATCGACAACAAGACGGCCTACGGTTTCCTCACTCGCGGCTGCATACGCAAGTGCCCTTGGTGTGTTGTTCCTCGCAAAGAGGGCAGCATCCACCCATACCAAGATGTTGACGAGATAGCCGTTGACGGTCGGACGAACCTCGTACTCATGGATAACAATATTCTTGCGGCAGGCGACTACGGCCTCTATCAACTCGAAAAGATTGCGGAGCGTGGGTATCGTGTGGACTTCAACCAAGCGATGGATGCAAGGCTCGTTACAGACGAAATAGCCAAGATTCTGTCGCGAATTAGGTGGATTGATGGTCGTGTGAGGTTTGCTTGCGACACTAAGTGTCAGATTATGGATTGCGAGCGGGTCATATCGCTGTTGGAAAAGTATGGTTTTCGTGGCGAGTTTTACATGTACACCATCCTTATCGGCGAGATTGAAGAGTGTTACGAAAGAACTCATTATTGGTGGGAAAGAAATAAGTTGGTAAGAAACGAGAAAAAGAATGGTGTATCAGCAATAACAATAGCAGCACAACCGTATTTAGACTTCTCGACAACCCATCAAGAAATTCCGCAATGGCAAAAAGATATGGCACAATGGGCTAACAAGCGTTCCGTGTTTAATTCGTGCGACTTTAAGGACTTCTCTCCGAGGAAAGGATTTGTATGTAGAGAGTATTTCGAGAACTAATTTGATATAACCGACAACTGACATGCTATAGTTTTTTTGTGTTTTTTTAGGCATTTTGCATATAGACATGGTTTTTCTCCCTCTTTCGTTGTGAAACGCGAGAGGGATTTTTTGTTATGTTGGGATTTTGTTGTACCTTTGCGCCCTCAAAAATAAAGATTGATTGGTTATGATAAAAGTATTTATAGTGTTAAGTGTCCTTTTGGTTATATTCAGTGTACTATGTATGTGCCTGTGTTGGCCTATTGTGGAGATTACGGCTCGCAGTGGTCATGATGGTGTGTGTGATTTCTTCTGTTGGCTGTTTGACGTGAGTGCGGATGCCGCCTTTGCGGGCAGTACAATCCTTGCGGTGTCTTTGTTGCTCGAAAGTGCGCCGTAGTGTTAAATTCTGTTAATATTCTGCCTTGGTGCTTGTGTATATGGAATAATCTCCGTACCTTTGCGTCGGATTTGAGAGACAGTCCGAGTGTTCTTTGACAGACTTACGATACGGGAGAGTATGGAAGCGTCTGCGCCACCGAAGGAGTTTTTTCATGATGTTAGTATATGGTTCGTTTACTGCGGGTGCTTGGGCTTTGTCATTATTGTGTTGTTTACGTGTTTTGATTACATATTTCCAAACCAAGTAACCGCTTTGCACATTTGCACTGCCTCTGTAGGTGTGCGCGGCTTCCTCTCTCCCTTTCCATACAGATGTGGCACATGGAAACGGATTAAAACGTAGATGCAACCTACCTCTCCTTGTTAGGGTTATAAAAGCTCCGTTCCTTCCCAAAATTTCATCGTCATTAGGATTGTGGTTACACGGTTGGTGACGGTGAAGGCGAAAGTAAGAAAGTTAGCCGAGAACGCACCTTGCCTTTGTTGAAATACTACACTGGAAGCAGCGCGGAAACGAGTATTACTCGTGTGAGACTAAAGGGAAGGGTGCTATTAGGTGATTGGGTGTTGATACAGTGGGAGCCGATTCCACGTTAATCCAATATAGGTGTATTGCACCTTACTTGCAAGAATCAGCCGAAAGCGCGCCAATATCTCTGATACTACAAATAATTCAAGACAAGGGAAGTCTAAAAAACGCTTGGAGTCGTGAAAAACGAGTAGATGCTTCGGCTTTTTACCGAGTGCGGTTATTGTGATAGTTGCAGTATTGTGCCACATCTTTCCTTTATGGTGCGTCGGCGGCGACCTCGTTTCCCGCGAGGCTAAATAATGGGGCAGAGGTGTTTCATCAATAGGAGAGTTCTTTTAACCAAATAGCTTGCTCGGCGCACCACGCTTGGGGATGTTGCTCTATCGGCAGGGCACACAAGGGGTTTTCGCATATTTTACCCTTGTGAGGTTGTGGGTTCGACTCCCACTGTCCCCACAATGCACAGCGGTGCATGGATAGCGGGCAGCAATGCCTATGTGAGATTAGATGAACAGGCGCATCTAATGCTATTCTCTTTTTTTTGTTCCCGACACGGAAATGCGGTCGGAAGACTAAACTTCACGGCACGGCTCACATCGTGCCAACATCGCGGGATGAGAGCAGTTGGTAGCTCGCGTGGCTCATAACCACGACGTCGCAGGTTCGAGTCCTGCTCCCGCTACGAAAGCCCGTGAGGGTGCTATGTTTTGTTCCATTTATATACCATCGAGTGCCGTAGTGTAAAGGTTGCACATCGTCGTTTGCTCATTGTCGGCGAAGGGTCGGTTCGATTCCGAGGGCACTCCTATATACAGTGAGATAAATAATAAATATTATGAAATTAAGAGATTCTGTTATGCAAGTATTCGCAAATGGCTTGCGCGTAGTGCGTGTGCTCGCCATAGGCGGCTCTTTTTACCATTATTTCAGCGGACAGACGCTTCACGCTATCTTTTGGTCTGTCATCGCCCTGTTCCTGCTGATGAGACAGAAGTAAAACCATTTAACCAACAAAACAATGAGACGAAAAGAGATTTCAGCGACAGTATGCCAAATCGTGTCCGATATTTCGGGATGGCCGCGACGTACATTTTCCGAGGACACGTTTCTGAGAGAAGGGATTGGCTTGGACTCCTTGGACATCGAGGAGGTTCTTATTCAATGTGAGGCGGAGTTCGGTGTCGTGCTGCTGCCGTGCGACCGCAAGAGTCTGCGCACGGTGGACAACATCATCGACCTCGTATACGAGACCGTACAGAAAGGAGGGCAGAAGGATGAGTGAGCAGTACGAGGTAACACCAGAGGTAAGAGAGGTGCTGAGAGTTCAGTTCGAGAAAGACCCTCGCGTGATTAAGCTGCGCCAAGAGCACGCACTGCTGCTGAAAAACCGCAACTACGTCAAGGCAGAGCGGCTGAGAGAGCGCATCAAGGACATCTTTGAGGACTTCATACAGACCTACATCAAGGAAACTGCGGAGGAGTACGAGAAGGTGGACGTGAACAACATCGGTATGAGCGACGAGGACAAACAGAAGCTCGATGCCACCGTGACCGTCATGTTTATGTGCTGCGACATCATAGAGACCGCCGTTGCGGAGGGTGATGACCTCTTGCATAAGTACGACGAGACGCTGAGGCTCAACCTCTTTGACGATGTTAACAAGATTGTGGAGGCTGCAAGGCAAAAGCGCAGAATGCTCAAGAGCCACAGCATCGTGCCACACGATGATATATGGGGCGACAAATGCGACGATATGTACGAGATGATGTATAACAAGGCGAAAGCCATATTAAAACACTTCGACAAATGACAAAAGAAGAGATACAGGACGGCGCACAGATGTTGTGCGATGTCATAGAGGAGTGCATAGAGAAGTACGATAAGGTGGGCTCGGAAGATATTCTAATCATGCTTGGCATGACGGTGGAATCCGTTGCCAATCTGACAGAGGAGTGTTCCGAGGGAAGCATGCCTGCGACCACCTTCATTGCCAACTTTGCTGACTGCCTCTCGGAGTTCGCGATGGAAGAGGAGAAGAAGCGCATGAGAAAGGCGCAGAAACAAGAGAACAACAAACCAAACTACGACAAATACAAATGAACGAAGACGAGAGATTTATTATAGGAAGTTTCTTCATCGACACCGAGGAGTGTACGATGTTCAGAAAGAACGGCAACAGACGATTGCTGACTAAGGTGCAGACAAAGATACTTGAGCATCTGTATCATCACCGCGAGACCACGAGAGACGCGCTCATACGCGCCGCGTGGAAGCATACTGACGAGGACTTTGAGGGCGCACTTGACTTGCAGATAGAACGCATCAACCGATTCTTCTTCGACGGCAGCGCACGCATCGACAACACATACGAAAACACAGTAACTTTAATAGAGAAATAACAATGGAAGTAACAGCGACTATCACAAAAATCATCGGTGCGACATCCTTCACCAAGAGAGACGGCACAACGTCCAACAAGTACGAGTTCGTAGCCAAGGTGGAAAAGGGCGAGTTCTACGACCTTCTCAAGTTCGATGTCTTCGGCGACGAGAAATGGAACGCCATGCACCTCTACGCCGACGGCAAGTTCCAACTGAACTTCGACATCAAGAGCAAAGAGTATAACGGCAGATGGTATACCAACCTCACATGCTGGTCGGCTACCAACGTCAGCGCGGAAGCACCGCAGCAAGCAGCCGCCGCAGCACCGCAAACGCCCTATGTAGCACCTCCCGCTAACGACGATGTGCCCTTTTAGACAGCATTTAAGTGTTAAAACGTGTTAAAATATCGCGTTGCACTTGCAAAAACAAAAATAAAGTCATACCTTTGCATCGCATTTGAGATAAAAATGTTTTCATGATGTTTAGATTTAAGGTTTGTAAGAGGCAAAACGTTGAGAAACGCAGTAGCCTCTTTTTTAATTGGGGGTTCGGTGTGGCGGTCGCACGTTCGTCTTTGGAGCGAAAGGGAGTAGTCCAACTCTATTAACCCCTACAAAGACAAGAGAAAGGATATGAATAAAGGAAATACACCGACATTGACACAGAGCGAGGAGGCAAGAGCCCCTTGGAACGACGAGAAGAAGCCGAAGATGGCGTTTCCCGTCTACGTCAGCGAGACACTGACTAAGCGTTGCGACGTAGAGACAGACGAATACAAGGAAGAAAGCAACGGGAAGGGAGAAGAGCCTACGCTTGTGCTTGACGGCGTAGACTGGGAGGCAGCATACAAGAACAGTTGCTTCACGTTGAAAGAACTTCTGTCGGAGCTCGCCAAGTACATCGAGGCAGAGATGAAAGCACCGACAACCAACGATGCTCGTAAGGGCTACCTCAAGAAGATGCTCGCCGACAGCCAAGGATGGGAGGTGGAAGAGATTTACGTTGACGAGGATTGATGGCTTACGAGTTCGGAGCAACAGACGGATACCTACAACGTGAGGCGGGCGGCGCGTATCGCGGTCGCCTTCGCATAGACGGCGTAGACCTCTCGCCCATTACTGGCGTGTACTTCAAGGAAAAAGGCAACACCTACCTTTGGCTGCAACGCTCGCCGATGAAGGAATACGACGAACTTACGCAAACCTTCAAGGACAAGACAAGAGAGCCGCAGTGGGAAGCCTACCTCAAGAAGAACACCTCATCGCCATCAATAGCCTACGACGGCATGTTCTTCTTTCTGCGCTTTCAGTACCGCATCGTCGCTATGTGGGATGCCGTAATGGGCAAGGAACGCGGCAGACTGAACTTCTACGTTGAAAGACTCTCCGCAAAGGAGCAACACATCATTCAAAATATCAAAAACGCACAACATGGGGAATGAAAGAGACGCAGTAGAGGCATGGGATAGCCTCAAGGAAGAAAGACAGCAAGCCATTGACGCTGCGATAGCCACCGTAAAGGAAAACACCACAGACCTCTTCGGGCGCATCGTGCGCGTCACATCAATGCTCAGTGACGTAAGGGAGGAAGACATCTTCTCGGTAATGCGGCAAAGGTCTGATATTCTCTACGCTCGGTGGTTCGTATGGTACGCATACCGATACGCCACAGCGGAGACATATTCGTCCATCGCACACATTATGGAACGCTACGGGAGATTCAACAAGGACGTTATCTGCGGCGCGGTAATCAAGATGGGCAAGGTGCTCGAAAGCAACAACCGATGGCACAAGCGGTGGGTAATCGTCAAGAAAATCATCGACGAATACAATGCACAAGGCATGGAGAAGTCCGAGAAGGACACCGTGACGCTCACCATACGGCACGCCGCACACGTTAATATAGAAATTAAACACGAGATTATATGAAGCACGAATGTATAATCTATGGACAAACACCAAGCAAGTCCAATTCGTACAGAATTATCACGATTGGTGGTCACGCAAGCCTCGGAAAGACCAAGGCGATGAAAGACTTTGAGGAACGCTTTTACTTGCAGTGCGGCTACCGCAATCGAAACATACAGGGGTTCTTTGAGCTTTATGCTGATGTGTACTTTCAAAGCAATCAGCCAGACCTTGACAATAGCCTCAAAGGATTACTTGACTGCTTGCAAGGCTGCAAGGCTATCAAGAACGACCGCAACTGCGTGAAGATTGTTGCAAACAAGTTCATTGACAAGCACAACCCTCGCATTGAGTTTACGCTTGTCGAAGTCAATAAAGAAGATGTAAAATAAGTTAATATCTTTGGATATTCCAACTTTATTTCGTAACTTTGCAACGTGGATAGGTGGAGGTAATTGACCACTGACAAGAGTAACGCTGATGGCTCTTCCACGTTTTCAATTTCATCAGCAGTAACTTAACATCAGCGAGATATGGCTAAGAAATTCACAAGAGAAGAAACTATTGAAAAGTTTCGCCAAGTTTGGGGAGACCAGTATGATTATTCGTTAATTACAGACGATAATTATGTGAACACATCAACACACGTTCCTATTGTGTGTAGGAGGCATGGAATGTGGATGCAGACACCACACGACCATTTTAGTGGTGCAGGATGTCCCGATTGTTGGGAAGAACGTAGAGGAAAGTCCATACGTGTAACAAGAGAGGAATTTATTGAACGGGCAAATGCCATTCATGGCGGTAAGTACAATTACGACCTTGTAGAGTTTGAAACGACATCTGACACCATTAAGATTATTTGTCCGAAACATGGTATTTTTGAGCAGACATGTCATGCACATCTATCGGGACAAGGGTGTTGGGATTGTGGTCTTGAAAAAAGGTCTATAACAAGGACTGGTAAAGCACTAAAAGGCGCAAGAAGAACAAAGTACGGTGTTGCCAATCTTGATGTTGACTTTTCTACAACAAACGACCCGATAATAGAAAAAGCATATAGACATTGGACGAATATGTTACAAAGATGTTATGACGAAAAGCATCGTGATAAATATGTTGCATATAAAGATTGTACCGTCTGCGAAGAGTGGCTTAATTTTAGTGGATTTTTGCGTTGGTTCTTAAATACGGAAAATAGTACAGTTGATGGCTACCATTTGGACAAGGATATTCTTGTTAAGGGCAACAAAATATATAGCCCTGATACTTGTTGCTTTGTTCCTAATGAGATAAATGTTTTGTTTACAAAAAGAGGGTCTTGCAGGGGTAATTTACCCATAGGTGTCACAAAGGCTACAAAATCAAAAAACTACGAGGCGAGTATATCTAAGTGTAAACAAGAATACATCGGAACGTACGGCACTCCCGAAGAAGCATTTAACGCTTACAAAATAGAAAAAGAAAAATGGATAAAAGAACAAGCCGTAATTTTTTTTAACGACGGCAAGATAGCGAAGCATGTCTATGAGGCACTAATGAGATACGAAGTAGAAATAACTGATTAAATTATATTGGATATGTTAAACTTTACAGACACTACACAGATATTATTCGGTCGCGGAATCACATTCTCGATTGAGGACTACTTTTTCTGTCTTAATATGGTGCTTGGCGAAGAGGAGCGCGTAAGCTACGCTCTCGCATACGACCGCGCAGGGTATAAAAAAGTACTTGGGACGGAAGAAGAGGATGAGTATTTGAAATCAAAAGAGCAAGAGTGCAAGGTGTTGCTACAACAACAGAGCATTATTCAGCTTCGTCAGGAGTTGGACGATTTGTACGTTGCAGAAATACAAGGCAAGGCTCTCAATCTTCAAGACTATCGCTTCACTGGGGGGCAAATTGCACAGATTCTACAAAATCTGCTCCATAACCGCATCTCCGATTTGGATAGCGCATCCACCAAGGATGTTATTAGTCTCATTAAGTTGTTAACCGAACAGTTTGGACTTGATGGAGGCTCTGATTTTGAAAAGCACTTTGTCCAGATTTGGCCTAAGTTTAATGCCTTGTGCAACAACTGTAATCGGGAGTTTCAAGTTGCCGAGGGGCTTGGTGCCACATGCCCACATTGCGGACAGCAGTACCATTGGATAGCCGAAGAAAACAAATTTATTCCCACTCCGCAAACACTCTAACGCTTATGGAATTGAGCAAAGAAATTATACCAAAGTTTATAGAAGCAATGAATCATAAGATTCAACAACGGCAAAAGTGGCTTTCAGACGAGGCTGCAAAACTTCTTTCACAACTTGGAACTTGTGGGGAAAAATAACGCCTATGGAACAAAAAGTATTTAAGCCCGTAGGCAAGATGTACAAGAAGATTGCAGGCAAGCGATACCGTCTTCCTCGTAAGGTTAAGAAACGCTTCAAGACCAACATGTGTAAGCATGTTGATATAAAGAAAATAAAGTTTAGTTACAAACGATTAAATGCGGATGTAGATGAAAGGTAAAGACTTTATCCTAAAAGAAAATACCGAAGAAATACGCGAGAAGATAAAGGCCGCAGGCATACACGTTTGCGGTTGTGCTTGGTTCAAGGATGCTTGTTGGCTTTGGTATTCACCGGAACTTCTTAGAAGCGTGCATGGCGTTAGATACTTTGCTGACGATGACAAAGAAAAGAACCAAGAAGAATACTTAAAAAAATCGTTTTTGAGCATCTTGCAAAATCCCATCATTTGCGACAATGTAGAGGAGTTTATAGCACGCATCAAGCAATCTCAAAACTAACAATAAACAAATTATTTCTATGGAAGCAAAAGAAGAATTGAAGAAACTTATTCTTGATGCTTGGAAAGACGGCTACGTTGTCTTTGCATCTGCCGATGGTTTGCGCAAACAAAAACTTGAAGACTTTACCCAACAACCATTAGAGGGTATGTTGTACGACATCAATCGTGATGCAGCAACAATCCTCACCTTTGCAGATGACCCTAAATGGGTTAATGACCTTGCGCTAACAAAGTTGCTTGAATACTACTACAACAAGTGCAAAGAACAAGAAAAGTTGCTAACTGCAAGCACTAAACAATAAAAGAAGGCTGTTTTCGCTATTTGCGTAGCGTTTGACAGCCTTTCGTGTGTCTTGTGGTCACTTGTACCACCAAGTAATTTTTCGCGGCTTATTTGCCGTTTTCTTGAGTTTCTTCTTTTTCTGTTTTGGGCAATTCTTCAATCTTGGGAAAGGAAGATGAACCGAACCCACCACCGAAGTTGGACATTGAACTGATGAGGCTAAGGGCGAACAGGGTGCCAAGGCTACCATCAAACTGCGCCTTGTCGCCCCATAGAAGGTCACAAAGCGAACTAAGATGCGCCTCGGTAGTCATCTTGTCCTTGTTGTACTTTTGACGTTCAACCTCATCAAGCGCGTAGAACTCTTCGCTGTAAATGTACTTGTTCTTCGCTACAAGGCTTTCAAGGGTTGTTTCGTACTCCTTCAATAAATCTTCTCTTTTCATAGTAGTTTAATTTAATCGTTATACATCATATCTTCTTTGACTGCACGCGCTATTTGACGCACTATGTACCCAAGCGTCCAAGATTCATCTTCGTTATCACAAGGGATGCCGTAGTAGTCAAGTATGGCGCGTGTTACATGAAGAGCCTCATGTGATACGGAGTCGGCAAACTGCTCTATCGACGATGCCTTGCTGACAAAGATGACACTCATGCGAAGGTCGGCGCGTGATATTGCCAACCCAGTGTTCTCTTCTTGCAGTACCCTCATGGAGTGCCGTATCTTTTTATCGGGCAGTCCAAAACTATCCATTATAGCCGCCATCTCGTCCGCATCTAAGATATTGAAATCATAGACAAATATAATGCCCCATCTATCCTTTGGGATTTCTATATAGTGCGTCTTCATCGTTATTCCTACATATAGTCTTCCCAATAGATAGGGATGCCTGCGTTACACATCTTAGTGACAAAACAATCAAGGACGTTCTCAGGCATACCATCGGGGTCGCACAAAGTTTCTTCTACAAAAGTAGCACGCTGTTCGTCCGTCTTCAACGTCTTGGGATAATCGGCAACGGACATGTTGAAAAGATACCAACTTGTGTACACAAATTCGTGTGGAAGTTCAATGCCGTTTTCTTCAAGCACTTCCTTTACATCGTCTAACTTGCGAGAAACAATAGGCTTCATGGTCTTTGTCGCAGTGTCTTTCATTTCCATGTTGCTAATTGCCCACTCCGCAAGTTTCTTGCTAAAAAGGCCGTGATACATATCCTCGTAAGCAGCCCTTTCTTGTGACATATAGTGTTTCATATTACTTTCTTGTTAAAAATTATTTGTTAAAACTTTAATAGGGGAAACCCTAATTAAAGAATTTCCCCTAAAATTGAATCACATAAAGCGACCGCGAGAGTCACGGCTACGGCGATACTCCATGTCTTCCATGTCTTCGTCGTCTCGGTCTTCCCATCCACTTTTATAGCCGTCTCGATATGCGTCGCGGTAAGAGCCGCCACCACCTTCGTAACCGCCATAAGAGCGATAACGACCACGCATCATTCTGCGCATCTGTGAACGCATCTGCTCCTTAGAGCCGCCTTCACTTTCCTTGTCAACAAAAATCCAAGCCATCTTACTTACTGATTTTTAGCGGATTACACAGCACCCGAAGACGGTGAGCCGTTCAACTGACGAAGTATGCCAAGCATCTCACCGACTTGCGACTGCATAGCGGTAAGTTGTTGCTCGGTCGCTTTTTGCTTCTCTTCCAAGGACTGAATAGTGCGTGCTTGACGCTTTTCCTCGGCATAGCGCGGGTTAAGCACTTCAAGCATCTTCTCACTTTCGGCTATGACACCTTTGTGATAAGAGATTTGCTCTAATGCTTTCTTGGAAGTTTGAAGCATAGAGTCAACCGCCTGCAACATGGCTTCCCGACTGCCGCTAAAAGTGTCATTTCCCCTTGCGGCAATTTCGACATTTACAGGGATTTCGTTAAACGTTTCATCCTTGCCGTTAATAGTGGCGGTAACGTCTAAAACTTGCTGTATCTGCACACCTGCCATGATGTTAGGCGTTGCGGTAGGGAATTTTGCACGTGGCTGTGACTTTGACTTCACCACGCCCACCTCTAAAATGGGCTTCTCTCCCTTGCGGAGAACGTAGAACGGATTACCCGCTCCGAGTGACTGAAAATCCATAGTTAATTACTTTTTGTTGTTAAACACTTACTTTTACACAATAGTCCGAGACATCAGCGCGAGAATGCCATTCCACTTGTCGTTGAAAATCTCCATCACTTGCACGTTGAGAATATCGGCAACCGTTACAGGTGTCCCGTTTGGAAGCGTAAGCGGTCGCGTAATTCCGTTCAGTGTCAAGGTAATGGGCAACGTAGTGGTTGCATCCGCAGGAATTTGGTTTGCCATGCGAATGGTCAAATATCCTATCGGCTTGATGTTTCGCCACCCAAGCGCGATGTTGACGTTCTCTGTGCCTACGGTAACTTGCGTGTTCGCAATATAAGGCTGTCCACCAGCATTGATTGTTATGTTAAAACAGTTGTTCATGCCTTTAACCTCCTATGCCCTAAATTTAGAATACGATGTTACCGTTGCCAAAGCCGTTACCGTAGAAACCGCCCCAAGGCTGTCCATAGAAACCACCACTTACATACGGTGTTGCGTTAAACACCTGCAAGTTTGGATATTGAACGCTAACAGTTTCGGGCATACGACACTTGATGTCATCCACCTCGCGTGCGAGAGAAGAGAGCTGACCAATCACGGGAGCGACGGCCTGCTGAACAACACCTGTAGTGAAGTTCTGAGACTTCAAGGTGGCAACCTCTGCGGTAAGAGCCGTAATCTCACGGTCTTTGCGGCTTGACTCCATTGCATCGAGCTTGTTGTCAAGAGCGATGAAGTTGCGGTTCATTGTGTCCGTGAGAGCGTAAGTTTGTTGACAATCAGCAAGTTGCTGTGCTGCGCGGTTGGCGGCGATGTTCTGATTTACGCCGCTGATGCCGTTCTGAATTGCATTCGTTTGTTGGCATATGGCAAGCTGATTGTCGCAGCAGCACTTCTGAATGGTGCTTGCAAGGTTTGCGTCACCAGCCTGTACAGCGTTAATCAACTGCAAGGTGGACATGCCTTGTGCGTTGGCAATCTGATTCAGAGTATTCTGAGCGGACTGAATACCGCCGTTCAGGAGGTTAAAGTCTTGACCCACCATTGTGCTCATGGTTTGGATAGCCGTGCGAGCTGCCTCGCCCTGTGCGGTAATTGCGTTCATGATGAGTTCGCGTCCGCTGTCGTTGTTCAACTGATTGCTGATGAAGCCTGCGCCACCTGCGCCACCGAAGCCGCCGCCGAAGCCAAAGCCGTTGCCGTTACCCCAACCGAAGAGGGAAGCAATAATGGCGACACCAAGCAAGTCATAAACACCGTTCATACCGCCTCCGAAACCGAAGCCGTTGTTCCCAAAACCGCCAATGGGAATTGAGAAGGGAATGTTGCCGAAGCCGCTGTTGTTAGAGCCATTTTCGGGCAACTGATAAATTTCTGCCATAGTAGTAGAATTTAATTGTTAATAATTTGTTTTAGAACACTTTTTGTAGTACTACGATGACAAAGATATTAGAAAAACATACACGCACCAAGTAGTATAACTTGATGTCCGATTGGTTTTAACAAATGGCTATAAATAAAAAATCGCACCACCTAAAAAGATGATGCGAAATTAGTGTTCGTTGAATACGCTCTGCTAATCTTCGTGGACTTTTGCGTATGCTGTATAGTCGCCTTGGTCGTTCAGTTTACGAGTAAAGTCGCTTGGGTTTAGGATTATCCAATGCAACACCTCATCCGTTGGCTGTATTCGTATTGCCTTGAGCAAACAAAACGTCATGGGCTCAAGATAGATGTATTCAACACGTTTATTTCTGTGGTAGATAAATCCACGATTCACTGTGTGGCTATACAAAAAGCCCCGCACATTTGTACAATTGATTATATTAACCTCAGAGCCGTCCAACGCAAGATTCGTGTATGGCAATTCGTAGCCAACACCCATTTGTGCAGGGTCTAAGAACTTAATGCAACCGCTCTTCGTTAAGTCTATGCCGACTTCTGCCCTATCTACGTAAGGTGATGATATTCTGCCCTTATACACAAGCCTGCCATCGGAAGTCCAAGATATGTTGCCATTGGAAAGCTGTCCGCTTCCGTCTGTGGAAAATTGTGTAGTGCCGCCGCCAACAGAAAGAGCACCTGCCGCATTCCACTCAATGTTTCTGTCAGCCATCCACCCACTTCCGTCGGGATTGAAGCGCACCTTATCGCCACTAAATGAGGTGCGTCCATTGTTTGCATCCATAGCGGCAGACGGGATAAAGCCTGCGGTGAGTTTGTTGTTGCTTGGCATACCTTGGTATGTTTGATACCCTTCGCAACTTCCGCTTGCATCTTTCGCCGAATACATATAGTCACCATTGAACACCCAACTGCCAAGATTAGCAAAGTCAGCAAACACTGCCTTAGAGATAAGGTATTCAAAGTCCGTGACCATTATCTTCCAATTGCCGTTATCTCTTGGGGGTTCATAAGTGTTGGCAATTTCTTGCATATTTAATGGCTGTTCAAAGTTCTCGCCGATGTAGACCCACTTTTGACCGTTGAGTTTGAAGAAGGGTGTTTCATAGTCGTCGGCCATGAAATACTTTGATGTAAGAGCCGTATCCCATTCGCCACCATAATAATAGTTGCGCCCAATGTCACCCTTGTCGCCTTTCTCACCTTGTGCGCCCGTTTCGCCTTGAATGCCTTGGTCGCCCTTAGCACCTTTTTCACCTGTAATGCGAATATAAGTTGCCGTGCCTGCGATGTATTGTTGCTGCGTTCCGTCCCATGTCATAGGAACAACCTTAGACCAAATATAGGGTTGCGTAGTAGTACCTTGTGGTGGTGCATCTCTCCAATCCGATTCTGACACATCAACCAATGGCAATACTAACCTTGCACTCCTTGCAAACGTGTAGTCGGTATAGTTGCCATTGTCGCCCTTTTCTCCAACAATTTGCATTGCTTCACCCCACGTTTGTCCGCTATCAGAAGAGGTGCGCATATACTTGTCGCCGTCTGCAAAAGTGCTGTGCCAACTTGTCTTGTTAGCACTATATTGCGCAAGAACGCTTGTACCCGTGTCACCCTTAGTCATTCGCCACTTGTAGTTATAATAGTTTGTGCTGTCCGATGCGTTGGTGTCCACAAGCACACCCATCCAAGGATAGTCTTCATCAGTAGACTTTGCGATTGTACCACCAACTACACTTGTCACCACCCCTTGTTCAATCGTAACATCCTTAGCCCAAGCAACGTGCGTGTAGTATGTGATGCCATTCTCGCCTTTGAATTGCCCAAGGTCAAGCCAATTGTTTGCTTCGGAACTCCATTGCAAAAGATGACCATTCTTGCTATGTTGTGCATATTGTAGCGTGTAAGCGTCACCATCATTCAATGGCGTTGATGATTGTACCCACGTCTGCTGTGATGCGGAATAAGTGAAGATGTAACCGATGCCCTCACAAATACCTTTGTCACCATCGTTAGCATCAGTTCTAAAGTTTGGTGGTGACGATACATAGTCAACCGCCGTGCCTTTTGTGTGTATGCTTGTACCATCAGTGCCCGAAAGGCGTGTATATACAGTGGGGTCGGCGACATAAGTAGTACCATCAGCTTGCAACCGCCACATCGTTGACTTTCTCCAAAGATAAGCAAGACCACTTGTGTTTTGTGGAATATTGTTACTCCAACCTTGCACACTTGGTGGGTTCGTAGGTGAACTTGTTCTTTCTGTATCACTCCATGCGTACTGCACTTCTTCGTATTGCGTAGCACTTTGCCCCCTTTGCACTAAGCGCATCCAATACTGTGAAGTAGCAGAAGGTGCATTGCCAGTGTTTGTTTGTAGGCATCGCCACCCCTCACCATTGTACCAAACATCATGTACTTCGGTAATGCTATTCAAGTATTCGGTGTTAGCATCCCAAGTTCCCTTGTCTACATAGTTCACTACTGGCCTGTCATCTGCGCCAATCTTAATGAAGTCCTGCACAACAATACCTTGCGCATAAAGGTAATCTTTGCCTTGTAATATCCTTTGCGCTACACTTGCGTACCTTTGCTCGTCAAACAAGAAGGTTGGTAATGTGCCAAGCGTTGTTCCGTAGTTGCTTTCATCAATAATAGGTTGTGTTACAGCACGCAACTTTGTGATACGACCATCGCTTGTAGAAATGTAGAACGAACGGCATTTGCGTTCTCTTCTTTCACGTTCTGCATTACTAATGTTAGGTTCATCGGGGCTAAGATAATACCCCCAGCGTGTAAGTGCCATGCTTGTACAAGGAACATAGTTCTGTCCAGAAGGTGTTTGTTCGTCCGCATAAAGACTTACCCATATCGTATTGGGTTCTACTTGCGCAACGTCATCTTCGTTCCACTCTTGGTTTGCGTAGTGGTTGCGTATGAAAACATAGGTTCTTACAAATTCATCAACACCATAGCGAACGCAAGAGCCAAATTCGTAGTCCGTCTGTGTATTAAATGTTGGGTAATCTTCCATATCGGAATACGACCCTTTAACTATCATCCAAGACGTATAGAACTCGTTGTTGCCATCATACTCCATTTCGGGTGATGCTTCATCGCTTACACCTACTTGCTTTGCAGCAAGCGTATTGATGACACCGCGAAGAACGTAGCCGTACTGCATATTGGTCACATAGCCCGCCCACTTTTCTTCAAGAGCCAAGGCGTATATCTTGTCGTTGACGTTTTGCGGGTTTGTGTATGTCTGTACAAATTGCACCTTATCATTGTCGCTAAATGATGTGTCGCCCTCTTGTGCCTGCAAGCGATTGATAAGGAGCGTGGCGGCTTCAAGTGCGTGTCGCACCCTAACGGAAGCAAACTCAGCATTACCATTTTCATCCACGCGCCAACCGCTGCCAGTAGGGTTCATGCCCGACACAAAGTTTTGTGTGCGAACTTCTTGTGAAACAATAAGGCTTCCGATAGCATTAAGGCCATCTTGGAAAGTGATGCGCCCAAGTGCAACATCTTCGGCTACACGGCTTAATTTGTTCGCTATCTCAACTGATTGGGTGTCACCATAATACTTTTGAATCTCGTTCATTTGCACCCTTACACGACTAACATCTTCCGTTGTCTGTCCAATTTGGTTTAAGACAATTTCAATGTCATCGGCAAGTGTGATGTCATACTTTGGTAGTGTTTCTTCGCCAAACTTGATAGACATTTGCTTGACATACAAAGCATTGACATAGCCACCGAACATAAATCGCACGATGGTATTTTGCTTCACTTGTGAAAGAATGCCTGTGTGCGTAGTCAAGAAGTGTTGGTCAAACTGCAAGGGATATTCATAGTAGTATACGTTATTTTCTAACATATATTCTTTCATATCCTCGTCAAGCCGTTGCTCTGCGCTTGTGATATACGTCAAGGGTAAAGAAACACCCAAGATGACAAACTTATCGGCTTCTTGTCCTTCCGTGACTTGTTCCGTGCCCTTCGGCTGTTGGAACACGTTAGGCATCAATGTGCCAAAGGTTTCGTTGTCCTTTTGTACAATGAATGTCACTGCTTCTTCCGTTGTATCGGGATACTTGTCATAGTTGCGTTGTTCTCCAGTCGGGGCAAAGTTGCCATCGCTATCATAGAAGTTCAACTTGTAGTCTTCCCAATCAACCATTACGTTGAACGTACAGCCGATACAAGCACCGCTACGCATATTGATTTTCATCTCTTGCGTGATAGAAGCACAAGCATACAAGTCAAAGCCAAGCGCAGGCAAGGTCATCTTGAAGTAACTTTGTATATAGTTACCATCATCATCCATCGTGTCATCCCATGTGGTAGGCGGTTCTCCCGTTGCGTCACTACGCAAGACATCAAGAGAAAGTGTCATTTCATGAAGATGCCAAGTTGTTATCTCCGTGCCACCCGTTGTTTCGGTTTCAAACAGACGATACTTTATCGTTGCGTCCATGTGCCAAAGATACGGCGTGGAAGTAGGGTTGGGTTGGAGTTGGATGTAGAACTGCGGGTCATTCTTGTCGCCCTCGTATGCCAACTGCCCTGCATCGGAATCTTCGGCATCGAAGTCATAGTCCTTCATCATTTCCACATAAGTGTTCAACTTGTCACCTTTAAGTGCGGTAGAAAGTGTATCCTTCAAGTTGTCAATGAATGACTTGTAGCTATCTATG
>Ga0326512_10000936_pt1 | contig 24057 bp, 35 predicted proteins | sample 1_2617_0518_D_FD_203652 | JGI IMG/M metagenome (GOLD analysis project Ga0326512, IMG submission 203652) | Bovine rumen microbial communities from UC Davis, California, United States - 1_2617_0518 | ecosystem: Host-associated > Mammals > Digestive system > Stomach > Rumen | place: USA...
CAGCCAAAGAACCGGGCGCGAATGCGCCCGTGTTTTTTGGAATGACGCCGAGACAACAATAGATCGCGCGCGGGCCCGATAGATGGCCGGACAAAGGAGGACTTATTTTGCCACGATCTAAAAAAGCGCCAGATCTGAATAAGCAGGCAGCGCAGATTCTTGCCCAGGCCGAGGAGAAGGGCGTCAAAACCAATTTTCTGTTTGCTACCACCTTTAAACGCTACCAAACGCAGCTGAAAATACTGGATCAGCTGTCGGCGGCGATTGCCGAGACCGACACGATGGTAAAAAAGGAGTACGTGAAGGGGCGGCGCAATACCTACGTGAACCCGGCGATCTCGGAATACAACAAGACGGCCACGGCAGCCAATGGCACAGCTGCCGCGCTGATCAACATCATCACCGCCTTTGAGGATGAGAAGGGCAAAAAAGCAAGGAGCAAGCTGGATGAATTTATGCAAAGCACCTGAGCAAAATTACATCCTGGATTACCTGAAAGCCATCAAGCTGGGATCGATCATCGCGGGCAAATACATCCTGCAATGGTATACGCTGGTTGCACAGAACATCGAAAAGGGCGTTTACATCTATTCGCCGGAAAAGGCCATGAAGGCCATCCGCTTCATTGAAACCTTTTGCCACCATCACGAGGGCGCGCTGGCTCCGGGGCTGATCAAGCTGGAGCTGTGGCAAAAGGCTTTTATTTCGACGATCTTCGGCGTGCTCGATCACGAGGGCTGCAGGCAATTCCGCGAAGTGATCCTGATCATCGGCAGAAAAAACGGCAAGACGCTGCTGGCCGCCGGCATTGCGGAATACATGAGCATTTGCGATGGCGAGTATGGCGCGCGTGTTTTCTTTTGCGCTCCCAAGCTGGATCAGGCGCGGCTTTGCTATGATGCTTATTATCAGATGATCATGCAGGAGCCGGAGATCAGCGAGCTGGCGAAGAAGCGCCGCACCGATGTTTATTTTCCGGCCAACAACAGCAGCGCGGCCCCTATGGCATTTTCGGCGCGCAAGAGCGACGGCCTGAACCCGCAGCTTGCGGTGTGTGATGAGATCGCCGCCTGGCCGGGCGACGCCGGCCTGAAACAATACGAGGTGCTGAAATCGGCCCTGGGCGCACGCAAACAGCCCATGATCCTCAGCATCAGCACAGCGGGCTACATCAACGAAGGCATTTATGATGAGCTGATCAAACGCTGCACCGCGGTGATCAACGGCACAAGCCAGGAGAACAGGCTTGCGCCGTTTTTGTATATGATCGACAACGTGGACAAATGGGACGACCTGAACGAGCTGCGGAAAAGCAACCCAAACATGGGCGTTTCAATTTCTGCGGATTACCTGCGTGAGGAGATCGCAATTGCCGAAAGCAGCCTAAGCAAAAAGGCCGAGTTTTTGTGCAAGTATTGCAACATCAAACAAAATTCTTCGGTGGCCTGGTTTTCTGCGCAGACCGTCAAAAAGGCCTTTGGCTGGAATTACCGGCTTGAGGATTTCGCCAATCATTATGCGCTGGCCGGCATCGACCTGAGCCAAACAACCGACCTCACCAGCTGCTGCGCCCTCATAGAGAAAGACGGCATTATTTGGACGTTCAGCCATTTTTGGCTGCCAAGCGAAAAGTTGGCAGAGGCTACGGCCCGCGACGGCATACCCTACGAGGCCATGGTGGCCCGCGGCTTTTTGACGCTGAGCGGTGACACATTTGTAAACTATCGGGACTGTTACAAGTGGATGACCGACCTGGTGGAAAGGTACAAGATTTATCCGCTGATGGTAGGAGTAGACAGGTATTCAGCCGCCTATTTAACCCAGGATTTAACCACCTACGGCTTTCATTGCGAATTTGTGCACCAGGGATTTAATCTCAGCGGAATTGAGGACAACCTGGAGGGCATGCTGGGCAATGGCACGCTGCGCTGTGCGGACGATAACGACCTGCTGAAAATCCATCTGATGGACAGCGCCCAGCTGATGGAAAGCAACACCAGCGCCCACGCGCGCAAAAAACTGGTGAAGCTCAGCAAATACGCCCATGTTGACGGCGTGGCGGCCATCCTGGATGCGCTTTGCATGCGGCATAACCACTGGGCAGAATTTGGCGACCGGCTGAGAAATGCGGGGTGAAGCAATGGGATTTTTTGAACGGATTTTCGGGCGAAAAACGGTGCCTGCACAGCAGACCGGCCAGGCCTTTGAAATGCTGACCGGCTATGTGCCCGCCTTCTACACCTGGAATGGCAGCGTGATGGAGAGCGAGCTGATCCGGGCGTCGCTGGACGCCCACGGCAGAAACGCCGCCAAGTTGCAGCCGGTGCTGCGCGGATCGGCAAAGCCTAATTTGCAAAACCGGCTGCGCATACAGCCCAACGGGTGGCAAACGTGGCCCACGTTTCTTTATCAAACAGCGGTGAACCTGTACGCCAGGAACACCGCTTTTATTGTGCCTGTGCTGGGCGAATATGACGAAACCGACGGCATCGCCTGCATATCGCCCAACGAGTGGAAGCTGATCGACTACCAGGGCGAGCCGTGGCTGCGCTTTTATTTTGATAAGCGCCGCACGAGCGCCATTGAGCTGCGGCGCGTGGGCATCCTGACCCGCTACCAGTACAAAAGCGAATTGTTTGGCGAAGACAACGAGGCACTGCGCTCCACGCTTGATCTGATCGCCATCCAGCGCCAGGGCGTGCAGGAAAGCATAAAAAACGGCGCATCATATCGTTTTTACGCCACCAGCAATAACTGGACGACCGACGATGACCTGGCGAAGGAGCGCAAACGCTTCGACCGTGAAAACTTCCAAGGCGCGGGCGGCGCTGTGCTGTTGTTCCCCAACACCTACAAGGATGTGAAGCAGATCACCCCGCAGAGCTACACGGTGGATGCTGAGGAACAAAAGCTGATCAAGGAAAACGTCTTTGATTATTTCGCCGTGAACGAGGATGTACTGCAAAACAAAGCCTATGGCGACAAATGGCTGGCCTTTTATGAAGGGGCCACGGAGTGGTTTGCGCTGAACATATCCGAAACGATCACAAAAATGCTGTATACCGAGCGCGAGCGCAGCGGCTACGGCAACGGCATCTTTTTCTCCTCGAATCGCATCCAGTACATGAGCAACGCAGATAAGCTGAATTTTGTACAGAGCATGGCCGACCGCGGCGCGATCACCCGCAATGAGATGCGCGAGGTGTTCAACCTGTCGCCGCTGCCGGAACCCTACGGCAGCCAAATCCCGGCCCGCGGCGAGTATTACAACGTAAACGGAACAAACGAAACAGGAGGCGCTGATGATGAGCAAGCCGGAAATTCGGGCGTTTGATTTTGACATCAGATCGGAGATCACCAACAAGAGCATGGGACGGCTGACCGGCCGCCCCATTGTTTATGGCAGCCGCACTAATATTGGCCCGTTTGATGAAATCATCGAACCCGGCGCACTGGATCGCGCCGACCTGCGCGACGTGCGTCTGCTGGTGAACCACAACACGCAGATGATCCCGCTGGCCCGCTCCCGCAACAACAACGAAAACAGCACCATGCAGCTGATGCTGGTGCCCGAGGGCATGGACATGCGGGCAGACGTGGATATCGACAACAACACCGAGGCTAAAAACCTATATTCGGCGGTCAACAGGGGCGACATATCCGGGATGTCGTTTTTGATGTTCGTCGATGAGGATAGCTGGGACGGCCTGGAGACCGACCACCCCACCCGCCATGTGCGATCCATATCGCGCATCCTGGAGGTGTCGGCCGTGACCTTCCCGGCGTATGCAGCCACCAGCATTGAGGCCCGAGGCCTTTCCGACGCACTGGATAGCGCGCGGAAGGCGCTGGAGAGCGCGAAAGCCCAGGCCGAAGCCAAGGAGCGGCAGAAGCAAAAAATCAAAATCCTATTAACTATGTGAGGTGAAAACCATGATTGACGTGAAGAACGCCACGATTGAAGAAATGGAAGCCCGCCAGGCTGCGATCCTGACCGAAATGGACGGCGAAAACGCCGACCTGAACGCCCTGCAGGCCGAAGCCGCCGCGATCCGCGATGAGCTGAACGCCCGCAAGGAAGCCGCCACCCAGCGCGCCGCCATCCGCTCGGCTGTTGCCAAGGGCGCCGGCACTGTGCTGGATCAGCGCAAGGCCGAAAATGGCAAGATGACCATTGAGGAGCTGCGCAGCGATCCCCGCTATGTGGAAGCCTACGCCAATTTCATCAAGGATGAAAAGCGCCTGCCTGAGCTGCGCATGCTGGCCACCGAGCTGGTGGGCAACGACGTGCAGAACGCCACCACCGTGCCCCTGCCCAAAATCGTGCAGGATACCATCGAATACGTGTGGCAGCGCGACAGCCAGCTGATCGACCGCGCCCGCTGGGTATCCTACCGCGGCATTTTTGAGATCCCCTATGAGGCCAGCGCTTCGCCCGCCGTGATCCACGCCGAGGGCACCGCCGCGCCTAATGAGGAAACCCTGACCATCGGCACCGTCACCTTGACGCCCGCCATGATCAAGAAATGGCTTTCCATTACCGACGAAGCGCTCAAGATGAAGGGCGATGCTTTCCTGCGCTATGTGTACGCGGAAGTCACCCATCAGATCGTGCTCAAGCTGGAAAACGACATCGTGGCCAACCTGGTCGCGGCCACCAACGCCGCCGGCCTGACCTCCGTGCCGGTGACCGCTGCCGCCAATTTTGCCTCCGTGTTCGCCGCCATGGCCGCCCTGCAGGTGGACGCCCAGCGCCCCGTGGTGATTATGAACAAGGCGCTGTATTTCAACGTGTTCATGTCTTTGACCGACCTGCAGCAGCGCCCCATCTATAACATCGTTGCGGATAACGGCCGCCCCACCTACTACCTGAACGGCGTGGAGGTTATTTTCAACAACAGCCTGCCCGCCACTGCCGCTACCGGCAGCACCTACATGGTGGTGGGCGATATGGACGGCTACACCATCAACGCGCCCGATGGCCGCGACGTGGATATCACCACCGACCCCTACACGCTGGCCACCGAGGATCGCGTGCGCGTGATCGGCAAGCTGTACGTGGGCCACGGCATCAGCCGCCCCGGCCATTTCGTGCGCGTGGCTGCGCCTAACTGATGAAGGCGCTGCTGCTTAAAAAGACCGTGCTTGTAGCAGAGGAAGGCTCCACGGTGGAGATCACCGTGGAGCAATTCCGCCTGCTGGAGCGCGCCGGGGCGGCGCGTGCCCTGGAAGATGAGCCGACACCCAAGAAGCCCAAGAAAAAATAACAACAGGAGGCGCGTATGCTTGAAAAAGTAAAGTTGGCCATGGGCATTACGGCCACGGCATACGATGCCGAGCTAAATGATCTGATCGACGCGGCGCTGCTTGACCTGGGCATTGCAGGCATTGACAGCGAGCAAATCCACGACAAGTTGATCCAGCGCGCCGTGATCACCTATTGCCGCATGATGTTCCGCAGCCCCGCGGATTTTGAAAATCTGCGCCAGGCCTACGAGATGCAAAAAGGCAACCTGCGGCAGGCCACCGGCTATACGGATTGGGGGGATGGCGCATATGGTACGTGCGGATGTGCTGACTCTCATATCTGATACCCCCGAGGCTCACGGCCGTTTTGAAACCTACGAACCTGCCGAAAGGCAGGTTTTTTGCACCGTTCGCTCGGTGGGCATGCGCGAAACCTACGAGGCCCTCAGCCACGGCCTGCATCCCGAATGGGTGTTTGAGCTGACGCACGCCTTTGAATACCAGGGCGAAAAGCGCTGCGTGTTCCAGGGCGTGCCCTATAACGTGATTCGCACCTACGTTACCCAAACGGACGGCATCGAGATCACGGTGGAGAGGGGGAACCAGGTTGTATAGCGAGCTGGTTTATGCGCTGAAAGCGACCGGCATTCCCTTTGCCGAGTTTGCGTGGGATTCGCGCCCCGATTCCGATTATGGCGTGATCGCCCCGGACGGCGAGGCGTCAAGCCTGCAAGCTGATCAGCACAAGGAAAACCAGGCCCCGCAGGGCACCGTTGATCTGTTTACCTACAGCAACGACCGCGCTTTGATGGAGACCGTGCAGACCGTTCTGAACACCTTCGACGGCTGCGCCTGGTATCTCAATTCGGTGCAGTACGAGGATAGCACCCGCCTGATCCATTGGGAGTGGGTGTTCAGTCTGGAAACGTGGTGATGTTATGGCAAAGCTGACGATCCAGGGCCTGGATGATTTTTCCGTACTGCTTCAATCGCTGGAGCAGAAAGGCATGGCTGTGGCAAAGGCCGCCGTGTATGCCGGTGCCGATGTGATGATCAACGCGGTAAAGGAAGAGATCAACGCCCTGCCGCAGCAGCAAGGATATATGCGCCCGGGCGAAAAGCGCGACGTGGTAACGCGCCGCGAAAAAGAAGCCCTTTTGCAGCATGTAGGCATCGCCCGCATGGATGATACCGGCGGCAAGGTAAACACAGCCATTGGCTTTGATGGCTATGCGGATATTACCACAAAAAAATACCCCAGCGGCCTGCCTGTGCCGCTGATTGCCCGATCTATTGAAAGCGGCAGCTCCGTGCGCGTAAAGCACCCGTTTTTGCGCCGCGCGGCCAATAACGCAAAGCCCGCCGTGCAGCGGGCCATGCTGGAAGCTGCCGAGGCCGAAATCGCAAAATTACAAAAATAGGAGGGGATGAAATGGCAAAAGTCGGCCTTTCCAAATCGTATGTAGCGATTTATAATCCCGAAACCAACACCTACACCAACGGCACCCTGCTGGGCAAAGCCGTGGATGCCGACATCAGCCTGGACGATTCCGATGGCACCGAATTTTACGCCGACAACGGCCCGGCTGAAAGCGCCGCGCAGTTTACCGGCGGCGATCTGACCATCACCAACGACCGGCTCAGCCTGACGCCTGTGGCGCTGATCCTGGGCCTGGAGACCCAGGCCCTCACCACGCCCGCCGGCACGCACCTGGTATTTCCCGCCGATCTCAATGTGCCCTATGTGGGTTATGGCACCATCCGCAAGGACATCGTGGACGGCGCGCCCAGCTGGATGGCAATCATCCTGTACAAAGTTCAGTTCCGCGTGCCCGGCATGAGCCTGGCCACCCAGGGCGAGGAAGTGGAGTTTGAGGGGCAGGAGTTTACCGCGCGTATCATGCGCAACGACGCCACGCCCGCCGCCTGGCAGGATTTGGCGGTATTCGCCACCGAAGCCGATGCCGAGAACTACATCAAAACCACGCTGGCGATCCAGTGAACCCCAATCCCCGCGTCTATTCTGTAGGCGCGGGGATTTTTTAAAAGGAGCATAAAGATGAAAACCGCAAAAGTCACGATCAATAACACCGAGTACCTGGTGGTATTCAACAACCGCGTGCTGAAAACCATGGAGGATCACGGCATCAAAATGTCCGAGATCAGCCAGGACAAGCCCATCACCCAGCTGATGCGCCTGCTGTGGGCCATGATTGATGCCGGCAGCCGCTACGCCAAAATCAACGGCATGGATTATCCAACCATTGATTATGATCTGCTGCTTGATCTTACCGATCAAAACGATTACGCAGCCTATCAGCAGCTGATCACCGAGTGCATGGCCGGCGAGCGTCAGGTGGACGCCGTGCCGGGAAAAAAAACGGAAAAAGCAGAGCCGGCAGCCGCCCCGACGAACTGACCAGCGCATGGTTTACCTGGTACGGGATGCACATGGGGCTTACGCTGGAGCAAACCATGCTGATGCCCCTGTGCGAGCTGCTTGATCTGATCAGCATAAACCAAATCAAAACCGAGGGCTTTGTATACAAACGCCCCCGCAGCAACCGCGACGATCTGATGAGTATATTGCGAGTGAGGTGATCCTGTGCCGTCCGGCTCTGTTATTTCATTGGGCATCGAGGTCAACGGCGAACAAACGTTTAATAACGCGCTGAAGGCCATCGACGCGCAAATCAAATCGTTCGGCTCGGGCGTGCAGGCCGTTGGCAAGCAGATGGATGCCATGGGCGAAAGCGAGGAGCTGAACGCCAAGAAAACCGATCTGCTGGCGAAAACCATCGACGCCAACCGCGAAAAGATGGCGCTGCTGGAGCAGAAGTATGCATCGGCCACCTCCAAGCTGGGCGAGCTGGGCAGGGCGCTGCAGCAGGCCCAGCAAAGCGGCGATCCGCGCGCCATCGACACCGCCACCAACGCTTATAATAAGCAGGTGGCGGTGGTGGCTGACCTGGAAGGCCGCATGCACAAAACCGAAAGCGCCATCGCCCAGGCCACCAGCGCCATGAACGCCGGCGAAACCGCCGCCGATCAGGAAACAGCAGCCATGCAAGGCATGAGCACGCAGAGCGACCAAACGGCCTCGGCTGTGCAGCGGATGGCGAACATTATGACGGCGGAGTTTGCGGCGAAGGCCGCAAAGGCCGTTGTGGACGCCTTTGCCACCATCGTCAGCAAGGCCGTGGAGGCCGGGCAGTATATTTTCAACCTGACCACCGAGGCGGGCAAATACGCCGACAGTATGCTGACGCTGGCCGAAACATCCAACGTGGACGTAGTAAACCTGCAAAAATGGGAGTACGCCAGCCAATTTATTGACACCGAGGTATCAACGATCACCGGCAGCTTAACCAAGCTGACCAAAAACATGACCAGCGAAAGCGCCGCCACCACGGCGGCCTTTGAGCAGCTGGGCGTCAAGACCCGCGATTCCTCCGGCAACTTTAAAGACGCCGAGACCGTGATGTGGGAAGTCATCGACGCCCTCGGCAACGTCACCAACCAAACCGAGCGCGACGCCCTGGCCATGACCCTGATGGGCAAATCGGCGCAGGATTTAAACCCGTTGATCAACGCAGGCAGCGAGGCCTTCAAAGCCCTGGGCACCGAGGCGCAGAACGCCGGCCTGATTATGAGCACCGAGGCCATGACCGCCCTGGGCGGCGTGGATGACGCCATGAACCGGGTAAACAGCACCATCACCGGCGTGAAAAATGCCGTGGCTGTGGCCTTTGCCCCGGCCATCACGCAGCTGACGGACGGTTTCACCTCCGTTGTGCAGGCGGGCATGCAGATGGTACAGGGCACCGAGGGCAGCAAGGAAAAATTCCTGGCCGCCATCGACAACCTGACCGATACCGCCATCAAGCTGCTGAATGAGATGTTGCCGGTGGTGCTGGAGACCGGCGTCAACGTGATCGTGAACCTGGTCAACGGCATTTTGCGGAACATCGACAAAATCACGGCCAGCATCACACAGGTGGTTACTACGTTGATCCAAACGATCTCCAAAAACCTGCCGCAGATTTTGAAGGCCGGCATTGAAATCCTGATGTCCATCATTGATGGCATCATCAAGGCACTGCCGGATTTGGCCAAAAATGTGCCGGAGATCATCGGCACCATCGTCTCGGGCCTGGCCAGCCTGGGCGGCAAGTTGATCGAAGCCGGTAAAAACATCATTGTGGGCCTGTGGGACGGCATCAAAAAGAGCATTGGCTGGCTGTGGGAAAAGATCAAAGAAGCCCTGGGCAGTGTGTTCGGCTGGGTGCTTGATCTGCTGGGCATTCATAGCCCGTCCACCGTGTTCCGCGATCAGGTGGGCAAAAATATAGTGCTGGGCATTGCCCAGGGCATTACCGATTCGGCGGGCGCGATCCAGGATGCGCTGGACGCCGCCATGCCCACGCCCGGGCAGATCAGCGCCGCCGTGGATGGCGTCACCGTAGCCGCCCGCGTGGCGGCGAGGGACGACCAGCCCGTGCCGTGGCAGGATAACCGGCCCATTATTATCAAGCTGAATGATCGCGAAGTTGGCCGCGCCGTGAGGGGGTATGCCTGATGCTGGTGCGCTATGTAAACCACGCCGGGACGGCGTTCACCCTGTACGGGGATAACCTGAGCTTTATTGATCCCATGCAGCTGCATACGTGGGAATGGAGCTATGATCTTTCCAACCGCGTCAACGGCCTGGGCGGACGGGCCACCGGGTTTGCCCGCCGCCCGCGGCCCTTTGAGCTGGAGCTGCGCATGCGCGGCTATACCCACGCGCAGTTTTTGCAGCAGGTGAACACGCTGCACGCCGTGGCCGACGCCGACAACATGGCGGGCCAGCCCGGCAAACTGTACGTGGATGATCAGTATATGCGCTGTTATTTGGCGGTATCGGGCGATCAGCCCAACCATCCGCGGCTGAGCAACTTTATGACGCGCGACGTCACCGTGCTGGCCGTGGAGCCGTTTTGGTGCACCGAAAAAAGCTTTGACATCTTCCCGGCAGCCACCGAGGAAACCGGCACCAACTACGGCAAAAAATATAACCTGCGCTATGGCTACCGCTACGGCACCGGCCTGGCGGGCTACAGCATCAAAAACACGCATTACGCCGATACGCCGGCCATCATCACCGTTTTCGGCCCGGCGGTCAATCCCTCGGCGGTGATCGGCGGCAACACCTACGCCGTCAACGTCACGCTGCTGGCCTCCGAGCGCCTGGTGATTGATCAGATCACCAATCAGATATACACCATATCGGGCACCGGCGTGCAAACCAGCGTTTTCAACAGCCGCGACAAGCAGCACGATATTTTCCAGCCCATCCGGCCGGGCGCCAACGCCATTGTGTACAGCGGCGATTATAAAATGCAGATTACCCTTGTACAGCAAAGGAGCGAGTTGCTGTGGACAGATTGACATGGATACACGCCGACCACCAGCTGGCCGAGCTTCGCGTTCTGCCCTACATCATCAGCGCCGACATGGAGATAGATATTTCACCCGGAGCCGAGCTGATCGACAACACCTGGAGCATGACGCTGCCGGCGGACGTGTGGGCGCAGCAGCCCATCGAGGCCGGGCATTATGTATACGCCCCGGGCACCGAATGGGGCGGCCCGGTGACGCTGATCCGCCACGCCACCGCCGATGGCAGCGTGACCATTCAGGGGCCAACCTGGCGCGGGCTGCTGCAGCAAAAGCGCATTTACCCGCCCGCCGGCGCGGGCTATTTGGAGGTAAACGCCGAGGCAAACGCGGCCATTGCCGCCGTGGTGGGCAGCGCATTCGGCAGCCTGTACCAGGTCAGCACGGCGGACACCGGCGTGGCCGTTTCGGCGCAATACCGCTACCAAACCATGGCCAACGGCCTGCAGAACACGCTGCGCGGCGTGGGCCTGCGGCTCAATGTGGTGTTTGATAACACCGTGCCCGCGGTGATCCTGTCGGCCCAGCCGATCAGCGACCTGGCCGACACCGTGGAGATCAGCCAGGATTACAATGTGAATTTCACCAGCGCCATCGGCAATGTGGAATTGGCAAACCATTGCCTGGCCCTGGGCAGCGGCGAGCTGGCCGAGCGCGAGGTGGTGAACATCTATGCCGTGAACGGCATCTATTACCTGAACCGCCCGCCGGAGCTGCCCGAGAGCGAGGTGCGCACCGTGCTGTTGGATTATCCAAACGCCGAAACGCGCGATGAGCTGATCAACAGCGCCGTGCAGCGCCTGCAGGAAAAAGGCCCGGCCCAATCCATTGACATTGACGAACTGCTGATCGACGTGGATGCCCAGCTGGGCGACCAGCTGCCGGTGCGCGACCGCATGACCGGCCTGGTGGCAAACAGCGAGATCATCAATAAAATACTGAGCATATCCGCCGAGGGAACAATTTCGATCACGGCCAAGGTTGGCATATTATCCATCCAGGCCGCGGAATAAGGAGGAAAAACCATGGCGCAGAAAGCAATCACCATCTACACGCCGCCGGATGCCGGTCCCCATATTTTTGCCGAGGATGATGCCCAGGTGCACCGCGGCCTGATCGGCGGCAGCGGCCTGCTGCTGGCCGATAACCAAATGGCCTGCACCGTTATTAACAATAACACCGTGCGCCTGGCCAGCGGCGTATACAGCATGCAGGGCTTTTTGATCTGCGTGGAGGGCGGCACCAGCGAGGATTTAACCGTGGAAAGCGGCACCGCCGGCACCTACCGGCACGACCTGGTGGTGGCTGATTTTGTGCGCGGCGGCGGGAATACGGCCGATCAGTTTACGCTCCATGTGATCCGCGGCACCGATGCCGCCACCGAACAGGCCGCCACCGATCCCGCGCTGATCGAGGGCGACCTGATCAGCGGCGCGAGCCAGCGGCAGGAGGCGCTTTACCGCCTGATCATTCAGGGCACCACACTGGCCACCGTGGAGCGCGTGGCAAACTATATCGGCAACGTGTACCAGTAAGGAGGCGCGCGCATGGCGTATAACTCCAGGCCGACGCTGAACGGCAAAACCTTTTTGTACGCCCGCCCCGGCGAGCAGCTGACGCTTGAGTGGCTGTACGATGGCGATCCAAGCGTGAAGATCGCCCGCGACACCGCGTTCGAAATGACCCATGCCACCGTCATCGCGGAGGGCGTCACCGATCTTTCGTATACCGTCACCGCCCCGCTATGGGATGGCACATCGTATTATTTTGCCATCATTGGCTGGAACGGCTATTATTCGGAACAGCATCCCGGCGTGCAGGCCGCGCAGGTGATGCCAAGCGAAGCGCCCGCCGCCGCGCTGTCGGCCCCGGTGACGCTGCCGGGCACCTCCGTGACGATCAGCTGGCCCGCGGCCACGCCGGGCGCGTATGCCGAGATTGTGGGCTATGAGGTGCAGCGCGCCGCCCGCTCCGATTTTTCGGATGCCGTAACGGTATACCAGGGCGACGCCCTGAGCACCGAGGTGTACGCCTCCGAAACGCCGGGCACCTATGTGTATTTCCGCGTGCGCGCCCTGGGCGTGGTAGCCTCGGGCGACAGCCCGTGGTGTGATCCGATCCCGCTGCTGGCCAATACGCCCATTGTGGCCCCCACCATCACAACCTTCGGGCAAATCCACAACCCGCGCCCGCGCATCCTGGCCCGTGTGGGCGAGGATGCCGGCCTGCAAACGGTCACCGCGCCGGGCTTCATCAGCAGCAGCCCGGGCGGCACGGGCAGCTTTGAGGGCGTGATCCTGCGCAAAAGCGAGGCGGCGAGAATGGGCGCGCACACCGTGACCGTCACCGTGCGCGACCCCTACAACGGCGAAAAAACCACCACGGCAAGATTTGTTTATTCGCCGATGGAATGGACGGACGATCCCATCATCGCGGGCGAAACCGTGATCAAGGCCGCGCATATCAACGAGCTGCGCGGCGTGCTGGAGACGGTATGCCGTTATTACGGCCTGACGCAGCCCCAATGGGGCGAGCCGATTGTGGCGGGCGAGACGTCCTCGGCCCGCTGGCCCACCCATGTGCGGGAGCTGCAGGATACCGTGCGCAGGATCGCCCAGCACATCAACAGCTGGGACACGCGCGATCCATCCCAAAACGTTATTTTGCCCGCCATGCCGGAGCCGCGCGTGGCCACGGCGGATATCATCAACCAGCTGCGGCAGATTGTAATCACATTGTAAGGAGGCCAAGCCATGATTTGGTATTATAATTCCCAGCCCGTGCAGAAAAATCAGGAGTGCGCGGTGCCGCTGTTTTTGCAGGGCGAGAGCGACGTGACGCAGTACACCGCCGATGTGTCCGATTGGCTGGCGCTGTGGCCCGATAGCACCGTGGTGGTGGTGCTGCGCCCTGCCGACGGCAGCGCGCCCTACATGGCCGATACCTCGCTCAACCGCGAAACCGGCATTATCACCTGGAATATTACCGCCTTTGACACAGCCATCGTTGGCTATGGCGTGGGCGAGCTGCGCCTGGTGGCCGATAACTATGTAAAAAAATCCTATCCCTTCAAAACCTATGTTAAGGCCAGCGTTTTGGCCGCCGCCGGCGATCCGCCCGCCCCGGTGCCCGATTGGGTGAATGAGGCCATCCAACAGATGCAGCAGAGCGCCAACGCCGCCCAGGCTGCCCAGCAGGGCGCGGAAGCGGCGCAGGAAGCTGCCGAGACCGCTCAGGAAGCTGCCGAGACCGCCCAGGCCGCCACCGAGCAGGCCGCCGGCACGCAGATCGAAGCCATCAACACCGCCGGCGCGCAGCAGATCGGCAGCGTACAGGCCGAGGGCGCGGACCAGGTGGCCGCCGTACAGCAGCAGGGCGCGGCCCAGGTGGCCTCCGTGCAGCAAAAAGGCGAGGAAACCCTGGCCAGCATCCCGGATGATTACACCGAATTGTCGGGTGAGGTTGCTGATTTAAAGAGCGCGTTTGACGATTTGCAGGGCGGCGTAATAAGCGGATTGCAGAATCTGCCCTTGGGTGATTTGATTCCCAACCGATACATAACAACGGCTGGCAATGCGGCAAACTATAGCGGTTGGAGTGCCACCTATTTTATTGAGGTGCCCGACGGCGTAAAAGCAATTAACGTTACTGCGTCCGGCAGTTCCGGCAGCAATTACAACGCATTTTACAACAGCGAAAAAACTTTTATCTCAAATTTTGCCTATCAGGCAGGAGCGAATAGTATTGCGGTGCCTGATAATGCGGCGTATGTCCGCCTTTCAGGTGAAACATCCATTATGAATACTATCGCTCTTACGTTTGCGACACTGGCACGGAGGAAGCTTGATTCGGGGTTTTACGGCCTCAATGATGTGATTAAAAACAGCAATCCCGGATATATCAACATCGGTGATGTTGGAGATACAGTAGATTTTACTCCTGTCTATAGTTCGTCAAGGGTCTTTGGCGTTTTCGATGTTTCACAAGGCGATGTTTTCAAAATTACAGGAGCAGGCGGCAACGCATCGCGGTTGTGGTGTTTTGCTGATTCAAACGATGTGATTTTGTCGCGGTCTGCGGCAAATTTGAGCGTTACAGATTTGATTCTTACCGCTCCTGCGAACGGAAAACTAATTATCAATACATCTTTCAGGAACTATAACATCAGAAAACAGCTGAATGATGGCGGTATTGCTTATGATGAAGCCGTGGCAAAGGCCGGGTATAATTATCGGAACAACGGCCTTGACGTGCTGTCCGCGTTCAACAACGTAACATGCTGCGGTGATTCCTTGACGGCGTCAGTTGTCTACACACACGACAACGGAGATGGAACGCATCAGGTCAGAAGCGCCTACAAAAAATATCCGTGGATACTTGGGCAGAAAATCGGAGCAGAAGCTGAAAGCGTAGCAACAGGCGGTTATACTGCCACGGATTGGTGGGGCGCGTACTCAGATCGAATTATCGAAAAAGAAAATCATTTGATTATTATCTATCTTGGGACTAATGGCGGCTTAACGGATACGCTTAGCACGGACGCGCCGGGAACGGATTATTCCCAGTATGCAAATACCAACACGGGCAACTATTGCAAGATGGTTGCAAAATCGCTTGAAGTTGGAGCAAGAGTACTGTTAATTAAAATCCATCACGGCGGTGGCGGCGATACATTTATTACAAATAATGTGATTGATAAGATCGCTGAAAAATTCAACGTGGCAGTAGTAAACGTTCCCGAACTGCTTGAACGAAAATATCACGCGTTCCCGGACAATACCGGAATAAACGATCTGCATCTCAATGATCTTGGATATGCAGCGTTTGCGGAAGCGTTGATTCGCAATGTTGGCAATTTACCTGATGAGATGATGGTCAGGCTGATTCCTGTTTAATACGGACTTTAAACCAAAAAGGCGGTGACCGCCAATGTTCTCCGCACAACAAATCGTATCGGATTTCCAAATGATGTATAACAACCGCTGGGGCTATATTCCCGGCTCCAGCGGCCAATTGTGGACGCAATCGGCGCAGGATAAGAAAGCCCTGACAGATACCGGCGTGGCGGAGTACGGCCAGCAATGGGTGGGTCACAAAGTAGCTGACTGTTCAGGTGCTTTCGTGAACTCTTACCGCAAGCACGGCCTGAGCATCTATCACGGCAGTAACAGGATAGCGCGGGAGTATGTGGTCGAGCTGCTGCCGCCCAGCTGCGCCGCGCCGGGGATGACCGCGTTCAAAGCCTACAAACCCGGGGACAAATATTACGCGCTGCCATCTGAGTACAAACCAGGCGGCAAACACTACAATGGCGATCTGCTGGATTATTACCACATCGGGCTGGTGGATGCCGACCCGGCCTATGTGATCAACGCCGCCAGCACCAAGAGCGGCGTGATTCGCAGCAAGCTGCAAAACGGCTGGTGCGCCGTTGGATACCTGAAAGCCATCAAATACGAAAACGGAGGCGAAACCGTGGAAGAAAAACAGATGATCGTCACCGCCGAAAGCGGCAAAACGGTGAACATGCGCCAGGGGCCGGGAAGGCGCTTCCCGGTGATCTGCGCGGTGCCCATCGGCAGCACCGTCACCGGCTCCATGGAGCTGGAAGGCTGGGCGTATATCCATTACAAGGGCCAATCGGGCTACATGCAAAGCCAATTCCTGGCTGATGCGCCCGATCAGCCCGCCCAGGACCCGCCGGAGGCCACGCCCGTGCCACCCGCCAACGCCGACGCCGCCGCCTGGCTGTTTGCCGCCATGGAGGCCAACGAGGCCCAGCGCGACGCCCTGGAGCACCTGCAAAAGCTGCTGACGGGGGCGGTGGGATGATTCACACGCCGCCGATGCCGCCCGGCCTTTACAACATGGATTGCATGGACGCCTTGCGCCGATTCCCGGATAAGTTTTTCGATCTCGCCATTGTCGATCCGCCCTATGGGGGCGGCGGCGCTTCACAATTTTGTAATGTAGAGAGAGAGAGAGCTGCAAGGCGGCGCGGCGGACTTTGAAGCGCGCAGGCGCAGCCGCTTTGGCGGGCACTTCGACCGCTATTTCAGCCAGCAGGACGGGCGGAACATGGGCGGCCAAATACCGCCAACGATGGAAGGCGACGCAGACATCCGGCATTGGGATTTTGCGCCGTCTCCTGCTTATTTCAGCGAATTGGCCCGCGTCAGCAAAAATCAGATCATATGGGGCGGCAATTACTTTGATTTGCCGCCCACGCGCTGCTTTATCGTATGGGAAAAGCTGACGATCAGCGAGGATTTTTCCATGGCCATGTGCGAATATGCGTGGACATCCTTTAATGATAACGCCAAGCTTTTCAAATGCGCGCCGCAGGGCACGAAGGCCGAGGGGCGTTTTCACCCCACGCAAAAGCCTGTGCGGCTGTATTCCTGGCTGCTGGATCGCTACGCAAAGCCCGGTTATAAAATCCTGGATACGCACGCAGGCAGCGCCAGCAGCCTGGTGGCCTGCCACCGGGCCGGGCTGGATGCCTGGGGCTTTGAGATTGATCCGGGTTATTATGCCAAGGCAAGCGCTCGCCTGGAAGCCGAAAAGGCGCAAACAAACCTGTTTTGCCTGCAATGCGATGGCGAAGCCGCGCAGGGCGAACAAATATCAATGATGGACTTTGGAGGGGATCAACATGTGGGATAAACTCATCAAATGGCTGTCCGCCGTGGGCGGCGCTGTGCTGTCGTTTTTCAGCGGCCTGCCGCCGCTCATGTGGGTGCTGCTGGCCACCATGAGCCTGGATTACCTCACCGGCCTGGCCTGCGCCGCCCGCGGCAAATCCAATAAATCCGAAACCGGCCACCTGTCCAGCACGGCGGCCCGCGACGGGCTGCTCAAAAAAGGCATGATCTTTGTGGTGGTGCTGCTGGGCGCACTGCTGGATTACGCCATCACCCTGGGCGCCGGCGTGCAGTTTTCTGCCGTCACCGGGGCCTGCTGCCTGTGGTTTATCGCCTCCGAGGGCATCAGCATCGTGGAGAATGCCGCCGGGCTGGGCATCCCCATCCCCGGCATCCTGCGCCGCGCCCTGGAGATCATGCGCGAAAAAGGCGACGCCGACAAGCCCGCCAACGGCGCGCCGCAATAATCCAAAATAATCTATCATAATCCAATAATCCTGATCATCGCCCCGGCCCGCGCCGGGGCGTTTTTTTATTGCCAATTTCATTGCCAAATTAGATGATTTTACATGCACTTAGATGCTCTGCCGTCCATTTTGCCAACTATGGCAAAATGGGCGGTTTTTCCTTGAAATATAAAGAAAAACTGCCGTTTTCACGGCAGTTTTTCTGGTCTGGGTGGAGAGATTTGAACTTTCTACCTATGTTTTAACCAGGCGGAAAACTCTATGCTTTTTGGAATCCGTTGCCTTTTTATTGCCATTTTGCGGCTTTAGCTGGGCAGTGAAATAGGCGTCTATGGCGGCATCTGCGGCCTGACGCGCGGGGGCAAATGTGTGGGTGTAAACGGTATTCATTACGTAATCTGTTTTCCAGCCGCCGCGCTCGCGGGCAATCTCTTTTTGCACGCCCAGCATGGCCATGGTGGAGGCGTTCAGGTGGCGCAGCTGGTGAAATGTCATGTGGGGCAGGCCTGCGGCCTGGATCAGCTTGGCAAAGCGGCCCTGTATCTGCCGCGGGGTAAGCGGCACGATTATATCACCGTCCACGCGGTTTATCAGCTCCATAATATAGGGCGGAATATCCAGCGCGCGGGTGCGCTGCTCCTCTTTGCCGCCTTCTTTGCGGATGTCTTTGCCTTTGATATAAACCAGCGTCTCCACCACGTATAATTTGCCGTCCAGGATAGATTTTGATTTGGTAAGGCCGCGAATTTCCGACATGGTGAGGGACAGCCAGGCGGCCAGCAGGCAGGGCAGCTCTATATCAGAGCCGACGATGGCGCGGATCACGTCCGGCGGCGCGGGAATGCGCGCCACCTTGCGCTTTACCTCCGGCATGATGATCTGCCCCAGGATGATGCCGTTTTCCTTGAACACAGAGCGGTAAAAGCCCACCACGCTTTTGATGGTTTTTGCGGAGAGCTGGCCGCCGGTGCGGCTTTTACGCTGGCGCTCCTGCTGCACGGCCTGGCTGATCATGCGCTCGGTGATCGCTTCCAGCCGTTTTTCCATAAGCCCCTGCAAATATTGATCCCGGTATTTTTCATAGGCCAGGATGGTGGTGGCCTCCCGAATATCCCGCCTGGCATCGATGTAGGCATTGCAGGCAGCCCGCAGCGTTACGCTGGCGGGCTCTTTTTTTGCCTTCAGCACGCCGGTTTTATAGGCCATGGCGCGGGCCTGGCATTTTTCCTGCGTCGGCTCGGTGATGCATATATCCTTGCCGCCGATGCGCAGGCGGCAAAACCAGCTGCCGCTGGGCAGCTGGCGAATGGCTGGCAGCTTCATTGCTTTTTCATACGCGCGAAGGCCACAAAGCACAGCGCACATTGCACCACGGAGAACATAAACCAGGGGATCATCAGGATCATGGATACGGCAAACAGCACGGCGGCCACCAGGGCAAAGGGGCGCTTTTGCATGGCCCAGCCGAGCCAGGCAAACAGCGTGCCCACGCCGCAGGCGATGGCATAGGGCACGGCCATGGCGGTCACCAGCATGCCGGCCACGCCCTCGGCGGCGCTGTCGGTGCGCATGGCGCTGCCGGTGAGGTGAAACATATAGGCCAGCACGTACAAAAGGCACAGGGAGGCCACAATGCAGCCGATCAGCAGCACCGTGCTGCGGCGGCGGGCAGGCTGCGCCGCGCGCCGGGGCGCGCGCTGTACGGCAGGCGCGGGGCGCCGGGGCTGATCCGGGGCAACGGGCGCGGGCTGCGCGGGGGCGGCGATCTGCGGCCTGGATGGGCCGGGCACGATGTTTTTATCGGGATTCTGCGGATGGTATCCCTGTTTCAGCCAATCGTTTGCCATGGCATGATCCTCCGTATATTGCAAAGATTATTGATTAAAAACGTTCTGTCGCCGCGCAGGTTGGGGCGGGCGTGGCAATATTTTGCGCATGCGTGCAAATTGCGACGAAAGGCTTTGCATGGCGTGCGAAGCGCTGTATAATAAGGCCATCAGGCGCGCCGCAAAAGCAAAGGGGAATGAACATGGAAAAGGAATATATGGAAAAGCTGGAGCAGCTGAGCACCGAGCAGGCCCGGGCGCTGCGGGCGTACCTGGATACGCTGATGGCGCAATTTAGCGTTTCGCCAGCAGATCAATATACTGGCGCACCAGCTGCCGCGCCTCCGGGGGCAGGCGATCATAATCCCGGATGATGGATTCACGCAGGGGGTCTCGCGGGGCCTCCTGCTCTTTTTTTATGCCGTCATCGTCCAGCAGATCGCTGGGCTGACAATCAAGCGCCTGGGCGATCTGCCGCAGATTGTCCATGCGCGGCTCGAAAGAGCCGGAGATGATGGTGCTGATCCCGGACGAGGACAGGCCAGCCCGACGCGCCAATTCATTTTGCGACATCCCTTTTTCTTTTAGGCGCTGCTTGATTTTTTCGCCTATTGTCACGGGCACCACCTCCACTTATAAAAATTTATATTATGTTAATTCGCTCGATTTATTAAAATTCCTATTGACAAATGCTCGAGTTATAGTGTATTATATGCTCGATAAATCGAGCGGGGTTAGAACATGAAGATTATTTTATCAGAAATGATGGCAAAGCGCGGAATGGATCAGCAGGAACTTAGCAAGCGCAGCGGCGTGCCTCAGCCCATCATCAGTAACATTGTCACGGGCAGGACACCCACGCCGCGCTATGACACCCTTTATTTGCTGGCCCGCGCCCTGCGCTGCGCCATGGAGGATTTGATCCAGGAGGAAACGGCGTGAAACTGTTTGCGCGTATTTTCTTTACGGCCTGCATGCTGATCAGGCTGGTAACGGAGTTTATCCACAACGGCGAGCCGAGAAAACCGGAAAACTACAATTTTGCCGAATGGCTGCTGGTGGTTTTGCTGCAGGCCCTGCTGCTGTACGTGGGCGGCTTTTACGGCTGAAAGGGGACGCCATGAAAAGAATCACGATCACCTACCACATGAGCAAGCCGGGGGAAACCGCCGAGAACTGCATCACCGTGCCGGTGAGCGATTGGGCGGCCCAGGCGCTGGATGAATGGGACAAGGGCCTGGAGACGCAGGACGCCATCATCACCCACATAGACGCCCAAAGGCTGTGCCACACGCTGGCCATCCTGGCGGGGTATGATGAAGGCTTTTATGTGGGCAGCGAACCGGCGGCAACCCAATACGCGGAGGCGGAATAATGAAGAAAACCACCATAAAGCAATCCCACCCGGTGCTGATCCTGGAGCCGCAGGGCTTGAATATAACGCACGAGGAACTGCGGATGCTGGAGCGGCGCTACAGCGAGGCCGTGGCCCAGGGCGACGCGGCGCTGGTGCTGCCGCCCTATCTGAAAGTGGCCGGGTGGCATTACGGCGTGACCGAGACCGTGATCGAGGAGGACGGACAGCAGGCCTATGCCTGCCTGGAGGCGGAGCTGGACGATGAGTGATGGAACGATCACCCGCAAGCAGCTGGCCGAGGCGCTGGGGCTGCCGCTGAACATCATTGTGCTGATGATCGGCAGCTGCGGCCTGGAGCCGGTGCGCTACGCGCGGGGCGAGGCCGGCCGCCCCGTGGGGCTGTACGACAAGCGCGAGACGCTGGACGCGCTGCGGGAGGAAGCGCTGCGCCGCCTGGCGCGGCACAAAAGGCTGGCAAAAGAATTTGAGCAGGCCGCCAAACGGGCGGACGCGGAACAGAGCATCAGGAGGTGAGCGGCGTGCCCAGGCTGAAAATGCCCGCAGCGCAGCAGGCGATATTTGATGATTTGGCTGATTATGTGGATAACGCGCGGATGATCAACGCCGTGCAGCTGGCCCGGTACTGGGGGCGCGACGTGCGCTGCGTGCGGCAATGGCTGCAGGAGCAGCAGCTGCACCGCTATCAGATGGGCAACGGCTACGGCTTTATGATCCGCGATGTGAGCCGCGCCATGTACCTGTGCATGGAGTAGCGGCACATGCGGCGCGCAGATGGGCGGCCAATTTATATGCTTAACATGGGCGTATGAAGGTGCCAACTCCCGCCGCCGGGTGCAACTCCCGGCCGCCGCGCCAGGGCTTCCCACTTGAGCATGCTCCCTACGGCCTGGGAGCCGTCAAAAGCGGCCAGCGCAAGGCTGGCGTCAAGGCTTGCAACGGAAAAGTGGTTTTTCGGCACCTCGCAGCCTGCGCGAGCGAACGCTTTGCAAAAAGCGGGGGCAAATAAACAGGCTGGCGGGCGGGAATAGACCGCCACATGCGGATGTAGCGTAAGGGAGCGCAAGGGCATGGCTTGGCCTGCTCGATGCGCGGGTTCGATTCCCGCCATCCGCAACAGTTGCCGCATAGCAAAGGCCAGGTGACAGGGGCACGGATAAAAACGTAATGGAAGCGCCCCTATGGGTTCGATTCCCTCCGATGCGTGCAGTATACGGCACATGCGGCAATGGCGGGTCTGATCCCCGCCCCAGCGCCGGAGCCACTATAACCGCGCATGCGGCGCAGGCGGCCAGGATGGCGCGGACATGCGGAAGTAGCATAAACAATGCGGCCCTCAGGTGGCAGATGTTGGCGGTGCTCCAACCTTCCGAAGCGCAGCGCGGGTTATGGGCTTATCCTGCGGGGCGCGAATAGCCCCCGGGCGGGACGCCGCCCGGATATGCTGACTTAGCTCATGCGGTGAGAGCAGCGGCCTTATAAGCCGCAGGTGCCGGGTTCAAGCCCCGGAGTCAGTACCAGCCCAGCGAACTGGGCATTGCAGTTATCTTCCTTCGGTGAAGGCGGCAGCACACAGGGCCATGGCGTTTGCAGGGGACGCCTGCTGCCGCGCATGTGGGCGCAGCTCGACGGCGCGAGCACCGGCAAATGTGCCGGGGATGCGGGTTCGATTCCCGCCGCCCAGCCAACCCGCAAAGGGAACAAAATGAAAAGGAGCATGAACAAATGGAGCAGGAGAAGAAGAACATCTACCGCGTGCGCGTGGAATGGATTGGCGATCATGAGCCGGACGAGGATGAAAGGCTGGATCAGGAGTATTTGGACGGGATGGAGTGCGACGGGTTTGCTTTCTTGATGCATTGCCAAGATGAGGATAACGACTCTCACACATGCATACATCGCATGAGCATTATGGATATTGCAAAGATTTTGGCCGGCCTACCCAATAGCGGTATTATGCAGGGCGCGCACATTGCCAAGGCGATGGCCGAGACGCGCGAAATGGCCAGCAAGAGCAGGATGGAGAGCAAGCTGGCAAAGATATTTGGCGACTGATGATACACGCCGGGCGCGGCCCGGCCTTATGGGCCCTGTTACTGCTTGCAGAAAGCGGGCGGCGGTGATGCCGCGGCATCGGTGATGATGCCTGGATACGGTGCAACTCCGGGAGGGCCATCCAGGGGCGCATGCCCTTATCACGGTGCTTTACGCACACAACGAACTGGCAGCCGGAAAGACGGCAAATCGTCGTAGTAGCGCCAAGCGCAGCGCAGGCTGAGGGCGTGCAATTTTGCAAATTGCCGCCCGAAACCCGCGCTTCCCGTCAGGGAGTAGCGCGGGGCGTAGCGGGGTGCACGGTGGACGCCCCGCGAACTATCTCCACGCGCGAACGGCTGCCGCGCCAGCCTGCGGCCGCGAAAAAGGCGGACGCACGAGCAGCGCGGCGCCGTTCGTCCTCTGCGGGCGAAACAGCAGACCGGCCAGCGAGCCGGGGCGGTGCAAATCCGCCCGTCCGCGCCAATCGCAAAAGCGAATAAAAAAGGAGGCTTGAACATGGAAAAGGAGCAATATTTCATCGTGCGATGCAACAGCGCAGGCGTATTCTTCGGAAAAATCAAGGATCGCCGCGGCGGCGAGGTTGATATGGAGAACGTGCGCAAGGTGTGGTATTGGAGCGGCGCGGCAGCCGTGGAGCAGCTAGCGCTGGACGGCGTAAAGAATCCGGGGGCGTGCAAAATTACCGTAGAAGTGCCGGAAATGACTGTGCTTGAAGCGATACAGATTATCCCTTGCAGCGACATTGCGACTGAAAGCATCAGGAATGTGGCGCTATGGAAAATGTGATGGAGCAAAAAATACTGGCGTTTATAACGCCGGATTATAGCTTGCATTCCGGCTACGGCGACGGCTCCGGCTCCGGCGACGGCTCCGGCTCCGGCGACGGCTCCGGCTCCGGCTACGGCGACGGCTCCGGCTCCGGCGACGGCTCCGGCTCCGGCGACGGCTCCGGCTCCGGCGACGGCTCCGGCTCCGGCGACGGCTCCGGCTCCGGCGACGGC
>Ga0326512_10000939_pt1 | contig 24019 bp, 37 predicted proteins | sample 1_2617_0518_D_FD_203652 | JGI IMG/M metagenome (GOLD analysis project Ga0326512, IMG submission 203652) | Bovine rumen microbial communities from UC Davis, California, United States - 1_2617_0518 | ecosystem: Host-associated > Mammals > Digestive system > Stomach > Rumen | place: USA...
GTCGATTTTTCGAGTAAACGAGAGATAGTGCGAACCGACATGAGGAAAACGAAGAAAGACAAAGAAAACTTTATATTGGCGTACTATCAGCGACTTAAGAACGGAAATGATGTTGCGGGGCGTTTTATCCACCTGATTTATGAGTACCTGGTCAAAGGACTTGAAGAAAAACGGTTTATCTATGATGCGGCGAAAGCAAATCAGGCTGTTGACTGGATAGAATCGCACTGCTACCACACAGAAGGGCATCTTGCACCCGGACTGCTGAAGTTAGAACCGTGGCAAAAGGCAATGATTGCGGCAATCTTCGGGATCATTGATAAAAACGGATATCGGCAGTTTAAAGAGGTCTTTTTGGTCGTTGGAAGAAAGAACGGTAAAAGCCTCATGGCTTCCGGGATAGGAAACTACACTTTCAGAGTTGACGGTGGTTTTGGCACAAGGGTCTATTGTCTTGCGCCGAAACTGGAACAGGCTGACATCATCTATAACAACATATGGCAGATGATTACGCTTGATGATGAATACAAGGCACTGAAAGAGGTTTGCTCAGAGAAGGACGAACACAATAAGCGGGTCAATGATGATTCGTTGCTCCCGAAAAAGCGTGTGTCTGACCTGAGTATTTCCGGGACTAATTCCACGGTCAAAAAGATCGCGTTCAGCGCAAAGAAGTCAGATGGTTTCAACCCTTCGCTGACCATCTGTGACGAGGTCGCATCATGGCAAGGTGAAGCCGGGTTGAGGCAGTACGAAGTCATGAAAAGCGCAATGGGTGCGCGACCTGATGGGCTGATGCTTTCCTGTACTACTTCTGGATATGTCAACGATTCGATCTATGATGAACTGATGCGGCGTTCTACACGTTTCCTTCTTGGTGAATCGAAAGAACGGCGGCTGTTGCCGCTGATCTACATGATTGATGACGTTGAGAAGTGGAACGACATAAACGAACTGCGGAAGTCCATCCCGAATCTTGGCGTTTCTGTGTCTGTAGATTTCATGCTTGAAGAGATTGCCGTTGCCGAAGGGAGTTTGTCAAAACGTGCGGAGTTTTTGACGAAGTACTGCAATATCAAACAAAATTCCTCTATGGCATGGCTTCCCGCGCAAGTGGTCGGGGCGGCATTCGGTGACCCGCTCAAACTTGAAGATTTCAAAGATTCTTACTGTGTGGGCGGCATCGACCTTTCACAGACCCGTGACCTTACTGCCTGTACTGCGGTGATAGAGAAAAACGGCGAACTGTATGTGTTCGCGCATTTCTTTTTACCTTCAGAGCGCATACAGGAAGCAACAGAGCGGGACGGTGTCCCGTATGACATTTATATTCAGCGCGGTTTCCTTACGCCGTCCGGGGATAACTTTGTAGACTATCATGATTGCTTTGACTGGTTCACCGCACTTGTGGAGAAGTACCAGATATATCCTTTACAGATAGGGTATGACAGATATTCGGCGCAGTACCTGATTCAAGACCTTGAAGGGTACGGATTCCATTGTGATGATGTCTTCCAGGGTGAAAACCTGTATGGGGTCATGATGGAGACGCAAGGCATTCTTGAAGACAAAAAAATACACTTCGGGGACAATGACCTTCTGAAGTCGCACCTTCTTAATTCTGCTGTCAAAATGAGTGTGGAAAGGGGGCGCGGCAAGTTGGTTAAGGTCAACCCGAAGTTGCACATAGACGGAACAGCCGCACTTCTGGACGCTATGACGGTGCGGCAGAAGTGGTATGGCGAAATCGGTGAACAACTTAAAAACGAGGTGTAAAGATGGGGCTGTTTGATTTGATATTTAAAAACAGACCAAAGCCGCACGGTGAATATGAGGGGTTCTTCAAACTCCTGGACGGGTACACACCGCATTTCACAACGTGGGGTGGCGGGATGTACGAAAGCGAACTTATCCGGGCGGTAATCAATGCAAGGGCAACGCATATCAGCAAGCTACACGTTGAACTGATGGGGGCGGCAAGACCCGCATTGCAGAGCAAGATGAAACACGCACCGAATAAGTTTCAGACATGGTCACAGTTCCTTTACCGGGCTTCGACCATCCTTGACATCCACAACACGCTTTTTATCTGCCCTGTATACGATGATTATGGCGAACCGTCCGGGGTATATACGCCGCTCCCGCACCAATGCGAGATAGTGCAGTACAACGGTGTCCCGTATCTGCGGTATGACTTCGGTTGGGGTGAAAAAGCCGCGATTGAACTTGAATACTGCGGGATCATGACGAAGTTTCAGTATAAGAATGACATCATGGGCGAAAACAATCATGCACTGTTCCCGACAATGGATTTAATACACATTCAGAATCAGGGAATACAGGAAGGTGTTAAGTCTGCCGCTACATATCGTTTCATGGCACAGGTCAGCAACTTCACGAAAGCGGAAGACCTTGCGAAAGAGCGCAGACGGTTTACAGAGGAAAACTTCAGCAAAGACGCAAAGGGCGGCGGTCTTCTTCTGTTCCCGAACACTTACAAGGATGTTAAACAGATCGAAGTCAAACCGTGGATTGTAGACGATAAGCAAATGGAAATCATCAAGTCCAATGTGTTTGAGTACTTCGGCGTGAATGAGGATGTTTTGGAAAATAAGGCTTTCGGTGATGCATGGGCGGCGTTTTACGAGGGCGCAATAGAACCTTGGTCCATTCAGTTTTCCGAAGTCATGACGAAGATGCTTTATACGCTTCGGGAACAGACACAGGGCAATCAGGTCATGGCTACATCATCCCGGCTTCAGTACATGAGCAACGCCGACAAACTTGCGGTATCCGCACAGATGGCAGACCGTGGACTGATGACAAGGAATGAGATTCGTGAGATTTGGAATCTTGCACCGCTTCCCGAACCGCTTGGGTCACAGCTTCCCGTAAGAGGGGAATACTACAACGCAAACGACACAAACGAGGTGAACAACGATGAAGAAGGAAATCAGAGCATTTAGCTTTGAAGTCCGTGCAGAGGAAAACGAGGAACACGGTCACTTCCTGACCGGGCGACCTATCGTATACAATTCCCGGACGGACTTGGGTTGGTATGACGAGATTATTGAAAGCGGCGCACTTGACGGGACTGATCTCCGTGATGTGCGCTTTTTGATTAACCACAACACCGACATGATCCCGCTTGCCCGGAGTCGCAACAACACGGACAACAGCACCATGCAGATGATTGTGGACAGTGACGGCATGGGCATCCGGGTCGACCTTGATACGGAAAACAATGCCGAAGCAAAAAGCCTGTATTCGGCTGTGAGCCGTGGCGATATATCTGGTATGTCGTTCATGTTTACAGTCGATTCGGACGCATGGGATGACATCGAAAGCGAACACCCGACCAGGACGATCCGCGCAATCGAAAAGGTCTTTGAGGTGTCCGCTGTGACCTTCCCGGCGTATGAAGCAACATCTATCACCGCAAGGGGTCTTGCTGATGCACTGGAGAGCGCAAAAGCATCACTGGAGAGTGAGCGCACCCGGCTGAGAGAGATGGAGCAGAAAAAGAAAGCCGTGAGGCTGTTGCTTGAAATCTGAGTAAAGGAGTAAAACGCATGGAATACAATTTCGCTGAAAAGACCATCGAAGAGATGGAAGCAAGAAAAGCGGAACTGCTGACCGCGATTGATGCGGACGGCGCGGATATTGATGCCATTGATGCCGAAGCACGGGCGATCAAGGCAGAGATTGAAGCACGCAAGGCGGCAGAGGCTAAGAAAGCCGAAATCCGCAAGGCAGTCGCTGAAGGTGTCGGAACTGTTGTCAAAACCATCGAAGAGGAGAAGAAAAACACTATGACCATCGCAGAAGTCAGAAAGATGCCTGAGTATATCAATGCATACGCAAACTACATCAAGACCGGGCGTGATGAGGAGTGCCGAGCGATCATCAGCACCAATGCCCCGGAGTCTGTGACGGGTTCTGGTCCTGTGCCTGTCCCGGAGATCGTGGACGCATTTGTCCGCACCGCATGGGAGCGGGATGCGATCATGTCCAGAGTTCGCCGCACCTTCGTTCGCGGGAATCTGAAGGTCGCATTTGAACTTTCCGCAGACCCGGCGAATGTTCACGCAGAGGGAACGCCGCACCCGAATGAGGAAACCCTTACCCTGGGCATGGTGGCACTGATCCCGGAGAATATTAAGAAATGGATCACTATCACGGACGAAGCCCTTACGATGGGCGGGGAAGAGTTCCTCAGATACGTTTACGATGAGATCACCTACCAGATCGTTCGCAAGGCGGCGGCTCTTGGCATTGCGGATATCGTCAATGCCCCGGCGACAAGCGACAGCGATGATATCGGTGTCCCGGTCATTACTGCCGCCCCGGCTATCACCACGATCCCGACAGCGGCGGCAAACCTCACTGATGAGGCGGAAAATGTTGTCGTTGTCATCAACAGGCTGACTGAGGTCGATTTCCTTGCCGCACAGGCGGCGGGACAGTTCAGCATTGACCCGTTTGCGGGACTGCCCAGGGCCTACACCTCTGCGCTGAAAGCATACAGCGCGGCTTCCTCTGGTGAGACTTACGCCATTGTCGGCGACCTGTCTGCGCTTCAGTTCAACTACCCGGAAGGTGACGGGATCGTGCTGAAGTATGACGATCTTTCCCTTGCAGAGTCCGACCTTGTCAAGATCGTGGGTCGTCAGTACGCCGCTCATGGTGTGACCGCTCCGGGCAGGCTTGTTAAAGTCGCAAAGGCATGATTAAACTTCTCAGAGATTCCAGGATATGGCACAAGGCGGGTGAGGTGGTAAACGCTTCACCCGCTGAGGTGTCTTTCCTTGTGTCGGTTGGCTCTGCTGTGGAAGTGGGAGCGGACACGGAAGCGGCAGAAGCACCCGAAGAACCTGTAAAAGCAGAAACGGCAGTTGCTCCCAAAAAGCGGGTGCGTAAAAAGTAAGGGGTGCGATCATGGCATTGCTTGACAAAGTGAAAGCGGCGTGCCGGGTAGCATCAAACGCATATGACGAAGAACTGACTGACCTTATCGAATCGGGTCTTGCAGATATGGGGATAACTGATATTAAAAGTGCAGTTTTAACCGATACTGACCCAGACCCGCTTATTAGAAAGGCGGTCATAACATACTGCCGCATGAATTTCGGGTATCAGGATGAATTAGCCTACGAACGCTTAAAAGCCTCTTACGATGAGCAGAAAAGTCAGTTGCTCATGAGCGGCAGATATACGGATTGGGGTGATCTTGATGCGTGACGGCGGTATTCTTCGTTTTTATTCACTTCAGAACACGGCAAGCGCGGGGGCAATGCCCACGGACAGACTTGTTGAAAAGGGTGCGGCATGGTATGCGTACCGTACTTCTGGAGTGGTGCGGCGTTATGAATCACAGGGCGCAAACCGGGAATATGACTTTGTTGTGCGGTGCTTCAATATGGTCGAAATCCCGGCAGATTCCCGCTATGTGATTCTTGACGATGGGACAGGCACACAGTACCAGATTGACAACACTGAAAGAATGTTTGAAGAGGATGCGGTTGATTTAACCCTCATCAGATTGGATGACCTGTATGAAGTCGCTGAATGAAAAACTTTCTGCGGTTCGTGATACTCTCCTGACGGTGATTGACGGCAGAGGGAACAGTGTACCTGTGTATCATTATTTCCGTCCAACAAGCATCACCAAGGGATACATTGTGTGGATGGAAGACGGGGAAGATGTTTCCTTTGCCGCCGAAAACCGAAAGGCTGAACAGCAGATACATGGAACAATAGACTACTACACACAGACGGAATTTGACCCGGTCACCGATAACGTGCAGAACGCATTGGATGGCGCACGGATTGGGTTCCGTCTGAATTCTGTGCAGTATGAGGACACATCTAAACTCATTCATTACGAATGGGAGTTCTGGACGGTGTGACATGGGGTACAAGGTCGGTAAAGGCATAGATAAGTACATACAGAATCTGACAAACCTCACGTTTGAATCTGAAGAGATAACGAAGAGGGGCGTTTATGATGGTATGAAAGTCGTTGCTGATGCGATTGTGTCCAGTATCGGCAGTATTAAACCAGGTCACGGGATCAGTGAGGCAGATATTGAAGGTCTTCGGTCTGGTTTTGGTATTGCACGGATTGAGAACAGGGGAGGCACGATAAACACGAAAAGCGGTTTCGCCGGGAAGAACAGCAAGGGTAAAAGTAATTCTGCTGTAGCCCGTGAGATTGAAAGCGGCACAAGCTACAGAAGCAAACAGCCCTTTGTTGGTACAGCGGGGCGAAAAGCAAAAGCGGCGGCAGAACAGGCGATAGCTCAGACAATTGATGATGAGATCAACAAACGAATGAACTGAAAGGAGATTTAACATTATGGCAGTCGGAAAAGTTTGCACAGGTTTTTCCCTTCCGTATGTGGCAAAATACGCCGCTTCTGGCGGTGTTGTAACGTATTCCGATGGTATGCGGCTTGCCCGTGGCGTATCCGTGAGCATTGCCCCGGAAGTCGCGGACAATAACGATTTCTATGCAGATAACGTGCTTGCTGAATCGGTCAGCGGCACTTTCACTGGCGGTACTGTCACCCTGACGGTTGACGGTCTTCTCCCGGCGGCAGAAGAGTTCATCTTTGGTCTGCCCGAAGCGGCAACGGTCGGAACGGTGTCCGTTCTGAAGTACGGTGATGCCGCACAGCCGCCGTATGTGGGCATCGGTTTTATCGCCCGGTATATGTCTGACGGCGTGACCACTTATAAAGTCATCGTGCTGACCAAAACAAAGTTCAGCCTTCCGACCGAAGAGGCGGCGACCCAGGAAGATGCTATCGCATGGCAGACCCAGGCACTGGAAGCGACCATCATGCGTGATGATACCGCAGATCATGACTGGAAACTGGTAGCGGCGACCGAGTACACGACCGAGGCGGCGGCAGAAGCTGACCTTAAGAAGATTCTGAACATTACCTGACCATAACAAGGGGGAACGCCAACAATGACGATCAACGGCAGAGAAATACGCTTCAGACGGACGGTGAAAACAAACTGTCTGTTAGCCGAGCAGTCACCGAATAAGGATATTACAAGATATTCAGAACTGTGGACGGACGCGAGTTTTTCAGATGGACAGCTTGCCGCCGCTTTTTTTATTTTCGCCATGTCAGACGGTTATGAATCATGGCGGTCTTTCAAAGAACCGGGATATATTCCGAAACCAATCAGCGTTGAAGAACTGATGACGCTTGACGAATCTGAGTTTGGTGCATTGCTTGGGGAAGCCATAAGCGCATACAACTCAGATGGTAAAACCACGGTGCAGACACAGCCGAAACGATCAAAAAAAAAGGTAACGCCACAGGCGCAAAAGTCCGAATGAATCTTTCATGGTTCGTTTATTATGGTTTGCGGCTTGGGTTGTCCCGGGGCGAAACTATAGTTCTGCGAATCGGTGAATTGTTGGACTTAATAGCGTGCGACCAAATCTATAACGGCATTGCAGAACAGAAAAAAGAAGCGATGCCGTTTGATGAGGCAATGAAGTTGAGGTGAACGCATGGCGGCAGATATTGGCGTAAAAGTTTCAATTGACGGTTATTCCGAATTTAAAAAGAATATACAAGACATTACGCAGTCACAAAAGACATTAAAGTCTGAAATGACTGCCGTGTCTTCCGCATGGGATAAAAACACAAGCGCAGAGAAGAAGAACGCCGAAACAAAAAAGATTCTTGCGGCACAGGTCGAAGCACAGAAGCAGAAGATTACCGAACTTGAAAGTGTACTTTCAAAAGTAGAAGAGAAATACGGCGCGAATTCCCGTGAGGCTAACTCATGGCGTGAAAAACTGAACCTTGCGACCGCTGACCTTAACAAGCTGAATCAGGAATTAAAAGAGATTCCGAACGGACTTCAGCAGTTTGGGCAGAATATGCAAGATGCCGGGGCAAAGGTGTCTTCTGTCGGTGAAGGTATCAAAGGGGTCGGCGACAATCTGACAAAGTTTGTCACTGTACCGCTTGCGGGAATCGGCGCGGCATCAATCGCGGCGTTTAACGAAGTAGATCAGGGCGTTGATACCATCATAGCGAAGACGGGCGCAAGTGGCGAAGCATTGGACAGCTTGACCGAATCAATGAACAGACTTGCCACTTCTGTGCCGACAGACTTTGAAACAGCCGGGGCGGCAATCGGAGAGGTCAACACCCGTTTCGGTCTGATGGGTGAAGAACTTGACAAGGTATCCCTTGCGTTCGTCCAGTTCGCACAGCTTAACGGGACGGATGTGTCCGGGAGCATTGACAAGGTACAGGCATCAATGGCGGCGTTTGGTCTTGATGCCAAAGACGCGACTTCCGTGCTTGATATCCTCAACAAAGCGGGTCAGGACACGGGCGTATCAATGGACACGCTTGCGAGTGCTTTGACCACGAACAGCACGGTATTACAAGAGGCGGGGTTCAGCTTTGAACAGTCTGCGGGATTCCTTGCCAATCTGAATAAAAACGGTGTTGATTCCGGGGCGGTCATGGCGGGGCTGAAAAAAGCCCTTCAGAACGCTACGAAGGAAGGGAAGCCGCTCAACCAGGCATTGTCTGAGTTACAGACAAAGCTGAAAGGCGCAAAGAATGACACTGAAGCTATGCAGATGGCAACAGAGTTATTCGGAGCAAAGGCGGGGGCGCAGTTAGCGGATGCGCTGAACGAGGGACGCATCTCCCTTGATGCATCTGCAAACAGTATTGAAAATTGGGGCAACAGTGTAAACAGTACTTTTGAAGCTACACAGGACGCACCCGACAAGCTGAAAACAACTTTCAATGAATTAAAGATCATTGGCGCAGACCTTGGCGGCACATTGTTAGAAATGGCTGTCCCGGCACTGCAAAAGCTGTCAGAAGTCGTTTCAAGCGCACGAACAGCATGGGAAGGACTGGACGAAGGACAGAAACAGGCAATAGTTACCATTGGTCTTGTGGTGGCGGCGGTCGGTCCTGTGGTGTCTACAATTGGCGGTCTTGTGATCGGTGTTGGACAGGCTATAACGGCATTTGGCACGATTACTGCGACACTGGGCGCGGTCGCCCCGGCTTTCGGCGCGGTAGTCGCCGCCGCCGCTCCCTTTATCGCAATCGGCGCGGCAGTAGTGGCGGCGGGTGTTGCGATTTATAAAAATTGGGACACCATCAAAGAAAAAGCCGCCGAATTGGATGAGGCAATCAAGACAAAGTTTGAAGAGATCAAAAACACCGCACAAGAGAAGTGGGAAGCATTCAAGCAGAAGACTTCTGAAACGTGGGACGCAGTCAAACAGAAAGCATCTGAAACGGGTGCGGTAATGGTGGCGGGTGTCAATACCACGTTAAGCAATATGCAAGCCGCATACGAAACCCAGGGCGGCGGCATTACAGGGGCGGCGGCGGCAATCATGACGGGCGTTGAAGGTGCATTTCAGACGGGTTATGATGCCTTGAATACGCTAACTGACGGAAAACTTGGGGAGATCGTAAACAGTTTCAATGAAAAGACGGGCGGTCTTCTGGACAAGGCAAAAGAGGTATGGGAAGGAATTAAACAAACGGTTCTTGACGGTGTCAACAAGCTGAAAGAACTGATGAATTTTGAATGGAAACTTCCGCATTTGGATTTACCACATTTCCACATCAGCGGTACGTTTTCACTTAACCCGCCGAGTGTTCCTTCTTTTTCGGTCGATTGGTATGCGAAAGCTATGCAGAACGGCGTGATTCTTAACAGCCCCACGATTTTCGGGGCGCAGAATGGTCGCCTGTTGGGTGCGGGTGAAGCGGGTGCGGAAGTCGTTGTCGGTGCGGGTAGTCTGTCGCGTATGATTCAAAGCGCAGTAAACAACACTTACAACAACGGCGGCAATACTATCAACGTATTCGGCGCACCCGGTCAGGATGTGCGTGAATTGGCGCATGAGGTCGCTGACATCATTAACGGTGACGTGCAGAGCAAGGGGGCAGTATGGGCTTGAAGATTCCATACAACTACATAACGTATAACGGCAAGTCTTCCGCTGATTATGGTGTATGGGTCAGCGGGGGCGGCACGTTTGACGCACCTCCCAGGGATGTGCAGACGGTAAGCGTACCAGGGCGAAACGGTGACCTGACTTTTGACAACGGAAGGTTCACTAATATCCCGGTCACATACCCGGCGTTTATTTCTAACCGATTTCAGCCGCGCATTGATGATTTCCGTGCGTGGTTATGCTCCCATGTGGGATATCAGCGGTTAGAAGACACATATCACCCGGATGAATTCCGCATGGGTGTTTATAAGAGCGGATTAAGCGTATCACCGACCGCCCGGAATCTTGCGGGATCATTTGCGCTGACCTTTGACTGTAAACCGCAGAGGTATCTGAAAAGCGGTGAACTGCCCATGACCTTTTCCGCTTCCGGGGTGGTGCGGAATCCCACGAATTACGCCGCATTGCCGCTGATTCGGTGCAACGGTACGGGCGGCACGGTCACTGTAAATGGCGTTTCTGTGGCGGTCACAGGCTGTACAAGCTACGTTGACCTTGATTGCGACATAATGGAAGCCTACGAAGGAAATGCGTCAAGAAACGGCACTACAACGCTTCAGAACGGGGCGTTTCCGAAGCTGTCGCCGGGTGACAATGCGGTATCATTCACGGGCTTTTCTTCCGTGGTAATCACGCCACGGTTTTACACGATCTAAGGGGGTGCGGACATGATTCCTATTCTGTTTGCACCTTCCGCAACATCGTTCAGCACGAACGGCATCGGCAGACTGTCGGAAATGATTAGCTGTGAAGTCACGGAAGAGCGGAACGGTGTCTATGAACTGACCGCCACGATTGGCACGGACAGCAAGCATTATTCTGACATCGTACACAGCGCGATTATCGGCGTGATCCCGCATGACGGGGGTAATGTCCAGGCGTTCAGAATCTACAAGATTTCAAAGCCTATCGGCGGCATCATCACCATCAATGCACAGCACATCAGCTATGAACTGTCGCACATTCCCACAAGACCATTCACGGCGGCAAATGTGGGCGCGGCACTTGCGGGGCTGAAGTCCAACAGTATGCAAGATAACCCGTTCACATTCTGGACGGACAAAAGCACGATTGCCAATTACAAACAGGCGAAACCCGAAAGCATCCGGGCGCGGTTAGGCGGTCAACAGGGGTCAATACTGGATGTCTACGGCGGCGAATACGAATTCGACAACTACACAGTAAAGCTGTGGAATAATCGCGGTTCTGACCGGGCTGTGACGCTTCGGTATGGCAAGAACATCACCGACATAAAGCAAGAGGAAAACATACAGAACACCATCACAGGCATTGTTCCGTATTGGTGCGGTGGTGATGATGAGGTGGTCTACTACAACGGCATTGTAGAGGCTTCCACGGCGGCAAATTTCCCGTATAAGAGAAGTGTTTCGTATGACTTTTCCGGGGACTTCCAGAGCGCACCAACAGCCGCGCAGCTCAAACAGATTGCAGAGCGGTACATTATCCGCAACAGCATCGGAATCCCGGCGGTAAGCATCAAAGTCAGTTTCGTGGCACTGTGGCAGACCGAAGAATATAAGGACATAGCACCACTTCAGCGGGTGAACCTCTGCGATTGGGTCACCATCCAATTTGAACGGTTGGGCATCAGCGCAAAAGCGAAAGTGATCAAGACCGTTTATGATGTTCTGACAGAGCGGTACAAGTCCATAGAATTGGGGGAAGCCCGGACGGACTTTGCTTCTTATGTGGTCGGTCTTTCCGCTCAGACAGAGCAGAACGCCGAAGCGGTGGCGACCAATAAGAATTATGTCATGACGCAGATTGACACCAAACTGCTTGCGTTTGAAGATGTGATGAACGAAGCAATTGAGGATGCGACCGACCAGATACGGGGCGCGAACGGCGGCAACATCGTCACCCGGCTGAATGCACAGGGTCAACCGTATGAACTGCTTATCATGGACAACACCGACATACAGGCGGCGCGGAATGTGTGGCGTTGGAATATCGGCGGTCTGGGTTATTCTTCCACAGGCTATAACGGCAGATATGGCACGGCTATCACCCAGAGCGGCGCAATAGTCGCGGACTACATCACAGCCGGGACGATGACCGCAAACCTGATCAGGGCGGGAATCCTGAGAGATTTGAATAACAAGAATTACTGGAATCTTGAAACGGGTGACATGGTCATATCCGGGCGGCTGAATGCGGCATCTGGTACGTTTGCGGGTGAACTGCAAGCGGCTACAGGCAGTTTTTCCGGGCAGATTAAGGGCGGTACTATTCAGATAGGCGGTACTGATGCGGCACCGATTTTTGCAGTAAATGCAGATGGTAAAGTCGTAATGAAAAATTTCGACTTGGATGGCGTTGGTAATGCGGCAACCATTGGCTGTTTTGTGATGAACTGCGAAAATCTTCGTGCCGGGACTGCGGTGATTGAAGGCGATTTGCACATGAACGGCGGCACGATCTACGCCGGGGATGTACAGGCAAGCAGTGTGGGCGCGGGGTCTGTTGAATGCGGAACACTGTACTGTCAGAATCCCCCGTGGTCGGTTTATGACCCGTATGATGATTCTGACCGCCGTTTAAAGCGTGACATCACCGACATTGACGGGACTGCCGCGCTTGCCTTTATCCTTGCGCTGAATCCTAAAAAGTACACCTTAAAGAAGGATGAGCGCGAAGCGTTGGGATTTATCGCCCAAGATATACAGGACACCATGAAGCGGCTGAATGTCAACTATCCGCTCATCAAAGAGCGGGAAGATGGGATGCTTGCTCTGAACTATCAAAACCTTCTTGCGCTTATTGTTTCGGCAATTCAGCAACTTGCGAGGTAAATCATGTACACACAGGCTATAAACTTAGATGTGATACCCGCCGGGGTGCGCCCGGTCATCCATGTATCACAGTTTGACAACCAGGTGCAGGCGTTGCGGTTCACGCTGTATAAGGACAACTTGCCGTTCACCATTCCGGGCGGCGCGGCTGTTCTTATCAACGGCTACAAACCAGACAACACGGCGTTTTCTTATGCGGCGACCGCCACAAGCGGACAGACGGCGACCTTTTCAGTTACACAGCAGATGACCGCCGTGCCGGGTGATGTTGAGTGTGAACTGCGCGTCAGAACGGCAAGCGAGATCATCGGTACGCTGAATTTCATCCTGAGGGTGGAGAAAGCCCCTCTGACTGATGATTCAGTTATCTCTGAAACGGAAATCCCGCTGATTGAACAGGCTGTTGATATCGCGGCTAACCTTGCCGAATACATACAGCAGACACTGGATGCGGCAAGCGCGGCAAGCGCAAGCGCACAGGCGGCGGCTACATCTGCAACAGATGCGGCGACAGAGGCGGCAAGCGCGGAAGTGAACGCGCAGAACATCTACGATATGTATGACAGCATCAATGCCGCAAAAACAGCCGCTAACACTGCGGCGGCGAACGCCAACAACGCCGCTTCACTGCTGACAGACATAACGGCACAGGCGACCACACTTCAGCCCGGATCAAGCGCAACGGTGACTTATGACGCGACCAACAAGCGGTTCACCTTCGGCATTCCACAGGGCGAAAAGGGTGATGAGGGCGGCGCGACCGCACCGCTTGCCGGGTTCTTTACCATGTATGTCGGGGATGACGGTTACCTGTGGGCGGTATCTCAGACAGATGTTTCCGACCTGTTTTACTACGATGAAACAGAAGGTGTTCTCTACTATGTGACAGATGACGGGGGTAATAATAATGGCTGATGTTTATACACGGATTGGCTATATCAAAGGCGCAACGGGCGCGACAGGCGCACAGGGCGCAAAGGGTGACACGGGTGATGCGGCGACCATACAGGTCGGCAGTGTAACAACCGTCCCCTATGGACAGACCGCAAACGTGGTCAACAGCGGAACGGAACAGGCGGCGATTTTTGATTTCACAATCCCACAAGGTCGCCCCGGACAGCAGGTCACGGAGATGGATACCTTACTGCTGAATTCTATTACTACATCAGCGGCAGAGTTTCCCGTCCCGGCAGTCGGAGAGACAGGCAAGGTGTTGTGGGGTAAGGTGGTCAAATGGTTTTCTGACATGGCGGCATTGGTCGCCACGAAACTCAATGCCGCAAACGTGGTGAACAATCTGACCACAACGGCGAGCGGTTACGCATTGGACGCGAGACAGGGTAAGGCTTTGCACGATGAGAACTTTTACTCGTCCGGGGACACGTTAGTGCTTAATGATGCCACATATACGGCAATGTCAAATGCGACCGGGAATCTGATTACGCTATTTATTTCTTTGCCAAAGCAGACAAATGGTACTAAGTCTGTAAGCGTAAATAGTGTATCCATAAACTGGGTGCGTGCGAATGGTCAGACATATCAGGGAACGCTTGTGGTGACTGACGGTGTGGCGGGTTATATTAATACTCCCGGAACTCTGAATATTAATATCAGCGGTACTTTCCCGGCTATCCAAATGACGGGAGTTAATTTCCGGGCAAATTTCACGGTGATGTAAAGGAGGCAATCATGGACAAGCTGAAATTTATGGACGGCACAATCATCGACATTGAGGACGGTGCGACACTGTCCGAGGTCACGCACATCGCCACGAACGAGGCAAATGCCCTGTTTGTCTGCGGAAAGGTCACGGCTGAGAATGTGGCACATCTGGAGTTTTACCATGAGGATATGCTGACCGGGCAGTATGACAACATCATTCTTGCCGCTCCCACTACACGGGAAGACGGCGAAGGTGAAACGGTCATCGTGCGGATGCACTTCCGGGAGAAGACAGACCTTGAAATCCGGGTGGATGCCCTGGAAGAAGGGCAGACCGTACAGGACGGGGCTATCGAAGACATCGGCGCAGTTCTTTCCGACATGGCAGAGGGGTGACGATATGGGAAGATTCTACGGTCTTAAAATCAAAAACGGCGAGATCAACCCCAACACGGGCGCGGCATGGACTATCGAAGATGTGCCGAAGCTGTGGCGCAAGGCTACGGCGGCATGGTTGGCGGCTAACACAGACTGACAACGGGGCGGCTTCGGTCGCCCTTTTTTCATAGGGGGGGCAAACATGGAAATTATCTCATTTATTTCGGCGCACTGGCTTGAGTGGCTTTTTACGGCTGTTCTTGCGGTGCTGTCGTTCCTGTTTAAGACCCTGCAAAACCAACTGAAAGCGGAGCAGGAAAAGAACCAAGCCATTGCAGACGGCGTACAAAGCCTTTTGCGGGAATCCATTGTCAACGGGTATAACAGATATCAGGATAAAGGATTCTGCCCCATATACGCAAAGGAAAGCCTAAAAAAGCTGTACAAAGCGTATCACGGGCTTGGCGGCAATGATGTCGCTACGGAGTTATACAACAAGCTGTTAAAAATGCCTGAAGAAAGAGAGGGGAAAGATGAAAATTCCTGATGCTGTGTACGATATTTTAAAATGGGTCGGTCTGATTGTTCTGCCGGGCTGTGCGTGGTTCGTGGGCAGAGTTGCCCCGGCGTGGGGATGGGAGAATGTTGACGCTATCGTCATTACCCTCAATTCCCTTGGAACCCTCATCGGCGTTCTGATCGGTGTCAGCACCCTCAGTTATTACAAGGACGGGGGCGCAGAATGACCAACTACGAACGAGGCAAACAGCTTCTGTGGGGCGGCTACACGGCGTATACGCCTGATTTAAAGTCACGGGCGGTAAAAGCTAAGAGGTACGGAAAAGAACCCCGTGTAGGGGCTATAATCGAATACTATGTAGCTTCTAAGGGGCGCATTGGTCACACTGGTATTGTGGTTGACTGTGAATTCCGAAACGGGGCGTATGACTTCCACACGGTCGAAGGGAACAGCGGAAACGCCGTCAGCATCGTACACCACAATCTGACACCCGCGCAGATTGGCGGCGGTAACCATGTTGACGGATTTGTGTATCCTGACTTCCGTGCGGAAACATGTTCCGCTGAACAGCTTGTAGCTATCGCCCGTTCACAGGTGGGATACCGGGAAAAGAACAACGCTACAGACCTGGAATCCTTCAGAACCGACCATGACGGCGGCGGCAACTATACAAAATACAATGCATGGGGTGCGGGGTGCGGTTGGGGCTACCAACCCGCCGAGTGGTGCGCTACGTTTGTTTCGTGGGTGGCGTACATGGGCTGTGTGTCCGCACATGACTATGCTCCCGGTTGGTTCAAAGACGGGGAGAACTGGACATACCGCAAGAAGGGCGGTGAATATGCCCGTGACGAATGGGTGTATGACGGCGGCAGATGGTATGTGTTCGATGGTGCTTGCCATATGATCCGGGGGTGGTTCAAAGATTCCACGGGTGACTGGTATTATATGGCGGGTGATGGCGGTATGTGTTCCTCTCAGTGGGTCGTTGATGAGAAGGGCAAAATGTACTACATGACCGCATCCGGGGCAATGGCACGGACAGCCTATGTAAAAGAACCACGACCCGACAAAGCGGGACAGCATTTCTATTACTTCGTGGACGAACACGGGGTATATCAGCGGCAGTATGACACCTATTTCCCGCATCTTGAAATTTACGAAGAAGCAAAGTAAAATAATATCGAATTGGGGTGTATCTCTGCGGAGTGCATCTGTGGGGGATGGATGCGTCCGTCCCTCATTTGATTTGTGAGAAAGCCGGGGGCTATATGCTCCCGGTCTTTTTTTGTGCCTAAAATTAAATGTGCATTTTTAAAAAATAACTGTTGACATCCTTATAGGTATATGATATCATATAGTCAAGAAAGGAACATGGAACACACAGAAGGGAGAACAGTAATGATTAAGGCATTGGTTGAATATGTCGGCAGAAATGGAAAGACAATCGTCAAAGGATTCCACACCCTTGAAGAAGCATTTGACTTCTGCGCTAAGTTAGACAAGCGCATTGAAAAGGGAACTTGCACCGGGTATCTGATGACCGAACTGAACTGACAGCAACAGCCCCGCCGGGCGGGCAAAACCCGGCAGAAATGGAGAACAGCAATGAAGGGATATGAAGTGGACGGGTACTGTGAGCGGTATTACATCAATGGTTGGGAAGAGGGCAGAAGCTACTTCTTCAGCGTGGGCAGTTTCACGGAACAGCAGTACAACCAGATGCGCCGGGGCGAAACGGTCACCTATAACGGCAATGAATTCCGCATCGAAAGAACCGAGATCGAATGAGCATCTTATATAGAAGGGAGAGCAATCATGAAAAGGGACTATGACGAACTGCACAGGCTTCTTGACGAAGCGAATGAAGCAAAGGACAGGCTTGCAAGGCTTTCTGACCATCTGAGAGAAGCAGGGTTCGACAGGAAAGCAGATTCTTGCATGACATTGGTGTACAAAATCGAGGAATGGCAGAATAGGGGGTGATAAAAGTGACGATCAAAGATTTTCTGGAACTGTGTACTATGGTAGGTGAGCCAGTTGCTCTTTACAACCTCAGTACAGAAGAAATGACAATCGGCGAAGTTGGAGAGCCAAATATGTTTGAAACCATAAGCATTGAAGTATTAAATGCGGAACTGATGTCATGGGATTATGTCAATACTTTAAACGAGGGTTATATGATTTGCCTTAACTATGAAGGCTGAGAGGTGACCACATGGGAAGAAAGTACACAGAGGCGCAGGCGAAAGCCACGAAGAATTATTATGAGAAGCAGACCGAAAGCGGACAGGTGCAGATCATTGTGCGAATGACGAAGGAAGACCGGGAGCGGCTACAGAAAGCGGCGGCGGCATCCGGGAAAGCACAGAAGGACTTTGTCATGGATGCGCTGAACGAAGCGATAAAAAAAGAGATCGGAGCGGGGGAATGACCCCCGCTCGACCCGGTTCGCCGGGTCTTTTTTGTGTCACGAAAATGTCACGAAGGGCGGCGTGTGAACGAAAATGTCACAAGAAAAACCACCTAAAACCATCCAAAAACGCCTACTTTACACATCCGTTTTCTCAATAGAAAAAGTCTGGAAAACCGCAGAATTCCTTGGTTTCTCAGACTTTTTTCTCATATCGGGATGACAGGATTCGAACCTGCGGCATCCTGCTCCCAAAGCATACACCCTATGGAATAAAAGCCGCATCACTGCGCCATTTTCCGGGCTGATGTGTCACGAAGATGTGACGAACAAAACCGGGCAAAAGAAACTACTTTGCCGCAAAGATGCGTTCTATGGCGGCGGGTGCGTCCTCTTTTTCTTCCAGTATGTGGGAATAGACCTGTATGGTCATGCTCTCATCATGTCCCATGATTGCGGCAATCTTTTTCGTGGACAACGCCGGGACTTGATAGCACAACTCAGAACAGAAATTGTGCCGAAAGATGTGCGGGGTCAGTCCGTCAATGACTTTGATGTGATCCGTTCCACCTGCCGCCCGGTTGAGTTTCTTTGTGATGCTCTCCCACATCCTACGAAAGCCTGACTGCGTCATGATGCCGCCATCTGCGTTGTGGATGAGATAATCACCCGGAACGGTCGGGATGTACTCCCGGAGAAAGGCGGCGAACGGTGACGCAAGCGGAACGCTCCTGAAGCCTTTCTGCGACTTCGGCGGTTTGATATTGGACGAATTACCGATAAACTCAACAGAACGGCATACACGGACGCACAGCCGCCTTAAATCGACATCTGCGGCGGTCATGCCTAACGCTTCACCTCTACGCAAGCCGCAGTAATAGAGAAGGAAAATGAAACATCTTTGCATCGGTGTCAGGTCAGCCGAGAATATGGCGGCTTTCTCTGTGTCGGTTAATACCCGGCGTTCTTTCCGGGCGTATTTGGGCAGTTGTACGGCTCTCAGAGGGCGCAAAACTGTTTCACTGAGTAAATGGTCATCTACTGCGCTTTCGGCGATCTGAAGCACTGTGCGGCGTATTAGCTGACAGGTGCGAGGATGCTGTGAGTTTGCCGCTATCAGTTGTTGAAAGTGAATCTTGGATAGTTCGCACAGGCGAACATTGCCAATCATTGGCGTGATGTAATAGCGGATAATATCGCTATACTGCCGCTGTGTGTTGTTGGTGTATATCGTTTTCGTTTTCAACCATTCTTTGGCGTACTGTTCCACGGTGGTGTCCGTTTTTCTGGACACCTTCCCGGTCTTCACAAGTGCGCCGAATTCCTGCACCATCTTTTCAAGGTCTGCGGAACTCTTCCGGGAGCGGATGCGCTTGTAGTGCTTGCGCCCGTATTCGTCAAAAGTCCCGTCCCATACATTAGTTGAAAAGTATCCCTGTTTATCACGGGTGTATTTTGCTTTTCCCATGTCCTTTTCCTTTCTAAAGATTATCTTTAGTCTCTCAAAGTTTATTCTATTTTCAATAGCGTTTTGATTGCCGTTTGTACATGATCCGGGGCGGCGTGATAGGCGTTTAATAGTTCCTGATCTTCTGTGCTGATGTTTTCTGGACGGGTTGCAAGTCGGTTCAAGTCATCTTCGTTTAAGAATCTGACAGTTACATCTGAACGACCAGTTAAATAGTCGGTGCTGAGATTGAGGACATCACCGAGCGCAACAAGCGTTTCAACATCGGGGGTTCTTACTCCACGTTCATACTGTGAAATACTCTGTTTGGTTATACCGAGTCTGTCCGCAAGGTCTTGCTGTGACATTCCAGAATTGACCCTCGCTGACTTTACTCTGTTTTTGAGAGTCTCCATGCGTCTTCTTCCTTTCCCTTATCATGTCAACAAATTGTTTATTTTCTACTTGACTATTATAAACTAATTGATTATACTGTGTAAAGTAAACATTTAGTTCACATAATCCAATAGAAAGGGGGTAAAGCGTATTGGTTACAACGATGCCAGACCGTAAAGCAATCGGAGAAAAACTGCGGAACCTGCGAGGGAGTCGAAGTCTGGACGAAGTCGCAAAGGCTTTGGGCGTTACTTCGATGGCGGTTTCTTTGTGGGAGCGTGGAGAACGTGCGCCGTCCGATGAGATGAAGGTACGGATTTCCAACTACTACAAGAAATCGGTTACCAGTATTTTTTTTGCAAAGGGGTAAACAATTAGTTCACTCCGAAGAAAGGGGAAAAGATGAGATTCCCGAAACCATTCATGAAGGGCAGTGAACTTCAAAAAATGGGAATCTGCCCGGAACTTCTCCGAATGGCTTACGGCGATAAGACACAGCGGTTCGCCATGAAGCTACACCCGGAGAAAAGCAACAGCACCATCCTGTTTAATACCGCAGGTCTTGCGGAATGGATGGAGAAGCACATTGAAAACCAAATGAAGGGATTACAGAGAACATGACGAAACTTGAAAAAGAGTTGCGGCGGCGTGAAGAACGGCGCATCAACAGCCTTAACAAGATGGAAAACGATCTTGCCGAAGATGCATTGAAAGCGTTGTGGTCGGTGGTGCTTGTCCTCATCGGCATCGTGTTGGGCTTTTATATGTCAGAAAGCCGCTCACAAGCCTCTACAACCGTTTCTATTGCTCCACGGTGCGAATATGTGGGTGCGATACCTACAGAGGCACAGAGAGCCGCAGAGCCGCCCACAGGGGTAAACGAAACGCCGCTTGCGTCCATGCCTGACGCTGAAATGGTCGAAGCAATTGGCACAAGGTGGGAGCGGTTGGGTAAATGGAAAACCACGGGTTACTGCCCGTGTAGACGGTGCAATGGTCGCAACGCCGGGAAAACGGCAAGCGGCGCACCCATAACACCCGGTCGAACGGTTGCTGTTGGCGGGTTGCCATTCGGTACAGTTCTTAGGGTAAACGGTCAGGAATACGTTGTCGAAGACCGTGGAACGCCATACGGTCACATTGATTTTTTGTACCCGGATCACAAAACGGCATCACGCCACGGGGTGCAGTATCTGGAAGTTTATATCAAGAAGGGGGAATGACTATGGAACTTGCAGTGATGTTTGTGCCGTTCATCTTGGCGATGGGGCTTTACTGCGCCAACGACCCGCTGACACGGCGGTTCATGGATGACTTGACCCGGGGTGATGAGGATGCCTGACAGCTACGCCCGTCCCAATTCGGGATTCTGGAAGGAATGGCAAATTGTCGTTCTTGCGACCAAGTACACACTGAGCCGTTACCGTGAACACTGTATCAGTTTCACTGTCAACGAGGAATTGCGGACGGAAGCGAAACGAGCGGAAAAGTACCGCAACAAAGAGAATGCAATAAAAATGGCGGCACCGACTGCGGCAACAGTCAAGACCGCCGAAAAGGTGGAACCCGTGCAAAAGTTTCCACCCCTAATCATACCACATTAAGAAAGGGGAAACAAATGAACGAATCTACAACCGTCACCATCAGCATTGAAGAGTACAAGGAATTGCTTATGTCCCGCATCAAGCTGAACACACTTGCCGCTTATATGGATAGTGCAGAAGCTTCGCACTATCTCGACCGCGAATATGTCGGATTTATTCTGGGCGTATCAAAGGGGGTGAAGTGATGGCAATTCCTGTGCTTGTTATGGGGCGTTCCGGGTCGGGCAAGACCTACAGTCTGAAGAACTTCAGCCCGGAAGAGATCGGCGTTATCAGCGTGGAAAAAGGGCGGCTTCCGTTCCGCTCAAAAATCAAAACCGTCCGCATCCCGGATGATTTCGGGAAGGACATTCAGAGTTACGCACAGCTTAACGCCGCACGTTATGCATGGCTTGAAATGGTAATCAAGAACAGCAAAGTAAAGAGCATCGCTATTGATGATTCGCAATACCTCTTAGTTAACGAACTGTTCGACCGCTCAAAAGAAAAAAATTACGATAAATTTACGGACATGGCGGCGAACTTCCGTGGTCTCATCCACTTCGTCAACCGTCTGCCCGATGATGACAAAATCGTGTACTTTCTCCACCACACCGAAACGGATTCGGACAACCGGGAAAAGGCAAAGACCATCGGGAAGATGCTTGATGAAAAGCTAGTGCTTGAGGGGTGTTTTGATATCGTGCTTTATTGCGCGGATCAGAAATTCTACACACACGGAAATGGAATAAGCACCGCAAAGACCCCGGAAGGAATGTTCAACGACAAAGAAATCCCGAACGACTTAAAAGCGGTCGATACCGCCATCCGGGAATATTACGGGGGTGAAGATGCAGAAGGTTAACCGTCCAGAAAAGAAACGTAAGTATATCGTTTTCCACAGGGCAACGGGCAAAAACTACGGCGAAACCTATGCCATTTCCCCGGAAAAGGCAATCAACAATGTGTGGTGGAAATATATTAAACACCGCTATTTATTCACTGAAACCGATGTGCGCCCGGATGATTTGGACGCAGTTGAAGCAGACAAATAAAGAAAAGGAGATAAACAGCATGAAAAAAATCGACATGAGCAACGTTGAGGAATCTAAAGGCTTTGAGAGTCCCGCACCCGGCGCATACATCTGCCGCATCTGCAAGGTCGAGGACATCACCGACAAAGAGTATTTAAAGGTCTATTACGATATCGCAAAAGGCGACTTTGCCGGGTACTACGCAGACGGGCGCAAGGATCACCCGGACTGGGAGTGGTTCGGTGCATACGTTAAGAGCTACAAGGCGAAAGCACTGCCGATGCTCAAGCGGTTCTGCTCTGCCGTCAGCAAGAGCAACGGAAACTATGTATTCGATGCCGGGACGGTCAACGCTGACGAATCCACGCTTGTTGGCAAGTTTGTCGGTTTGGTCTTCGGTGAGGAAGAATACTATTCCAATGCGGGAGAACTGAAGACAAGGCTTTATGTGGCAAGGGAGTTCCCCGTTGACCAGATCGGGGCGCAGAAAGTGCCGAAAAAGAAGGAAGCCGAAAAGAAGGGCGGCGATTTCAAACAGGGCGAGGCGTTCATGGATGTCCCGAAGACGGATGCCGGGTATGTGCCGTTCTGCTGATGTACAAGATTATTGAAGACACTCGAAATCAGAAGGGGAAGCACGATCTAAAGCATGAATTCTTCGACAGCGTGGGCGTGGGGATGGTGCGGAGCAAGTTGCCTTTCGGGGACTATGCTCCCGTACCGCCCGTTTCCATCGACACCAAGCGGGATATTGACGAAATCGCCGGGAATATCTGCGGCAAGGAACATAACCGCTTTATTCGTGAGTGCAAGGCGGCACGGGACGCAGGTTGTCAGCTAATCATCCTTGTCGAAAACCGTTGCGGCATTTCCACGCTGTCGGAAGTCCATACATGGCAAAATCCCCGGTCAGTCTATTCCCCGAACTGCGTACAGGGTGACAGACTACAAAGAGCAATGGAGACCATACAGGAGCGTTACGGGGTAATATTCCGCTTTTGCGTCCCGGAAGATGCCGGGCGCATCATCCTAGAAACGCTAGAGGCTTACGGATATGGTTAATGAATTCCTTTCGGCGGCGTTGAAATACGCCACGGAATACGGGTGGAAGGTCTTCCCGGTCAACCCAGCGACAAAGCGACCACGCACACCGCATGGGTGCAAGGATGCTAAAAGCGATCCCGGCGCAATCAAGGCATGGTGGACACGTTACCCGGATTCTGCGGTAGGTGTCGCGACCGGGTCAGCGTCTAAATTAATCGTGATTGATGAAGATTTGGACGATGACAAAGGGCTTAACGGTTACCACGAAGTGACGGCATGGGAAAAGGTACACGGCGCACTTCCCGAGACTGTCCGGGTCATTACCGGGCGCGGCGGCGCACACCTGTACTACCACTATGACGGGAACGACATCAAGAACCGCGCCGGGATTCTGGACGGGGTCGATGTGCGCGGCGAAGGTGGTTATGTAGTCGCGCCGCCATCCCTTCACCCGAACGGATCACGCTATGAATGGGAAGTGTCCCCGGATGATATACCATTTCACCCGATTGATGAACAGGTGCGGCTGTTCCTGTCACAAGGCAAGGAAACAGATGCAGACGGACGCAGTGATTTTAAACTGCCCGACACCATCCCGAGCGGGGAGCGGAATGATACCCTGTTCCGTCTTGCCTGTTCTATGCAAGCGCAAGGCTTCCCGGATGCGGCTATCATGGCGGCATTACGGGAAAC
>Ga0326512_10000940_pt1 | contig 23999 bp, 31 predicted proteins | sample 1_2617_0518_D_FD_203652 | JGI IMG/M metagenome (GOLD analysis project Ga0326512, IMG submission 203652) | Bovine rumen microbial communities from UC Davis, California, United States - 1_2617_0518 | ecosystem: Host-associated > Mammals > Digestive system > Stomach > Rumen | place: USA...
ATCAGTTTCGAGATTCAACCCACTCATAGTCACAAGACAACGAGGCACAGAACTATATACAAAATCCTCATTAGATATCTCAAGTGGTTCGATAGCAGCATTCTGTCCTTTGACACTCAAGTACATCGTGTCATCCCCAGTGTGAATAATATAATGAGGAACTTTCCCTCCACGAATAGCTAACTGTTCGTTAAGTTTAACAAGAAGACCTTTGATGACTATAGGGAAAAAGAGAGATTGATTGTTGATGTCAATCTCTCCTGTTCTAATACTTTTGATTAAATCTTTTTTCTTATCACTCATACTTACCTAACTATACTTCTATATCTTCTATCTCTGAGTTCTTTGTTATTAAATCTCTTTGTAAGAGAACTAACAAGTTTGTTTTCAACCTTAACTTCATAAGGTGTAGAAACTGTGAATGTGAATGTTAAAGGATCACTATAAAGTGATGTCCTGACATCAAACGACATAGTTTTTTTGTATGTGTCGCCAGGTTCAGCGTTACTCATATCGTATTGAACCATGACTGGTATTACCACTTCATCTCCACTATTTAGAATCATATATTTAGTAGCTTCTTCGAATGTTAAATTCAACCCATTTTCCTTAATTATATAAGGATACATCAAGAGACCTACTAATGTTAACTTATTATTCGAATTGAGCAACGCTGGTAAATATCCACTATCTGCCGCAGGACCCGCGTTGTATTTGTAATAATATTCTCCATTATATGGGCTCTTTGTGCGGAAAGTAATTATCTGATTAGTTTTTTGTTTTGTAAACAATCTATTTCCATTCCCATCAAGTTGACTAATCCAAACAGAACTATTGCTTTTTTGGTCTGCATCAGAAGCTGCAGGGGAGTTTGAATCATATGATTTATAAAAATCTTCTAATTCAAATTTGTGGTTAATCAAATCGTTAATATCACCATTTCCTGGGAACATAGGGAATATCTTCAATGAATGGGATGAAATGTTTGTTAATCTTATATTTATTAATAAACTAGCTATTCCGCCTGTAGACCACCCATAATTTCCAATAGTAGTATCGGAATCAGGAGTTTCACCAAATGAATCATAACTCTTCAATATAATACTACCTACTTCATAAGGAGAGATGACAATTGAAGATTCATCATAGTCAATACTTACTTGTAGTCTCTCGGATGCATCTCCAAGTACCTCATCTGCTATTTGAATAATCTTATCATCCATATCCTTAAGTTTATCACGGAGTGGGATGATACGACGTTCTGCAGTATAGAATCCGCTGGAAATGTTTTCTGGTTTATGGAAATATGTTACATCCTGATCAAGAATCTTATCCCCCACATGATCAATTACACCTTCGTTTGTGAGAATTGAATTGAATCTATTTGTTTCAATATCACTATTGTTTTCTGCGATGATTGTAGTTACATCAACATCCTTGATAAATTCTTCCGGAAATTCGAATTCAGCGATATCTGACCATGCGGACATCATTTGAATAAACGGATATCCAAAATCATATATAACTTTTAATCTTACATCAACAATCTCACCTTGAGTAATAGGAATATCAATTTGGTTGAATGAAGGAACATTTTTGTTAGAATCGTCTGGTTCTGCTTCATATCCACCAGATGTTGTTCTGATGCGTGGACGAAGAGGAGTGGAAAGTCTATTCCAATCAGAGAATATAAATGTTCTGTCGTTAGTAGTATCGTTATCATTATTTACATCCTTAACAAATGTTATAGCAGTTCCTGTTTCTTGTTGAATATTACGATATCTATACTGAACGTAAATTCCTTTAATATTTTCTTCGGTTATATTAAGTCCTTTCTTATGAAGAGCATTTGCAAATCCAACAAAGTCAAAGAAACCACGGATTCTATATTTAGCGTTTTCAATAGGAACTAATGAGTTATTTGCTGTAAGCGCAATCTCATCAGAAATTTTTACCAATGAATTGATTACTTCATTCTTGTGTTTTGTAAGTTCATCTATTTGGTTCTGTGTCTTTACACGAATACCAGTAGTATCTTCAAAGTCAATTGCAGACAACTGTTGCTGAAGTACAGTAAGTGAGTTTTGTGTTTCTGCGAGGTCAGCGTTGTAACTATTTTTCTGACTATAAAGAGCACGGATATTCTTTATGGTTGTTGTTTCATCCAAATGTTTATTGATATGAATGACCTTTACTATTTCCTTTTCAATTTCCGGTTTTGCGACCATAAATGCGTTGAGTTCGGTATCTGTATGACTAGTTGTGGTATTTGACATAACCTTAGATATTTCATTAAGGATGTCACCAATATTTCTACAACTCTCATAGTATTTCTTAAAACTAGCATCAGTTCCGCTGGCTGCTGATGGATCAACAAGACGATCGGTATCAACAACAAGACCATCTCCCCAAGGGGCACGAATATTCATACGGTTGTTAAGAGGAGCTATTGCTATAAAGATATATCTATCTTCCTCGAGAGGAACCTTCACATAATTATTAGTATCAAATAATGAATCTGTCGTTGTGTTTGAGAAATACCTCATTTTAGACATATCATTAACCTGATTAAGATTTGTGACAGAATCGGAACAAGGAATCATATCTGTGTAATCACCAAAGCATACTCTTGCTTTAATTGAATTGGTGTTAAAGTTTAATTCTTCAATTTCGAACTTTACTCTACCGTCCCATGTAACAAGATAGTCGCCAGCGGAAAGTCTCTTTTCAATGGTTTGATCAAAAAGAAGGTATGTAAGAGATTTTTGTACTCCGTCAATGTCATTTGCAAAACGAAGAACAATATGTTGATCCATATTGTCGTCAATATATTCATCAACAATCTCTCTGATCACATATGATCCTGTTCCTTGACCTTCTCTAACAGGGAGTGATTTTGTGGTATCATAAAGAACATAATCTGTATCTTGAACGAGATCGTCGAGAACCTTCTTCAAATCGCCCCAGTTTACTTGTGCAGTAGCAGCAGTATTACCAACAAGTGTGGCAAATCTAGATTTGGCTGTAGGAGACACAGCAGCAACTTTCCTAATTACAACGTTTGTGATATCATTAGGAATACCTGCAAGATCGAACCTGAGATAAGGTACAGGAGAAAGAAAATCTTTAAGTACTTGATTATTCTCGTGGTAAAAATTAGTTTGAGGAGTCAAAACTAATGGAGTCGGAGACTGTTCATATTTCTTTACTTCAATTGCTCTACTATTACCATCAAAGGTAAAGTATGCCTCGCTAGATGTTGGTGCATTAACAAGGTTTTCAAAATTGTTCTGTAGAGCATTTATCTTATTTTCCAATGAAATAAACGAAGGAATTACAAATGTTCCTTCATCCAAATTCACACTTAAATGATTCTGATTTGTATAAAATGCTTCATTAAGTGTCTTGAGTAATTCTAGATTAGTATTTGTTAGTTGTTCGATCTGCACTAAATAATCTGATATTCCCATGATATTAAATTTATAAACTTGATTAAATAATAATATTGAAAACAAATACATTCATGATTCTAACATTATTATTTTAGTAAGATGTTAAACGAAAATATTGACAGATCTAAATTAGAAAACAGTGGTAAATCCCGTTCTAGAGTAAATAGAGAGTATTTGCTCAGGAAAGGTGTGGCCGCAGAATTCAACTCATATCTTGGGTTTTCATCATTCTGGGCATTCGCTGATGTTATTGACGAAAGCGAAAAAGCAAAGATGGCCGCAGATCCGAATTATGATCCTAAAGTAGGAAAACTTGGGGTTAAGTCTTTGTTTAATAAATCCGGTGCTGTGCTTCTTGGTGCAGGAGCTAGAGAAGGAGATGACTGGGCAGCATTGAATGCATCTGAATGGAGAATATCAAACAATGTCCCACTTATTGATACTCCAGAAAATCGTAAAAAAATGAGACAGAATGGTGGTTACACTATTCGCGAACTCGTTGAGTCTTCTCAAGCGGGGATGCTCGGTAGCGCCCTTTATTCTTATGCTGATTTTATGTATTGTAAGTATCTCGGTCAGATTCCTAATAACTATCTTATAACACTTAGGCGTTACCCCACCCCAGTTGACGATTATATTAGTACTTCAGGTACTACTGCAGATGTGAGAAAATCAGTTAAGTCAACAAACCCTGTACCAATTGGTCAGTTGGTGACTTGGTTGAATACTCCAGGAAATAATATGGATAGTATTCTATCTTATTCAGTAGCAATGCCTTACGAAGAAAAGACCGCTCAATGGGAACAGGCAAATAACAGTGCAGATGCTAGTAGCAAACCGCTTAATGCAGCAGCCGCAATGTTTGATTCAACATATCGTCAACAATATCAAGCAGGTATGTCTGGTAATGCTATCAATCCATATATAGAAAAAATGTTTGGTGGTAAAAATCTCGGCATTGATCCTCCATATTCAGGAATGCTCACCTGGAGAGATAGTAACAAAGTATATGGACCAGTAGATGCAGTCAAGAAAGTATATTATCGTGGGCAGAATGGTATTGATTTTAACCAATCATTTAAGCTCACATTTGAATACGAACTCAGAAGTTATAATGGTATTAATGGCAGACAAGCCATGCTTGATCTTATTTCTAATATACTTAATGTAACATATACCACAGGTACTTTCTGGGGTGGTGGATATTATGGTGGTGGTGCTCATCAGAATAATATTTTTGCTAATCTTAATATAATGAAGGCAAAGGGCGGATTTACAGATTTTGTAGACGCATTTGCAGAAGATATTTCATCTGTGGGTAAAGGAGTAAAAAGTAGTGTTCAAGCAAACGGCGGTGTTCTTAATACTATCAAAAATTTCCTTAACGACTTAGGTGGTATGCTTGCTGGTGGGCTTCTTAATAAACTCGGTCGTCCACAAAAGAGTATGGTTAACTCACTTCTCTCTCCAGCACCTACTGGGCTCTGGCATGTAACAATCGGTAATCCATTTCATCCTATTATGTCTATGGGTAATATGATTCTCAAGAATACTACAATAACTCATCTTGGTCCTCTAGGTCTTGATGATTTTCCCACTGGGATTAAAGTAGAATGTGATCTCGAAAGAGGTAAACCACGCGACTTGAGAGGTATAGAAGCTATATATATGAATGGTAACGATAGAATTTATTCATCTATGGGACCACATGTATTTGATATGTATACTCACGCAAAGGAATATAAGTCCGCTGGTGGTTCAACTGGAGATATGTCTGGTGTGGCTGATTATTACACCACATTCAAAGGACAAAATAAGATTGATAAGATTGATGTCGACCTTCAAAACAACAAAGTCAACTCCAATATGAAAAACATTCTCAAGAAGTACTTTGGTACGGATGACACATTCTCAATCTACATACAAGCATCAGAACAGGAGTATGGTGCATGGAAGAAAAAGAAAGAAAGTAATTAATGACTATTAAGGATTTCAAACCTTCAAAGTCTTCTCGATACCAACAAGGTTATATCAATGCCGAATCTTGCAAAAAGATATTTCCTCAATTTGAGCATGATAAAGTGATATACCGTTCATCGTATGAGAAGACTTTTATTTATTGGTGTGAAAGGAGTCCAAAGATTAAACACTGGGCTTCCGAGTGCATCTCTATTCCGTATCTCGATCCAGAAGGAAACTGGCATCATTATTATCCCGATTTCTTTGTAGAGTATGCTGATGGAAAGTATGCTGTGGTAGAAATAAAACCATCCTCTCAAACAAAACAACCTGTTAATGAAAACAGTTGGTTTGCGAAAGAATGGCGTAAAAATTTCTGTAAGTGGAAAGCTACTAAGGAGTTTTGTGATGCTAAAGGTTGGGATTTTAAGATCCTAACCGAGAAGACTATTGCAATGATGGGTTAATACTTCTCCAATCACCAGCAAGAAAATCTCCAAGATCTCCGGGTTTCCATCCACAACAATCAATCACATACGATGCACAAATCTCTATAGCTCTTTTAACATCATTATTCAAATACTGAATATTGCTATCGTTTTGTTCACATATTTTATATTGCTCTACTCCGCCTCGTTTATAAGAGAAGAGTAGATTTTCAAAGTAGTGTTCTTCGTTACTCATAATCACTCATTAAAATATTCAGCAATAGACCATACTGCCATTACCGGAATTATAAACGGAAGTCCGATAATAAACAAGGCTATAAGCAGCTCAAGAATAACTACAATTGTCCCACAAAGCAATAACAAAAAAGGGCAAGTCAATATAGCTAATAGTATGATTAGCAACCATTTAAAAAATTCTTTCATTCTGCAGGTTCGTAAGTTTCTTCAAAAATATCTGGTTTACAAGGATAAAACTCATCATGAACTCCTTTGATAATCCAATCACCTTCACTAGCGTGCATGGATCCTTCAAGAGTGTTGATATAGAGTTCAGTTTTTACTTCGTCACCAACGGCATGATTAGTCATTTGAATATCGAGATGATTGACAAAATCAAGTATCTCGCTAACGTTATCTCCAGTCCATTGAATGGCTTCAATAATTACTGGCTTCTTCTTATATTTCATATTGTTTCTATTGTTATTTTGACTTTAGTTTCTCTATCCACTAAATTAAGCTTGATGAGAGCGTCATTGAGTTTATTTCCGTCAACCCAAAGTCTCCGTGCATAGATGTCACCGGGACCACCAGAAAAGTCAAATACTACTTTTCCTTCAACCTCTACTTTTTGCCCACTAAAAATATCCATTATTCAATCTCTGGTTTTTCTGGTAGAGGCATCCAACAATACACATTTTCCGGATCGCAATAATTATCATCACCCTCCTCATCATCCCAGCATGTGTAATAACTATTCCAAGTAAGGATTTTCACCTCTAACCACTGTTTGTCTTTATACTTACGTATCTCACATACGAGATACTGCCCATCTTCTTCGGGGTGTCCTTTTGTCCAACTCATTTCTTATCTCTTTGTTTATCGGCCTGCCACTGACCATTGTAAAGATTTTCGTTTTGTACAGGAGCGCTTTGAAATACTAGTGCCTGTGCAATCCTTGCGCCCTTGTCAATACTGATTGGGAGAATTACGTGAAGGAAACAACCGACATTGTCTGTGTGGAATCCTGCATCGAATTGTCCGGAGTAGCACTGTGCACCACTCCTTACAAGGCTTGATCTTGTCTTAATATGAAGTGTTGCATCGTTAGGAATAGCACATCCCTCTTCAAATTCTACTTCATAGTATCCGGGTTTGAGAACGTATGTCTTGTCGTCATAGAGTGGAAGTGCAAATGTGGTGGGAATAATAGACTTACCAAATTCCGGAATATAACCACTAGCCTTCTCACTCACCTGACGGATTTCCTTAACACGAAGGTCTACACCTTGCTGTTGTACACAATCATCTCGATAGTTAGTTATGATGGGGTCGAGATCGCCCGCTTTAATTATTTGTATTCCTGTTAACTGCATAATATTTATGGTATCTTATAAGTTTTTGTATTGTCGGTCTTTTATAAATCTTGAAAAACTGATCTTCTTGCTTACTAGTTGATCCACCACTACATCCTGGTACTCCTGCTGTCCTTCCCATTAGTCCTCTGTTTTTGCTATACAATATTTATATATTCTTTCCGCCTCGAGTTCATCTAGTTTCTTATACTCATCCCATTCTTCCCATCCATCTTTAGATATCTGTCCGGTGATGTCGTATAGAAAACCATTAATGAGTGTTGCAAAATGATTCTGAACTGGATTGTACATTATAGTTCCCTGAAACCTTATCATAAGGATAACAGCAAACCAATAACAACACCCATTTGTGAAAGTGTCTATTGTTCCGAGATTCTGAAAGTGTGTAATGAAATCAATTACTTTATCACTCATATTCCTTGTTGATGTTTAATTTGTTATAATCTCTATCGAACATATTAATATCTAAAAGAAACTCGTTAAATAAAGTCTTCCAAGGAATACAAATACATACACCGTACCATTCCTTGTCACCAACTCTCGTCCAAGTCTTCAGGAGCTGTGCATCGTACCCCAAAACCTCGCAGGGATATATTCCATTACTATCATGTCCTCTCTTGAAATCCTTTTCTTGTTTCTGAATAAAACGATCAATAGTATCCCAATCCCATTCGGTTGAGACTTTATTTACCATATCGTGGAAGTAACGATTTGCACACACCTCATAGAAATGCTTAGGTGTTACATAGAGATAGTAATCTGGGCCCTCGTTAGTGACGAGTGGTTTGACAGCCCAACCTGGTTTCTTTCCTTCGAAGTCACTCCAAAGTTCAATACACATATCACCAGCATCCCATTGACGGAACTTTTCAGAGAAGTTCAACCAGAATACATCAAGGGATTTTGCATACAACTGTATTGAACAATCCACATCCAGATCCTGCAGGAATCGTTGACTGGGATTTTTATAATCATATCTACGGATCTGTGTTGCATGTAGATATCTCATATAGAATTCATCTGCAATAGGTTGCCCGAGTTTTTCTATCTTGAGACACTCCTTGAAACTCTCTCCTGGTGAGGAGTAATCCTCCCATCTTCCAGTCAAAGAGTTATCACAATGCCATTTCTCGATACCTACTTTTTCAAATATGTCATTAATATCCATGCTATAAAATATAAAAAAGAGCTACTTAATATAGCTCTTTCTTAAATAGACATGTCTGAATTTGGTTTCTTACTTGGCTTTCTGACCACCATTCCCACGAACTCCTGCAAGGAGCTTTGGTACAACGTGATGTGCATCGCGAAGGATATCGAGGAGTTCGTCAACCCCAATATGATCAGTGTGCCTCTCGTTGACAAGAAGACGATCGGGAAGGATTTCGAATGAGTAGTTGTGAGAAACCTTACCGGCGAGATAACCTCTCATTTTAAGGACTAGGCGAATGTCCTTTACGATCTGCTCGTGAAGTTCACGAACGGCCTTTTCGTTTTTTGCGTATAGATCCATAGTTGTAATTGTATTCCTTTTATATATATAATTACATAATTTGACCGAAAACTTTAGTGACCTGCACTCTTAATCTTCTATGTATTTTTTGTACATATGAGGGTTATTTTTAAATACCTTCTGGAATCCAAGCCCTTCATACATATCTCTCAGTTTGTCAACATACACTTCAAGATAAATATATTTGCCCTTGTAGAGAGGAGAGAAATAATCAAGAACTGTTTTGAATACCCCATGAGCAGTTCCTTCGGTCTTTTGGAGCACTACCAGATGACAACTTCCATCAATCCGACCTTTCTCATAACTCCAACCGGGAAAGTTTGGAACAACTATCTGTATAGCAACGAGTTCATCATTGTTAAATACCCCATAATAAACATATTTCTTACTCCAGTACTTATTACACATGAGTTCAAAATGATGCTCATTAATAAAGTAGAGTGCTTGTTCTTTTTCGATCTCTTTTACTATCATAATTAAAAATCAAATAAGGCCATTTGTATGCTTCCATCCGGATTAAGTTTTTGATAACCAATGGCTTCCAAGATTCTATTGAATGGATCAATCATGTACTGACGAAACATCTCATCTCGTGATACAGGCGCGTACTCATCAGCCCACTTCGGATACCTACCTCTCTGGAATGCAAAGTACTGTATATCATCTCGAGGGTTGGAACCCTTCGGACGATACATATAAATCTTGAACTTACTACCACCATACATTGGTTCTCCTGGGAGCCCATACTTCTGTCGTATCCAGTTATAGTTACCAAGAGCCTTCGGGCCAACGGGACATTTAGGATTAACCTTCAATCCACTAGGATCTGCATCATCAGCAATATACTTGGTATATCCATTAACTCCCATACTTGCGCAGATATCCTCCAGGTCGGCTTCAAAGTACTTCTTTTTCTCTTCCTGCATCTTAATATTAAGACGCTGTGTTACGTAGTCCTCTTCGTTATCCTCAAGGAGATACCTAACCATTCTCTTCAGACCTTCACGCGCCTGACGGGGAACGCTTGACTTAACCATCTCCAGACCTTTAATCTTAAGAGGTAGGTCATCAATATCAAATACTTTACCATCCTTCCAAAGAAGTATCTGGGCATACCTCTTCTTAACATCCAACCAACACCCAGAAAGAGCAATGGTCTCAAGTTCGAAGTTCTGTACACTCCTACCAAAGCGAGTAGCATAATACTGCTCCATAAACTCTCTATTGTGGTCATTCATAAACTCAAGAGCAAACTTCGCAATAAAGTCTCTTGTCCTGGCAATATCCCATTTATCGCTTCCATCAATAGACTTAACGAGCGAATCATAGGATATATAAAGACTATCAGTATCTCCATAGACAATTGTTGCAAAGGACTTACCGTGATATGCGGAATCCGGATTCATCTCTTTAGTCACATCAATACTACTTGCAAGTACCTGAGCGGCTCTTTTTGGATCGACATGGATCCCGAGCTTCTCATGTAGGTCAGTAAGCAATGGCCAATTCTTTGCAAGATAATCAGGAATGTGATGTTCCATCTTATGGATAATATTACGAGCTTCTCCAGTGATATCATTTGCGAGATTCATATTGAACCAGAAGAATGCAACATGGCTGGATCCTCCATAGAGACTATTTGCAAGAAGCTTACATGCCTGTTCGAATGAACTGAGATATGTAATTTCATCCTCGAGTTTAATAGAGAACTCCTTTAGTTTATCTGTCGGCATTGCAAGCAGATCAGCAACACATTCAATATGGTATCCAATCTCATCAACACCTTTCACAACATCATCAGGGTACTTCTTATCTGCAACTTTCTTACCATTAAGAATATGTTTTGTATCTGCCATCACTGATGCATCCATTTTCTTATACAGATACTTGGACTTATTTCGGTTCTCTGCAAGTTCGGTTTGGATAATCCTGAATGCATAATCCTTATCGTTCTTATATACACATCCGTTAACACTAACGAAATAGTTTGGATCGTTCCTATACTCACTCAGTTTATCTTCGTCAAGGAACTTCTCAACAAACCTACCAATCTCCGGTTTATCCACCGAACCTTTATTTTCAAATACATTAGGACCGATGACTATATACTTTGCAGTGTCAACTCTATATCGATCAAGCATATCCTCTCTCCAATATGCTCCTACATAGTTTTCCGGACCAATATTCGTTGTACGGATAGTGGACGGATACAGGGCCGCGAAGTCATTACAACAAATATACTTCCATTTACCAGGTAATGGTTTACGCACATACGCGCCAACCAACCTACCACGGTCTGGATTCTTCTCTTCCGGAACAACCTTGATCCCGTTCTGATAAAAGTAATTGAAGAACAAGGCTTCAGAAAGTGCAATCTTACTAAAGCACTTACCAATCATCTCGTCACAGTAAAGAGCCTGTGTATAGATATTCTGCATGGTCTTGAACTTCTTATCCAGTAACTGAACCAAGAAACTATCAATACCATTATAGAACACATACCTGTCATAATCGGTCTGGTATAGTTCCTCCAGGCTTCCATCATAGTCAATCTTATGAGCATGGATGGTTTCCGATGCAACAAAATCCAATCCCATTGCCTCCTTGATAGGCATCACAACCATATCAAAGTTCTCTATAACATCCATCATATCGAGAATCAATGTGTGGTTAGGCATAGAAAGACGAATTTTTTCCTGTTTCTGATTGGTATAGTTCTTACTAGTCAATGACTTAATACAAGAACAACTACCAAACCAAATATTCGGATAATAGAACTTGCAACGATTTTGAATGTACTGCCAGTCAAAGAGGATTGAGTTCCAACCAGCAAGAATCGGAACAACTGCTACGATCTTCTCAAGGAAATACCTGAGCATTGATTCCTCGCTTGGAAATGTAATATATTTGATCTTCGGCATAGGAAGACCAAGTTCACTAAAGTACTCGAGTTCATTTACGTACTTTTCAAACCTTTCTTGAAGCAACGTATCTCCACCAGGACCAAGAGGTCTTGTTCCGAGAATCATTACATTACACTCTGGGGATACAATAGAAATAGTTGTGATGGGGTACTTTGCTTCTGAAGGTTCAGGGAAAGCCTCTACCTCATCCCCATCATTCTTCGTTCTTGTCTCAATATCAAATGTGTACAACTTTGGAGCTGTCTTACCACGAAGCAACTTCTTATATTGTTCTGGTAATTCAGTGATGTAAGTCTTTAGATCAAAAAGATGTGGACGTTCAGTCCAACGGATATCGCATTTACTACCGTCCCAGTTTGTGTATTTGCCTGTTGGTGTTCTGTAATAGGATTTAAATCTTTCAACGTTAAAATTAAGAACTTGTTTCGCACCATTTTCCTTGATGTAGGAAATAGAAAGATTCTTTTTGTTAGAATTGTAATTGTAGTCGAGTATCATATTTGCTCAATGTAATTTACTTATTAGATTCAAATAAATATATGTATATTACCTTTATTATTTATGTATGAAATTGACTACAAACATAGTTTTAGTAGGTAATCCCGGATCAACCAGACCATACGTAGTGCAACTTATCCCTGGATCAATACAAACAGGGACATTTTCTATGTATCATAATGATAGATCGGAGATTCAAAATAACAATGCATATTTATTTTCTGAACAAAATTCGAATTTGTTTAGGAATGAAAACGATTGGTATCACATGAACTGGTCGAAAAGTGATTATACACTATCTAAAGCTGTTGTAAGAATATATTTTCCGCAATATTCAGTAGATACTTTCAAATCAGGAACCAAATACATTTTAAATTTATGTACATATATTCATGGAATTGATGTTGAATTAGGAAGTTTCTTATTTGAAAGAAAAGATGCACTTGCATGTACACCTATTAGGTTTGATGGAATGGATGAATATTATGAATACATAGATTTTACTATTGCAGATCCATATTTATTGCATTATTCCACCACAGGAGATGCTCCTGTCATAAGACAGGCTCTTGGTAAAACAGATACTACAAACAGTTCACTCTTGCATGCATGTCTTTTTGTTGTGGAAGAGACCGACGGACATTATATCAAATCAGATGACTGGACCGGTGGTCAAAATAGTTTACTTATATACGATCCAGATGATCTTTCCTTACATCTAATATATGATGATGCAAATCGTACATTAAATCTCACAACTACATATAACAATGAATATGCTAGTACATTAAAGGAATATTTGCAGAAGACATATGGGGTAAATAAGGTCGCTGCTGTTATTCAATATATAGTAATGGATAAAAACGATATCTATTATGAACAATCAAAAGTTGTAGAAAATTTGAATTCTTCTACATATTCATTTGATATTGATACTAATGAAGGATCCGTATTAGACCCGCGCGCAAAAAGACCTTCATTTACATTTGATTATAATAGATCTTATGATTCGGAAATTACTCCTTACATATCAGAGTTACCACAAGATAACTTCTTTTATAATCTACCTAATTTATTGAGTAATAGTGTTCCGGGAGGTCTTTATATTCAATCATCAATAATGTTCTTTAAACTTGCTGCTGGTGAAGATAATCCTTTCATAACGGTCTTTTCAAATAAGATTAATCTTACTCCCGAGCTCCTTGCTCAAATGGCAGAAGGGGATGATAGTACGTTCCCTAAATATATAAATTTGAATGATTTATTTATGAATAATGTATTTTTAAAAGCTACTAACAAAATAGAACAAAAAGTTACTGTTATTTCTCCTACAGATTCAACAAAAAACCATCTTATTCAACCAGTATTTTATCAAACTCGAGAAGTTGGTAATGTAACGATTCATCCATCTGTAACAGAAAACATCTCTATCAATCTTGATTCATATAAATCGCAGGTAAGCAGATTCAAAATACAGATTGAAGGTGTGGTATTTAAAGAAATCGGTAGAACACAGAAAGGAATCATCTTTAAGGTGATTGGTAATATGTTACCAAAGGAAGCAAATGATGGTAGTTTGTTTATTTTGAATCAAGATGATGAACTAGTGACAACTGGTAAATATAATTACGTATTTTAATGGTTGATTTTAGCCTATACAAAAAGAGTGGAACTCCCACATTAAATCAGGAAGTTGATTTGTTATTACAGCAAGTCGACATGCTTTTTGATACCACTCCTACGGAAGTACTAGGTGATGAGAATTTTGGTACAAAGTATGACGAGTACTTATATGACATCCGTTTATCCGCAGCTAATTTAAAATCTATTGTGGAAGCTGATCTTAACGGACTGAACCTAATGGGATGGAGTTTTGATGTTGAGGTGCATTTACTCCAGGGAACTGAACAGGATATTGCTGTCATACAAATAACATTTTATAAAGGAATAGAATCCGTACAAAAAACATATAAGATATCATGAAGTTATTTTCATTATTAGAAACTCAATATTACAATTTTTCTAATGCGGTAAAGAACTATCTCTCAAAAACATTATCTAATTATTCCGCATCGTATGGTAACTCAACTGTTTTTGGACAGTTGATTAATGTATTGTCTGGTGTTGTGCAGAATGTGATGATGTATATTGAGGATTCTCTTACTGAACAGAACAAATGGACTGCCCAGAGGAAGAAATCTATTTATGGATTGGCTTCACAGAGTGGTTATGAGCCATCATATGGTAGTGCCGCGGGAGTACAACTCAAACTTTCATTTACTCCTACATCAACACAATCGTTAGATGTTATTATTAGTAACCATGAACAGCTTACATGTACACAAAACGGATTACAATATAATATCATTCTTCCACAAGAAGCAATAGTATTAAATATACAAAAAGATCCTTCCGATAAATACTTATATGCGGTTCAGGGTAGATTTGAATCTCAAACATTTGTAAGTAATGGTGGTAAGTATTGGACTAGAAATTTCCAGTTTGTTGGAAATGTTGATGTTAATTACATGTCGGTTTATGTCAATGATGTGTTATGGCAATATGCTCCATCTCTTTATGATATGACTGCAAATGGAACACAATATACATACAAGGTTGGATATACTGGTGGTATTGATTTGATATTTGGTAATGATGTTCATGGAAGATCATTAAAGAGTAATGATATAGTAAAGGTTGTTTATCTCATCCACGACGGAGAGAGTGGAAACATAGATCCACATACCGAAACGTACTTCGTATTTGATAATCCTCTTGGTGATATCGGCGGTAATAGTGTAGATGGAAATAGTCTCTTTAATGTTACATTCGGAACTAGCGATGGAGTTACAAGTGGATCGAACGCAGAGGACCTCGAATCAGTTCGTAATAATATTGGATATAACAGCAGGTCAATGGTTCTTTCATCTCCAGAAAATTATAAAGAGTATTTAAGTAAGTTTTCATTTGTGGGATATAATCGTTCGTGGAGTGAACCAGGAAGTATGATTGTCAATACACTTGCAATGAAGAACTACAAACTTAATCTCGCAACAGGACTCGATTACTTCAACCTTACAGAATCGGATTTCTTACTTTCAGATACACAGAAACAATCCATTATTAGTTCGTTGGAAAATAGTGGTAAACAGTTGGCTGGAGTTACATATAATATTATAGATCCAGAGATCTGTAAGTATATGTTGTCTGTGTATGTTAAATTAAAAGATAAGAAATTTGATAAGACCTACACAGAATCCAAAATTAGAATGTTGATTGGTGATTTCTTCGCTAATATATATTCTGATCAGTTTATTCCTAAATCCGACATTGAAAAACTCATCATTGATAATGTTGAAGGAGTAGATGGGGTCAACTGTTACTTCCTTTCAGAAAAAAATGAAACAGCATTACAAGAACAACAATACACAATTAATGAATATGTGTGGAATCCTGCAAAGGGCAAATATGATATAAATAGAAAGACAGTTCATTTATATAGAGATGAAAACCCTGGACTTGGACTTGATGCTCATGGAAATATTGAATTGACATCAGACCATCAGTTCCCTGTATTGATGGGTGGTTGGGATTGGAAAACAGAAACTGGTACATTAGAAAAACAACAATCTACTGTAGTAGATCCATTAAATATAGTATTTGAATAATTATGTTTAGATTCATTAATGAACAAGGAAAAACATTTGCTGGATTATCCCCATATATTCATTGGATAGAAGGGCAGTTATCTACTGGAATCTGGCATACTTTGAAATTAATGATAATATCAGACACACAGACCCTAACGACTTCTACATTGGGGTCTGACAGTATATTCAAATTTATTGACCCTCAATATTTTACACACACTGATGAAGTGTTGGATCTCAACACCATATCAAAAAGACAAATTACAAGCACAGGTGAATCGGTTTCTATAAAAGGAACTACTTATTATATTCACCAAATTCTTATGGTGTGTTGTTCAAATGTTGCTGGTGAATATATAGACACATTTAAAATAGATGGACAGGATGTGTCTGTCGGGGTTGATGTATACGATCTTGATGAAACTCTTGAAATCAATCTATCAAATCGCGGTCTTGAATTACCAGAATCTATAGAAAAGGCATTTTTGGGATTTGACATAAATGAAGACTTGACTGATAATGCTCTTATTAATAGAAAATTCAAAGAGTTAATTTCTAACTTCATAGATGTTGTTGATAATAAAGGATCTTACAAATCACTATATAATTCTCTCAAATGGTTTGAATGGGGAGAAAATACAAAATTGTATGAGATATGGCAAGGAAATGACGAGTATTTTGAAAAGGAACTCCAACATATTCTTTCTGAGGAATATATGAGTTTACTTTATACACATAGAAAAACTACTCATCTTGCTCTCGTAACAGCTCTTCAAGATATAACAGATAATATTGATGATGAGAGAAACCCTGTACTTGTGGATGATATTCCAGCTGGATTTAGTGCTGCTGATCTTGCTTTGAAAATTTCAATTTTAGGAGCATTCTTTGAGAGATACTTTATGCCTATTCATCTTGATCTCAAACGAGCTTGTGTAGAGGCACTTATTTATACCAATCAAGTTAAGTGTGCTCCTGGTACTTTAAATGGCAAGTATCATTTCTGGGACGATACTGGTGTTGTAGATGTGTCTTTAAATCGTACAGTTACTCTAGGGAATATTGAAGCAGTATCCACTGGTCCTAAAACAATGTTTGGAGTAAAAGTATCCGACATGCAAAGTTCGTCAGTTCAATATATTAATCCTGTTGGGGTAGACTTATTGAATAACATTGGAGACTTGGGGGAATATATCAGAGTAAATGATTTTAATAATGATTTTGGTATAGACTTCAGCCACAATAATTTTCCTGCATTGGATTACACAACACAATATTCAAGTGATTCTGCAGTGGCAAATATTGCTACTTTCTGGCTCCAACTTAAAGGTGGAGTTGGTACAATTGTACCTGTGACTGTTACAATAGACTTACCAAATGGTGATGCATTAAATACTGAAATTATAACTATTAGTAGAGATAATGGTCCTCTTATTCAGGTTACGGATCACAAACTCATTACACCTACTAATAACAAAGCAACATTTACATTCAATCTACTCTCAACCAAAGAAGAAACTGTTGAGTTTACACTTAATCTCTTCAGTGTTTCTGGTCACTCATGGAATACAAAAGCTGGTTATAAATGTATTGATACCAAAGGAAGTTATTTGGATATATATAAAGTAGGCAACAGAACATTTAACACTATGAATGAATGGGTGTCTAATAATAAATTTGTTCCTTATCAATCACAATTTAATATTTATGGAACATCCATTAATCCAAAAATGATACTCCAATATATTCCTTATAATGATCAAACTACAGCATCATTATTCCACCAATTGATCGTTGTTCAGAATCCCGAAGTCGGAGGAGAATATGATTCTAGTTGGATTACAAATGCTGTAAGAAATAATTTCTGGATTATAGAAAGAAGTGGTAAATATGATACTTTGGGTGAGGAAAAGCAAAATGACAATCATGATTATGAAAACCATCCAAAATATATCATGTTGATTACAAAAAACACTGGTAAAGAATATAATAGCAAAACCGCATTCAAAAATACATTCTCTGGTGATTATACTGTATTACGACTTGAAATGGTATATATTCCTCAGATGCACAGCTATACCAACATCGAAACGAATGCAACCTCACTTGCAAATTATACATTCTCAAACACAGACCTTCTTTGTATAGTTCCACAATTCAACAGTCAGGTTGCACAAAGCATTGATGTTAATTCAGTTTATTGGGAATATACTAATAAAACCACACTTGAAACTATTCGAACTGATCTCCCTATTCAAACACCTTTGATCGCTCGATATGGAGATTCAAGATTACTTTCTCGAGGTTATTGGACTGTAACAATGTATTATAAATTGGAAGGATCAAATGAGACCCACACATTGACAAAAAACAGCGCATTTAAGATAGCTTAATAAAAAAGATGACCATTTAGTCATCTTTTCTTTTTACTTTGAAAATACCTATGTTCTTGTGCGAATATGAAGAGATTATGATTTGATCTTCATTCCACCAACTTCTTCAGTCCATCCAGTCTCACAATCCCCATCACAGTTAGGACAATACCAAAGTCCATACCCAAAGTCATTATCGTTACAAGCAAGGCGCTCTCCGCATTTTGGGCAGCGATGGATGATGGTACACCAGAGCTTGTGGAGAAATTTAGTCATCGTATCCACCTCCGTTAACTCTTGCAGACTCTTTCACAACCCATCTCTCAAACTCCTTCGGATCCCAGTCCTTGATTGTTCCATCTGCCTGAAGAGTAATCTCTACATAATCCCCATACCCTTTGTCATCAATCGAAAGGAAATCAGGAACATAATCTTCATCCTGTTCGAGAATGACATTGTCGTATGCGTCGTAAGGATTAATTCCATTAGCAACTCTTTCAGTGATCTGGTAAGAACACTCGTCGCACACCTTAAAGTGCATACGGATTTCCTTTCCACCAGCATAGTTCTCCACTTTACCAGTCTCAGGATTGATAATAAGGATCATTCGATCATCCTTGACAAGACCGATCTTATATTCTTCATTCCATCTTGTAAGAAGATCCTTGATGACATCCTCATCAGTATCCTCGTCGAACTCCTGACCGTCAATCTCACAGTCCTCCCAGTAACGGACGTAGAAGTCTGCTATGACTTTATTAATAACAGCAGGGCCAGCTTTTCTTGTAAAATTCTTGATAATCATAGTTACTTAATATATTTGTTATACATTTGATCGAATGTCTTCCAATCACAGTACATATTGTTTGTGATTTTGAATATTGTTGTATCTCGTGGAAGTTCGTTTTTCTTTATTAGTAGGTCTTTGAACTGTTCGAGATTATAGTGATAGATCTCGCGGTCAATATAAACAGTGTCTCTTGTCATGGTATAGATAGAACCTCCAACAGGATATTCATCTACTGAAAGAACCACTCTTTCTCTCCGAATGAGATACATCTCAACAACCTTGGGTTGTATATTGTAATTTCCATAGTACTCTACGTTCCTCAGAGTACACTCTGAATGGAAGTAATCCGGTTGTGTGTATGGTTCGTCAAAATAAGTTGCTACACATCCGCAACAAATCAAACCACAGATAAACATTAATACCTTTTTCATTAGTAATCCTCCTCTGGAACTGGTGTACCATCAGGATAAACAGGATCAATCCAATCACCTTCTGCGTAAGCGTGCTGCCAGATAGGTTTCTTATCACGGAGCTCTTTTGGAAGGGTGATTGTTCTTTCCTTTTCATCTACAATCATATGGTACTGATCCCACATCTCAAGCAGGGTTTCATATTTATATAGATCAACAGAAGCAGCCTCAATATCATGGATAGCCGCTTCGATTCTCTCATCGAGCCACTCTTCAGGACTTCCTTCATAATCCTTATCCATGAACTTCTGAGGGTCAGTCATATAAGAGAGTTTGTAAAGAGCCTTCACAGCAACGTCACGACCCTCACGACACTCTTTAATCTTTTCCTCTACCTGATATTTAGTCCTAATGTCTTCATTATAAAAACTATAAGGAGCAAGCACATGTACTTCGTATCCCATTATAATCCAAAAATTTTATTTAACAATGAATTGAACAGAATCTGATCATCAAAAAACATACAGAACGTTGGCCAATCGGACATATCCTGACCGTCCTGAAAGACATTAAAGTTCACCTCGATAAACGGGTTAACTACTTCAGTATCAACATCTTTCATCTCACCATCACCAAACACTTCGACTTCAAATCGAACGTGATGAGTTTCGCCAGGCATATCCTTTCGCTGGTTGTTGATGATGATGGTTTGGGTTGGTCCTTGAAGATCACGTTCATTGAACCAGAACTCACGTTCTATGTCTTTCTCGAACGCAAGCTCTTCAAGTCTCTTTGTCATCCAACCAACAAAGTCTTCTCGAGTGGGATTAGATATCAATTCCTTCTCCATCACATTTACATTTATATTCTTTTAGTTTGATATTAAAGTTCTTGAGGACCTTACTCTCGAAATCTTCTCTCCAGCCAGGATCATTGACTTTATCGAAGAACTTTTGACTGTAGGAAACATACTCAGAAGTCTCTCTCCAAAGAAAACTATCAAAGAATGCTTTACGAGCGTCTGTTTCAGTATTGAAGGTGGTTCGATGGTCATCACTAACGAAGAGCTTTCCGTCAATGAAAATCCTCCATACGGTATCCTTCCAGTAACTAGTTGTGTTGGCATCGCGAGCCTGTTTCATATCGAACATCATAATTACTCGGTTTTTGGAATTTCTAATTTTATACCCCTATCATCCATCATTTCAATTAGATGATACATTAAACTATAGTCTATACTATTGATATAAGCACAACTCCCACAGACCTCGCATATATCATGGCAGGTGAGATCCCTTTCCGGTTTTTCTAGTGCTTTTGCAATCTCGTCTTTTCCATATGCTATGTGATCTCCCTCATCATCAAGACACGGACCATGCAGATGCTGCCAAAAATTTCTATCACAACCACACCTCATACTTTCAATGAGTACATCCCAGAACTGGCTTATTGTCTTAATTCCCAGTTTCTTACACATCTTAAGAATGAGGTCTTTACTGGATTTATAGGTAGGACCTTTCTTAATATTTTCTTTTATTACTTCTGTGAGATTAATATCCATACTATGTAGTTACGTGTTGTTTTAATAAAATCTATAATTTTTACATTATATTAATCTTTTTAAAAATTTCAGCGTCTCGTGATTTTATCTTTCCATTCTTTATTAAATTCTCATATTGTTCGTTTCATATTACTCAATTCTTTTACCAATAACTCTCATATGAAGCGAACTAAAATCCCCATCCATCACAAGAGATCCCCATTTGAATGCATCGGTTAAATCCTGTCCGACTGATAATCGGTTATAGTATTCTCGGCAAACGGGAACTTCTATCTCGATCGAGTTCATCTCGTTCTTGATATGCTCGAAGATATCAAGGGTAAACGTACCCTGCTTGATCTTGAACTTGACGATATATCGTGGTTCACGACCGGCCTGAAGAGCTCTCCGTTCGGAGTTAAGTTCGGATACTTTCTGATTAAGTGTAGTGATCTGTCCCTCGAGATGTCCTACCTGTCCGTTGAGATACTCTTTCTGATGTCGGAGGGCGACGCAGTCCTCCTGAAGACGCTTCTGGTCTTCATCGGTATAACAAGCAGTGAACAGGCAGGCAATAGCTGCGAAGATGATAAACTTTTTCATTTTCTATTCGATTACTAATGGTACAACATTCCAACTATCGACGGTCTCACCCTTACTCTTCTTACCCCACGCACACTTCACTACAAAGTACCCAGGGTGGATATCAGTTACGAGTTCCCAACCATTACCGTTTGTGAGGTAACTCTCTTTGCGCTCGTTCATATAAGCAACCGCGTCTTCGATGGTGTCGAAACCAACAACGTAAGCGTGCTTCTCTTCATTCCACACTTCCTTGATTTCGGCGGAGTGTGATACCTGTCCTGCGCGAGCTCCAGTGATGTGCTTAATAGTGCGAGCAGATGCAATAGAGTAAACGGTCTTCATATCCTTTTCTGTTTATGTATATATTTACAAAAAAGACTCCGAAAATTTAAATTTCCGGAGCCCAAAAATAAAAACTAAATTATGAGACAAGGACTCGCTATCACAGCGAACCATTGACTTTCTTTTCAGAAAGTTTCTTCTCAAGCAATGCCTTCCTTGCTTCTGCACTCTCGAGTGCACGGAAGTCGCAGGTCTTGATCTTCGTCATGATCCTACCACCGTTTCTCTTGAGGAGTCCCATAGGGAACTTCAATACAAGACCTTCAGCATCGTAGTCTTTGTTCTGTGCGATAGTACTCTTGAATCCCTTCTTGACATACTCGATAGCTTCATCGATAGTGAAGTAACCGATCACTGGGACGATATCCATAGAGAGCTTTGAAGCAATGTCCTCGAGTGCTTCTCTCTCGAGCCAGAACTTACCAATCTGGATATCGAAGAGACGGAAGTCAACATCATTAGCGATGTAGTTGCCACCTTTCTGAATACCAGCACCATAACCTTCACCGTAGAGGATGATAGTATCGGTAGGACCTACACCATCACGAGTGAAAGCCTCAACGAGCTTCTCAACCGGCCACTTCCGGTAGATGTTCTCAACCAGTTTACCATTAAGCTGTGCTTTAGTGGTCTTACCGTGGACCTCCATGACGTAATGATCTATCCTCTCATAAGGCTGCTCGAAGGAATCGGCGGGATGTACAGTCGTAGTTACAGGAACGATATAGATAGACATATTGGTGCCATCTACTTTCTCTGTACATTCAAACTTGATTCCAGCCTTCCTTGCCCAGTCAAAGACCGGATCGACAAGGGGTTCGTCAGGACGGATACAGTTGTAGTAAGGGGACTGTTTATCCATCTCCCTCTTGAAACAGGTGTCGATGTGAGGGTAGGTTCTGTGAAGTGCTTCGGATACTGTGTTATTCATCTTCTTTAAAAATTTTGTTATAAACTTCTTTTGCTGCTTTTATGGCGTCATTCTTGTCTCCACAAAACGCGGGACTCTGCCAGATAAGGATTGCTCCAAAATAGATAAGGTCTTTTTCTGATAACATATTAACTAAATTTGGTACAAATATATTTACCAAACTCCTCCTCAATCTTTAATCTTCTTCCTCCGGAGGAAAAAGATCCATTACATCTTCCCCATAACGAATAAGGTCATCAAGGAGATCAGACATCGTCTCTACATGTCCACTTGGAGTAGTGTCGAGATAAAGGACGTGTTCAAATTCAGAGAACCCATCTTCACCTTCCCAACTCAAACTTCTACCGACCCAATCCTCCCAGTGGCTCATCTGCATAGCGATGAACTCAGGAGCGTTTCCTCTATCAACATAACGCTGACGATAAATGTCTTTCTGGTTCTTCTCAGGATAGACTACAATATAGTCATATCCGAGCTCATGTAGTTTCTCACGAAGTTCCTTGTGACAAGAAAGAAGAACATAGTATCCCTGGTCGGACATATGCTTTGCAACTCTTGCATATGTGTCCCAGTCCTTCTGGAATGGAGTAGATTCGAGATCGATCACTCCAGTAATCTTTTTAGCAGCGGTACTTTTCCCAGTACCAGCAAATCCGCAAATTATCATTTCTTATAAGTAATCTATTGATTTTAAAAAATTCTGTAACTCATTAATATATAAAACATCGGCAGTTCCTATACTGTCATAACAATTATTATCCACATGACAGAACCATGCTGGAACATCTCCTCCTCTGTTGGTTTTCCACCACACACTACTGAGGCGAAATCTGTGTGTTTCAACATCATACCAATCCTGCTCTTCCGGCATAGTGGTATCTGTCTCATCTCGTTCCATCTTGATACCGAGGTAGGCTTCAACACTAGCAATGGTTATTTGAATACCTTGGATGTTTTCGAATTTAATAAATATGGAATCATCAATACTCGTA
>Ga0326512_10000943_pt1 | contig 23967 bp, 33 predicted proteins | sample 1_2617_0518_D_FD_203652 | JGI IMG/M metagenome (GOLD analysis project Ga0326512, IMG submission 203652) | Bovine rumen microbial communities from UC Davis, California, United States - 1_2617_0518 | ecosystem: Host-associated > Mammals > Digestive system > Stomach > Rumen | place: USA...
TACCAATTGAAAGAGCTGTGCCACCAATACTATTGATAAAGGCATCTAATTTGGAAGTATCTGACAATAAGCGACAACAATTCGAGAGGACTCCTACATTGTCGCTAATAAAGAAATTACTATCATTCCATTTAGTATTATGATCCGAACACCAACGAGCAAATTCTTCATCAACAAACTTGCCATTTTTATAAAGAAGAGAATATGTAAGCACAGGGAATGTAAACATACACTCGCTTCTTATTTCAGAAACCACTTCCATAAAGATTTTTTGATGTTCGATTATATCATCAATATAATCTATAACAAAAGTACCGTCCGGATATTCCACCCCACCAAATAATCCTTCGATATAGTTTCTGTCAAATATAGATACGTTGGTAAAAGCAGACTGATCTACCCTGAGAAAAGGTTGATTGAGTCTGTAAATATATTTTTGAAAATTTTGCCTTAGATAATATTCAGGATTCTTCATGCAATAATTATTTTTAGCGTCATTCTTCCAAAAATAGAATGACCATATCAGTATGTTTGGAAGTCCAACCGCGCCAGATGATCTATTACAGAAAAACGATATGTATTCAATAACATCATCAAAGAATGTCGTTAAATGTTTAGGGGGCTGGTTATTATAACCGTCTAAAAAGAACAATCCCTCAGTGGCTAACCTTGTTAAATCGAACGCATAACAATAGGGTCGGTAAGAGCTGGACGGTGCATCATGAAGATAAAATCCACCGTTCCATTCCGTTTCAAGCCAATCTCTCGCAGCCTGTAAACCATACTTCTTTTTAATTTCATAGAATATTTTATTAAACGCAAACAGTTTATCCAGCGACTTGTCCTTTTCTGCTTCAAGACTTACGATGTCTTTATGAGAAGCGTTGGCATTACCATCAATAGTAGTGTTTGCAACGACATCGCTATCAACAAAACCTTTGATGAAACTGGAAAAATCTATCTGAGAAGGGTGAAGTCCGTTTAGTATTTCAAAATCTTCGCCATACTTAACACGCATACTATTTAGTGCCGTATCAAAATCTCTGTCTGTTTTTATATCTATGTTCATTCAAACCATCCCCTTTTCTTATTTAAAGACTATTGATATAATCAACGCTCTCTTTGAAATCCAATACCTTGTCATTAACTCCGAGACAAGGTACTGTCGTCATACCCAATCTCAGCATTTCGTCCACATCGTTCACAATCTCATATTTGATTTCCTTAGAATCAAGTTTAGCTTTAAGCACCTTGCACTTGGGGCACCCCGTAGAATACAATACTACATTCATTCCAATCACTCCTTATAAATAATTCCAACCCACCACACCCAGCTTTTATTTCAACTCAGCTCCGCTCTTTATCCTTGCCGTATACAACAGGGATCCCGTTTTCCATGGCTACAAAAATTTCAACCATTGTTCCCTGAGATTCCTCCCAACCATTCTCGGTCAAAACCCAAACCTCATCGCACTTCTTTAAAAGAGTCGCACATCGTCTAAGGTCATCAAGTACACATTCCGACCTTCCATACCAATGACAAAACTGAGAGACACCGTTTATGAAGCAATACGTCGGATAATCCTCTGACAATTTTCGACACCACATTTCAATATAATTCTTGTTCGTGTCCGATCCGCCATAAGCTCCCGCAACATAGATCATCTTCGTAAAATAATCCTTGTGCTTATCGAGCGTCAAGAGCGTCGCATCACGCTCACTCTTCACGCTTCGCCCTTCTGCGTTCATGGCGATTACCTCCTTGCTTGGCGTTACTAATTTCATGAATCTTCGTAAGAAACGAAGCCTTCTGAATATTTGCATACCATTCCTCAAATGTCGAACCAGTCTTTTTATCTGCGCGATTTGCAAAATTATTATCCCAAAGCTCTCGCGCAAGTTCTTCGTCCGTAAGTATTTTATCGAGAACTGTACTGATGTTTACGTTAGTGTTATTATTAGGTTTTATTCGAGCTTTCATACAATCACCCTCTTGTCAATATTAGTCAGTAACATCTTCGTCGGTCATAGTACCAAGCTCTTCGCAACAACCACAAGAGCAAGTGTTGTGACTATCAAGATAAACCTTGGGAACGCCGTATTTCTTTGTGGCCAACTCTTCGGCTTCCTCTAAGAGTTCCTGTTCGTGGTATGCATCTGCTATCTGCTTTGCGAGATTTTCAATTTCGCGTTTCTTCTTACGCTCGGCCTTTTTAGCAGCTCTCTTAGCCTTAGCTTCGGCATGAATTCTCTCTTCTTCCGCTTCGATCCTTGCCTTTTCTTCCGCCTTTTTCGCATCTTCAATAGGCTTAATCACAAGCCTGTCCCATTCGTCAAGCATTTTTCCGCCGTTACCAAACGCTTTCTTTGCAACCGCAGAGACGAAGCCTGTGAACTGGTCTGCCTTTTCCGGGTCGCAAACAACCTTTGTTTTTGTACCATCGCTCCATTCAATTATGGTTACACCGTGATCCATTATGTAAGTATAATTCTTAATCTTAGGCATATTAAAATCTCCTTTTGTATTTTTAGCGCTTGCTACCGTTTTCTTAGAACCACCCCAAGGATATCTTGAAGCAGTGTTGACACCTTTTGAACCCCTTAGAACATCCTCGATGATATTCCAACTATGAGCAGCAGCATCCCAAGCATCTTTATACGAATGCCCTTTATGAGACTCTCCAAATATTATTTCCTTTTCGATCGCATTCACAAATGTCATATAGTCAACCTCGTTCCCATCAATTTTATAAGTCTCTCCAACAACGACCCTTCCCACTTGATGATTTCGTTTTCTTGTGCATAGTTCATCATCATATACTCCAAACGTTGACTCATCATATAACCAATTCACAAAACCGTTTTTGTCAGTATAACTACCAATTACTATCATCACTCATTACCTCCAACAATCGCTCCTAAAATCGCCGCCAACACAATCAATACAAGCGGAAACCATATCGGAGCCATTATACAATACCACGGCCAATCAATTACACCACACAGATCAAGCACTATAAACGCTATGTTTAGATTGTAACAATACTGTAAAAATGTACTGCCGTTTGACGATGAATTATTATTTTTCGTTTCATTACCCATCTAAAATTCGGTGCAAGATACCCCGACCTCTTAGGTTGGGGAGGAATACACCTTCCTCCTTTCGATTAACCAACCATGATTGTGGTTGATAAGTTGTATATTCTTACTACTTAATGAACCCTTATTGACTTTTATGCCATCTAAAGTGCGTATATCAAAGTAACCATTAAGTCGTCTCCCAAAAACAAAATATTCACAGTTTTTGTATCTGACCGTATCAAAAAGTTGATACCCTTTAACAAGTTTAGGTGCTTGATTGCGTTTCCTTGTTCCACCCTTATTAACAGTGAACTTGTGTATTTGTCTATTATGACAACGTACTTTTTTCTGATAGTATATCATACCATTACTTTTAGCTTCCGGATTACCCGAAATACACCTTGCATCTATGTAGTGATCTTTGGGCAACTCATTTTCGATTCTTATATTCTTAGTAATATATCCAAAAGTCATACCAACATCAGAGTACTTTTCTTTCAGCCTATCGTAAAAAGTCCACCGCATAATACCCATGAACACAGAATCACTGAATTTCATTCCCCGTTTAATAGATTCAGGCAATTTTACAGTTTCGTTGTGATACCCCTTATGACAAGTTTCACATAAGGTTATCAGATTATTTGGAGCGTTACCGCCCGTTTTTCTGCTTTCAATATGGTGTACGTTCAAAACTTTATCTTTTGATTTACCTTTACAACATTGGCAGATATGGTTATCACGAAACAATACATATTCACGCACATTCCAAAAATTAAGCTGTTCTCCCTGCTGATATTCTTTACCTTGTATATCAGAGTTCTTTATTTTCTGAATATCAAAACTTGCTGTTTCTACCACGATTTTTTTGACAGGTAGTATTTTATGAATTTTGTCAACTACTGTAAGATGTGTTTTTATCTTATGCTCAATACTCGGTGCCAACCAGCCCTTATGCTTAGAATGCACTCGGTTATCAAACCTCGCTTTGCGATAACGTGTTTTTCTATTACGTCTTGCACGTCTTGCTTCTCTCCTTGTGGAAAGCAGTTTAACAATATCGTTTCTCAATTCAACATCTGATTCAAACAACACCTTGTCTTTTGTCGTTGCTGATACTCCGATATGTTTACTTCCTGCATCAATGCCAAGGGTTATATTTTGAACAAAATCCGTTGTATCATAGAGCAATCGTATTGTAAATGGACAACGCTTGATTACTTTAGCCTTGTTGGTTTTAAGTAATCTTCTAACCTTGCCATGCCTTTCAGTAGGCATAAGTGGTTGTCCACCCTTGTTTAACACATATACCATGAGAGACACTTCCTTCCGATAAATTAAATTTTTACTCTGTAAGACAGCACATACAAGCTGTAAGTCAGCCTTCCCCAATGTTATACAAGGTTTGCTGTCAGCAACACTGTTTCTACCTTCCAAAACTGTTTAATCACTGACCTTAGAGCTACAGATTAGGCTATACGTCTGTAGGTAACTATTTGGCATAAGCTATACTTACACCATTCTTGTATAACGTAGTTCTCTGAGAACTTAGGGTAGTCAACAGGGAGCTTGAACATCGTTTTTCAAGCTCCGACCTCTTAGGTCGGGGTTATTGACCAATTGTCGTCCTCATGAATTACCTCCAATCATTGTCTTGACCTTGTCATTGGTTAACCAATTTGGAAACTCATCGAGCAGATTAGAATATGTAACGTCGTTTGCTTTCTTAACCTTAAAGAAATCTGCGTTGTCAACGTACCTCCCTGTCATATCATCGAGTTTCTGCAAGTAATCAAATCCGCCACTACCAAGCCCAACAAACTGCCAAAAGATCGGTAGCTTAGACGCTTCCTTAATTATAGAAGTTGTCTCGCCCTTGTCCCAATTATCTCCGTCGGTAATGAAAATAACATAAACGGGTACGCGAGTGTTCTTGTAAAACTTTACAATATCCTTGATTACAGGTGCATAGTTTGTGCCACCTATCGGATTCTGAATATTCTTTTTTACATACCCCGCAATATTATTCATTTTAACATCCCTGAGTCGCTTGGTGCTGTCGCTGAATCTCCACGCTTCCATCACACCATCGTCATCGAACTCCATCGCAAGTGGAAGCATCTGCTCGAATATCGACTGCACCGTTCCATTCCCGTAAAGCTCGTCCATTGAACCCGAGTAATCTATCGCGAGACACACTCTTGCTTTGAGTCCATTCAGTACGGGCTTGGTTAAGCAAACCTTGTGAACTTCTTCTTTTGAAAGATTTATCTTTTTTGATAAGTCAAACGGAACACTGTCAATCTTTTTGTTTCTACTAAATAATCCCATTTTAATTCTCCTTTGATTCGTTTCAACTTTTTGTATTTAGGTATAACCAGCTTCTTTATGTGCTTGACGAATAATATTTTGATCTGTTATCCAATCAAATTGAGCGGTTAGTATATCTTCTTCCAAAGGACAATGATAGCCCAAAAACGTCGTTTCATATTCGCATTTGCAAGCACAGTTCATGGGGTATATAATTTTAGTTTTCACTTCAAAAACATAATTCTTGTCATTCTTAGAAAAACCAACATATAGATTATTTGTGTCAAATGGTTTGTTATCGCCTAAGAATCTGATTTCTATTCTTTTGCTATAACGTGAGCCAATTTTTAATTCAAGAATTTTCAAAAAAAATCACTCCTTATTTGGTCTTATTCCAAGTGCGGTAAGGTCGATAACATTTTTAGCTTTTTTGTTTATAACATAGCCTTTATTATCAACTATACTAATTTCTTCACGCCTTTCTTTATACGCAGAAACCTTGCCGTTTGAAAACGAGCCAAGATAACCGCGCGAACCTCGTTCAGAAAAAACTGCTACATCATCAATGCTTATTTCATTACCGAGATAATCAGTCATCACTATTCTCCTTAATAACCTTATTCTCAAACTTCTTATAAGCATCGAGATACCATTCCTTCTTGTCACCATTGTAGGTTACTTCGTAATACATTCCGTCCAAAAGCGTACTTGAAATGAGGTATTTCCAGTTCTGCAAAGCCTTACACTTCCAGACTGTATAAACCTCGAAACTTGGTATCGTGTCCGTCTTGTCAAGGTGTTCAAGAATATAATCCATAACTATGTTAAGTGCTTTCTCGTCCATAATATAACTCCTTTATTGTCCAAGCATTTCTTTTGTGACTTCGATCCAGTTTGAATAAACCCCATCCTTATCATGTGCTTTTCGTAATTCAAACTCTAACATTGGCGCTTCTTCTATCAAACAACTAACTAATTCTTGTGGATAAAACTTTAGACCTAAAGCCTTTTTAATATCCATACGTTTACAACCAACACAAGAATCAACGCCATGATATTTAATTGAAGGCGCAGCAGTTCTATAAATCTCGTGTCTCATATTATAACTATAATACGCCGTTTTAATTAAATAGTATTTGCGTTCTCTGTAATCCATTGCTCACCCTTCTTATAAAACCTCGATTTTATTTATTCTTTTCAATTTCTAAATATAAATAGAATAAGGATTTAGAAATTTGATTTTAGTCAATTGTGCCTTTTAGCAGATGCATAATTACCTCGACTGTCCACCCCGCACCTAATTGTTTATAACTCTGTGTATCGCTTACGGGGAAATCAAACCAATCAGGAACGGTCTGTAACCTCTTACACTCACTAACTGTCAATTTCCTAATTATGTAAAAACCATCCGTTAGCTTTATCGGATATTCTTTATCCTTTATTTTTATCATTCCGTCGGATACTTGATATACCGCATAACTCTTTCCATCGGCACCACTCATGGCTTTTATTGGAACACCATTCTCGAATTCAATGGGAATGGCATATAATCCTGTTTTGCCACCAGAGCCGCCAGAGTTTCCTTTGAGTGTAACTGATTTGCCGTCGGGAGAATAAATACGAAACCCTTGCGACTTACTCAATTCTCCATTCGGTCTCGGTAACGCTCCGACTTGCTGACAAATCATTGAGTCTTTCTGTACTGTTGTAACACAGTTTGCTTTACCGTCGTCTCGAATTTCCATGTGTTGTTCGGTCTCTTTGCTACCAATATAACGTCCTCTTTGTGCGACACCTAACACAACAGGTTCAAAAGTCATATTGCCTTGACTCTTTTTAAAATACTCTCTGTGTGTTGTTCGACCTATACTGCCAATAACAGCTCGTCCTTTTTCTCGATCTGTCACTCCATCGAGAACATCTCTAAGCAAAATCCCACGATCTTCGGGTTGTTCAATATCAACCTTGCTATAAGTCCCATCGTCGTTTCTCTTGCCGACCCAATAGTATCGCTGTCGATTCTGTGCGGAAACAAGCGCCGAGTTAATCATAATAGGCTCGAAACCAAAAGCGTCGGAAATTGATTTGTAGATTTCGCGGGACATTGATTTATTGTTTTCGTATAAAAAGAATTTTGGTTGAGTATCACGTAAGGCTCTTACATATTGAGAGAATAGATTCCAACCCATACCGCTTGCTGTAGTTTCGCGTCTTTCTTTTGATTGTGCAATGGACCAGTGGGTACAGGGACTACCCCCAATTAAATAATCAAAATCCTTATATTCTTTAAAATCCCCCTCGAACACATCTCCATGATGGATTATCTCGGGGAAGTTATGGCTCGATGTTTTAATTGCATACTTGTCAATTTCATAGGCATGATACTCGTCGATATCAATGCCAAGCTGTTTAAAAGCAATCATGCCACAAGCCATTCCATCAAACAAGGACAGAACTTTCAAACCCATCATTTCAAATCCTTTCTATACTAACAATATTTCCGCTCAAATAATCTACCGCACCACAGCTGCCACTAATCGTAACCACACTCGGAAGATATTCTGTCTGCACTACAAACTCCACAACGTTGCAACCGTTTCCTGCGTAATGGTACCAAGAGTGAATGTCGTCATAAAACACCGCATCAGTTCCCTTGGCATCCGCTTCAATCACTGTATACACGTTACCCTCATCGGTAGTAATTCTGAATCTATCACCGATTTCACCGTAGATAGTTCCGAGTGCTACACAATAATCATCGCCAATTCTTCGGAATCCATCTGAATCAGTCCAAGCGTACTGTTGCAATTCCCACTGTCTGCTTGTTGTGTCAGTCAAGGTTCTGTAATCCATAAACATAAGGAACGAAGAATCGCCATAAGGAAGTGGTAGTGTTTCAAAAGTGCAATTATTCGTTTCGATATCATCATTATCAAAGATAGGCTCGATTGGACATTCGACATATTCGGTTGTGACATCAGAATACGGAACCCAATCACATCCGCACCTATCAATAGAAAAATAAAGAACCGCCTCGTCTTTCTCGAAGCGATCCTTTTCTGAATATGTATTGTTTGTTTTTGCCATTTGACGATTTATACTATTTTGAACATTATTGCGTTCGATTATTTCTTCCGAATTTTTCTTGTCGAGATAATCGCAAGCCGCAATCACGCCCGTTGCCAAATAAAGCAACACCATTATCTGCGCAAACGTTCTTTGCTTTCTATTCATTAAATCAGTCCTTTACAAACCATTCGGCGAAATCTTTATCAATCTTGTCTTCAAACTCATCGGCGAACGAGATTTTGATTGGCTCATTAAGATTGAGCGACATAACACCCATCAGCGAGCAGGCTGGAACAGCGTACAATTCCGTTCTCACTATTATGTCGTCGCCATAATCTCTTGCCGTATTCACAAAATCCTTAATATCTCTTATCGTTACAAGACTAATCTTTCTTGTCATAATCAATCACCTTTCTTTGTTCTATCTATAATTCTTGCAACCGCTTTATCCCAGTCGTACCTATAAGGCTCGCGCTTTTCTTTTCTTTCTTCGCTTGTTTCTTTTCTAACAGTGACTTCTCCGCATAACCTTTCATAGTTACCAATCATCATCCGATATTCATAATCAGCCATGTATTTTTGATGAAGCCCAATCCTATTCCTCAACACTATCTTCCTCCTCAAAGGCACAGCTCGAACATATCTCCAAGCCGAGGTGAATTACTCGTTCATCTTCAGGGATAAGTCGTCCGCAATTTTCACAACGCATCGCTGGAACAACGTTACCGTAGCACTTAGGACAACACTCTCGCGAATAGCTTATTTCGCCACCCCAATATTCGTAATATTCTTTGGTTTGCGCGAGGCATTCGTCAAGGATTTCGTTGCCGCAATCCATACATATGTAATACATTCAACCTCCATTATGTAACGGGCGGAGTTGCACCGCCCATGCCCTAATCAATCCGTTTCATCAGTAATCTTGAACTTGGCTTTTTCGAGTTCTCTTTGTATCTTGCTTATCTGTTCGTTGAATTCCAACCTCTCTTCCTTGGTTTTGAGACAAGCAAGCCCCCTGTCTGCACAAGGACACTTGACATTTAATTGACACGGTTTGACTTTCATAGAACCATCTCCTTTTTATTTTGTTTGAGATCAACTCAAAATCGGAATGATGAGACTCGAACTCACGACCTCCTGTTCCCAAAACAGGCGCTCTACCAAACTGAGCTACATTCCGAACACTCATATGTAAATAAAACTGCCCCAACAGGATTCGAACCTGTGATGATATTGGAGGCTTCAAAGACCTCTGCGTTCAGCCAACTTCGCCATGGGGCAATAACAGCTCGGAGCATACACCCCGAGCCGATTATTATTTTAATATCGTTTTCAAATAGTATTTAAAAACGCCATATATGTAAATCGGCGTATATGCGTTGTTTGGTATAAACAGTATTTCGAGATTATACTTATGGTTAAAGCTATGCAAGGTCGCCGCAAAAGAATTTTTGTTATACTGCGTATTATACCGCCCTTCGATAATGTCCGAATATGTAGCGTTCTCAATCAGCAGATACCTCTTCTTTGCCTTCGCCGTTGCAAACTCCTCCTCGAATCGTGTTCTCCCTGTTGTGAAATTATTCGATAACTCCTCAAGATTCGCTTTTCGTTCAACGAATATTTCGTTATCCATAAATAAAGGTCGCGGGATTGAAAGGCCGGGATTCTCGCCAACGTAAAAGCTGTAATCACCCGATGATAATGCGCGGCTTTCGTACTGTATACCATGCTTGTCATAATAGTCAAGAATGTGTTGATTCTTCTTTTCTCTTGTGTCTACCAGTATCACCATGCTATTTATTATGCTTTTGATTTCGGAATCCGTATATTTAAATTGTTCTATCATTTCACCACCACCAATCCTTGTATCCACCAATCGAACTTGTTGGGGACTATCTCAAATCCGTTTTCGGTTTTCTTATACGCAGGTTTGCGCTCGAACTTATTTATCATAAGAATCATGCCTTTGACAATCTTGTGTTTATTGAACAAAGGTTTCTTCATTTTAACATCCATTGTGGTTCCCTTTGCGAGAGAATACACTGTCAGCCTCGGAGTGTACTTTGTGTTCACATCGAGAACCAATACTCGCCCTTTCATTTTGGGATCAACATAATCTATGTAGCCAAGATATTCTTGCTGTGCTTCTATTAAACTTTTAACAGACCACTTAACATCGGGGACGCTGTTTTCGAGATACCGCATAAACTTGTCGGGGTCTGTAACTCGATACTGTTTCGCAGTTTCCGAACAGAACTCTATCATTATGTCTCGTCCCAAATCCGCAGGCGAGCCTTTCTTGATTATCTTTTTGCCGCCAAACGTTTGATAAATATCAAACAGTCTAAGTAGCCGTCCAATTCCACCAAACTCCTCGAAGAAATTCAGCTTTATCAAAATCTCTGTCTGCCTTGCATCGCACGGATTGACCTTTAAGAAATCCATAAAGCTCTCAAATTCTATATTGCGGAGTTCGTAAAGTGCATTACTTGTTTTTGCATTCATGTGTTTAACAGAATCAAGACCTTTGTATATTGTCTTATTCTCCTTGTCAAGCGCATACTCTGCCTTTGAATATCTAAACTTAATCGGCGCAATTTTTATACCAAGACCAAGCGTGTACTTGGTTATCGCTCTCAACTTTTCGTCGTCGGATTGATATATATTAAGCGCTGTCGTACAGGTTTCCAGCGGATAATAATGCCGCAGATAGCCAACCGCAAAACCAATAAAGGAATACGGCAACGCATGATTATAGGAAAACAGATAGTCGCTTGCGTCCTCGATTACTTTGAGGAATGATTCGATTATCTTTTCGGATTCTTTGGGCGGGACATTATAATCGTCCTGCATTGTTTGTATAAACCCTTTTATATAATGTGTCTCGGATAGGTTTCCGCCATTTTTAATAATTGGAATGTCCGTCTCAGTTCCAGTCTTCTTACTAAAATGACGGCGAACTATATCCGCCTCACCCATTGTAAATCCGCAGAACTTGTGCAAGAACTCAATTATCTGACATTGATAGACGAGATAACCAAGAGTTGGCGCAAGAAATTTGTTAAGTTCCTCGTTACCGTTATCCTTGTAAATTCCGTTACTCAACTGATCGCGGTACGATGCTCCTGCGGGACGTATCGCACCATTCGCCATACTCATTAAATCCAGATAGCTAAAGTTTGGGTTCTTTTCTTTAACACGCTCAATAATTTCGGGTTGCAAAATGTGTTTGAGATAATCACTTGCATACCCCGACTCGAACTGGAATATCATTGTTGTGTCTTTCGCAATATCGTTCCAAACGTTCATGTCGTTATAGTCTGTGTTATCGGGCGTGAGATAGGGAATCCCTGCCATTTCACAGGTCTGACTTATCAATCCCACGCAGTCAAGTCCGAGAATGTCGAGCTTAACATAATTGAGCGAGTCAATTTCTTTCATATTGATCTGCGAGATAGGCTTGTCGCTGCTTGATATGTACAGCGTTCCAAATTCTTCCTCAACATCGTATGGAGAAACAACGAGACCCGCCGCGTGCCTGCCGAGACTCGTTACGGTTCCACGAAGCATATCGACATAATCGAATAGCCTCTTGTGTTTCTCACGTATCTCGTCGGGGATCAGTTCTTTTTTGTCTTCCTCGTAGACCATGTTGCACATTTCTTGTGTTTCGGCGGGAGTGTAACCCAATGCCCTGCCCACATCTTTTATAGCACCGCGCATTTTAATAGTATTGAATGTTATGATGTTGCAACAGGATAGACCCTGTTTGTTGAATAGATATTCGCGTACTTTATCTCTATCAGTATCGAACCAGTCAGTATCAACCTTTTCTACCCTCGGTTTCCCGATACTTTAACACCAATTGAATGGTGGGAATAGACTATATCTTCAACCTCTTTCGAGGTGCATAGCGCTTCCAAGCAAGCATTTCATCTTGCCCGTACATATTAGTCGTTACATCTTTTGCATACGCAACTTGACACTGGATTGCCATATCGAATTATCGACTTAGGTTCCCCGGTTAGCACAATCTCTAATCGTCATTTCCTACGATTCCTAACGTAGATTGCACACCCTGCAATTACAGGTTCACTATGTTTATTATCAGTATGTTACCATACAGGCGAACCACATTTAATCCGCTAAACTGATCCTCTCTCGGTTCATGAAGCGTTCATAGTTAAGGTTGTACTTCAATGAATCAACTTCTGTAATACCCAAAAGATACGCTACCAAACTTCCTGAAACCGAACCCCTCGAATAACCGTACTTGACCCCTTTTTCTTTCATCGCCCTTTTATAATCTTCTTCGAGCAATAGGAAATCAACTGCTCCATTATGTACGAAAGTATCAATCTCATACACAATCCGCTTTTTATACTCGTCATAGTTCGGCAACTTATCAATCCCGCGCTCCTTTATCCCCGCCTTTATCTTCTTTTTCAAAGTCCCAAGCGAGTCTTCATACAGCACCGGATACTTCTTTGAATAATCAAGCTCAAAGGTTTCAATCATATCAGCCATAACATTTGTGTTATTGATAGCTTCGAGATAAACTTTTTCAGGCAAAACACCTTGCTTTTTATACGCTGCAACCAACGTTTGATAATCCTTAAATACAAGATCCCAACCGTCCTCATCACTGAACGATATATCCTTAGACTGTTGCAGAATCTTTCTACCCAACACCGCTTCGCCAGTCGCCGCATGAGCATCGGTTCCCGCAATCAATCGAACGCCGTATCTTTTCGACTGCTTAAACAACCACTGATTATACTCAATCTGCTTCTGCACATTATGATGTTGAATCTCCAAGAAACATCGTTCTTTGTTTTGAGACATAAATGTAAGCATTCGCCTAACAACCTTCTTGTCGTTGCTTGTAAGCGCACTGCCGAGACAAGCCGAAGTCACAATAATGTTTTCCGACGTATGCTCCAATTCATCAAGCGACAATCTCGGAACATAATAAAAATGCCCATCTCTCCGAAAAGCGATGGACGACAACTTGTTTAATTCTCTGACACCCTGATAGTTCCGTGCTATCAATACACAGTGATAATTGTCTCGGATTGGTTCATCAGGATCAATGTGCTTCGTTAAATAAAATTCTTCGGCATGGATATATTTCATTCCCGCCGCCTCGATCGCATTCTTTTTGTGAACCCATTCCAAGACCGAGCCGTGTTCGCTGAAGCCAAACGCTTTCATTCCAAACTTTTTAGCAAGCTCGACGTACTCTTTAAACGTTGAAACGCTATCAACATTTGTAACCCCCGAGCTTAACATCGTGTGGATATGATAAGGTGTATAGTTTAGGTCGCCCATGTTTCACCCCTAACATTGACCTCTTAAATCGCATAATGTTTTGCACATCATAAACGATTCTTTCTTTTGAAATTCTTCGCAATTATAAATTGTATCAATTGTCTCGTTCGCCCAAGCCAAAGTATCCTCGACCATCTTGTCAGTTAACTCAATGATATAAAACCTATTGGCGCGGATAAAATTCCAACCGATACGTTTCGGTCTGACTCCTGTCACCTGTTCTACCCCATAAGCATAAAGAGCAAGCTGCTTTATGTAACCATCCATCATATTTTCCTTACTTTTCTTAATATTGCCATTCTTGCCTACGGGATAATCCGAAGTCTTATGATCGAGTATTACCATATCGTCATTCTCTTTATACATGAAATCAATAATACCGCGGAACTTATGTTTACCGACATTAAACTCGATATTCTTTTCTACAAATATCGGGACAGTATTCTGTCTATCAATGCTCGGGCAAGCGAAATAATTCATACCATAGTTGTACAGCTTTTCCGTCGGGTCACTTTTATCTAAAATTATCTCCGTTACATTGTCGTAAAATTCCTTTTCATATTTGTCCGCCAGTTGGTTCTTTTCAATATTCCCTTTCAAATACTGCTCTAAAAGGGAGTGACAAAAGCTACCAAACTGACCATACACATTATCCCTTTTATCACACTCGCACTCAATGTACTTCATATACCAAAGGTAAGGACAATCAGTAAATGCTTTAAGGTTGCTATAGCTCCATACCATTCCGTCGAGTACAAAATCATACGCGCCCATCTCGTTTCACTTCCATCCTATTTTTATACAGCTCGACCCATACATCCCTTCCTTTATCGACAGGAGAATTCTTTTCGGACTCTGCCCCAAGGAGATCGAGCTTATCATTTATATAGTACACCTCGGCAAACCTTCTTAGATTTGCCAAGTTCTTATTATAAAAGTCGGGCAACTTCTTATCTTTGTCGAATGCAATTACAACGTTGACGTGGAGGCTGATAAGCAGTTTGATCTGTTCGGCAGTCAATATTGATGTTTCCGCAGATACTACATTATCAAAACCGAATCCTTCAGCTTTCATACAGCTCTTGACGCCCTCAAAAATAATAATCTCGCGCTTTCCAAGAATCGCTTCTTTGTTTAAATGCAACCCTTGTAGATAATCCATTGTACCAACTTTGTAATAGTTGATGTATTTGGGAATACCTCTCTCTTTAAAGTTGCGATACCGAGTTCTCCCCTTTATGTTTATGAAATTCCCCAGAGTATCATAAACAGGGTAGATCGTTCTATTGCCTTGTCTGTCTATCCTTATCTCATACCGAGGAAATAATTCATACGGAATTCCTTCTTTGACCCACGATTTGTCAATGTATTCCTCGTATGTTTCAAACACGGCCTTATCAAGTATTGCGTGATCCGTCTTTTCCGCAACACTTGGCTTCGCCAAAGTTCTAAGGATAGACAAGGTTTCCGAATGTGTTGTATCCGAGAAATCTTCTCCGACCAATTCGATTGCCCGTTCAACAGCGTCGCCGTAAGAAAGGTCGTCCATTTTCATAATAAAGGTGATTATGTCTCCGTAGGTGTGACACCCAAAGCAGTAGTATCTCTGCGATTTTGGGTCAATCATAAAAGAACCCGTATCCTCATAATGAAAAGGACAAAGCCCAAACAGTTTCCCATTTTTCTTTTTCAGTTCTATAAATTGTTTTGCGTAAACAGTTAGCGGGAGTTTTTCTTTGATAGCGTCAATAGTGGATTGGTTATATCTTTTGAACATTAGATTTCAGGCTCTGCCGTGCTATGCTGATTCTTTGCTTCGTCGATTCGCATTTTGTTTCCGTCGAAAGCAAAGTCGATATACTCGTTGTCCTGCATCTGTTCACCGAGTCTGTTTAACGTTACCGAAAGTCTGTAATTCCCACATGACTGACCATCAACCGCCTGCTCCTCGGCGGTCTTGTTTCTCCAAAGCAAACTCGCGCTACAATATCTTTCGATCTTATCCGAGTCCGCCACGTCACCATTCCTGTTTAACTGACACGCCGCAAGCACTGCAAGGTCAAGATCGCCCGCAATGTTATTCTTCAAAAAGTCGCACTTGCTACCCAACTCATTATACTGCGCCGATGATTCAGTAGTATTGGATTTCATATAATCGAATATCACAAACTGCAACCCCATTTTGTACATCAGAATATTACAAGTCGCATAAATCTTGTCGTTAGTAAACTGCGGGTCATAGATATGAACGAACGGCTGTTCTTTAATCCACTGCTTGGCCTGTTTGATTCTTTCAAACTCTTCGGTCGTATACGTTCCCGACTTAATTGCCTTTAAATCAACATTGGAAACATTCGCAAGCATACGCTCAAAGAATAGCCTATCCGCCATTTCAGTATCGAAATAAACCGTCGGCGTTCCCATTTTTATTTTGTGAATCGCCTCGTTCATCATCCACGCCGATTTTCCTCTTTTCATTCTCGCCTTTAACAATATAAGCTCAGTAGGCTCGTATGTAATGTAAGCGTTTAATCTCTCGAACTTTGATGGAATGCCGAACAATCCGTTCTCGTTTCGTCGGCTCTCAATCTCGTCCCAAAGATCATCGACTTTATCGCCAAACATTTCAACATTATCGTCGGTAAGGAACTCCTGCGTCAGCTTTGACAGTTTTGAATATGTGGTGGAATTCAGCTCTGACAAATCAATCTCTGAATCGCACTCGGCAAGCAAGTTATTCATAAGGTTGTTGTACGACCTCTTGAACGCAAGCTCTTTAACTTTCTTTGCTAACAGAGAATATTCTTCGTCGGATTCCCGCGCAGAACTTTCGCACAGCCTGATGTATTCGTTGATATCAGTGATGTTATGTTTGCGCATTATCTTGCCAACTTTCTTGTTTGAGTTCAGCATATTCGATAGATTGATACCATCTATATTTGACACGCCGCTTTTAACAAGTTCACTTATTGCCCAGTAGATACAACTGTTATCAATGTTATAGAAATATCTCGCTTTTAAATGAGTCCCTTTAAATAAGAACTCGGGGTGGCACACGAGCGTCGCTATAACACCCGCTTCCGCCAGATCGTCCTTTAGAACCTCTGACATATTATCACCTCCCAATTATATAATACTTCCGAATCCCGCCTTTTTGGATTTAGGAGTGTACTGCACTTCCTCTGCGACGGGAACATCTGCCACGTCGAACTTGGGTTTCGTGCTTTCAAGATGTTTCTTATACTCGCTTTGTAGCTTCTTGTTATCTATAAGATAATGAAGTGCATACGGCGAGTTGATTCTCTTTTCGCTATTGATTGTATATTGTATGTAAAAGAACAGCTCATCGGCTGGCACCCTTTTCTTAAATACGATGTTGTTGACAACATTTCTAAGCTGGGCAACCGTTGCTCTATCATCAACCTTTTCCAAGTAGTAATCGACAATCCTTGTAATCATATCACGTTCATGAGCGCACTCTTTATGATAGTAGAAACATCCGTTACCTTTAACCATTTCTTCGGGCGGTCTTAAATCATCGGGGTGCGGACAATGATTGTACCTACACTTAACATTCTTCTGCTTTCCCATGTTACTCACCCCTATAATAGTTAAGTATCTTCTGTGTTATGTAAAGCTGCCCTTTGCCTGTAACCATAGTCTTGGTCATTGGCTTTCCGTTACGCACATATTCTATAACAGTGAAATATCCCTGATTTATATAGTTCTGATACGGCTCGTTATTGGAGCGAAGCCATTTGAATTTTCTTGCCAACTCAAACAGTTTGTTTCTGCCTATGGGAATATCGTAGTCTTTGATTATCTTTGCCATCGCCGAAAAGTCAATACAGTCCGAAGCCTTGGCTATACTCACCTGTTCCGCAAATTCTACTTTGGGCTTGTCTTCTTCAATTTTAATCTCCAAAGCTCTTTTCTCTTCGTACTCTTCAGCCCAACGTCTCGCTCTGGCTGCGGGGTCTTCGATAGTATAGCTATCAGGTTTTTCTGCTATTGAATAAGAGCCGTTCTTTCTTAACACAGGGAGGACTTTTGACGTTACCCAGCGTTTGAAAGATTTCGCATCAGGAAGTTTGCTTAATAGTATTAAGCTGTAAAGACCGCTTTCGTTAATTATAATAACTTTTTGTTTTCCACCGGGGGTCGGCATTTCAACGACCCCTTTATCTTCTTCGTCAACGTGTCCTCGTATTGCATCAGCCGGCCTGCTATATCCGAGTATCTCCGCTACATCTTTGCCCACAAACCAAGGTTCATTATTGATAATAACCGTTCGCACAGAGCCAAACTCTTTATTCTCAAATACTTTAATTTCGTTACTCAATTTATTCCCTTCTTTCGACTGTCTTAGGCATATTCCCGTTTTGGGAATGTGTTATCAATCAAATATATAATACAACTTTCGCTGATAATTATAGGATTTTGCATTCTGCCGATGGAGTCACGAATCGTTACCCCATCGCTTTTATCTTCATCATCAACATGATCTGCAATGGCTTTTTCTGGTAACAGTTTTTCATTTCCCATTTTGACCATCGCTTTCCAACAGATAAGTCGCTTCCAAATCAGCTTCGTGTACAGCAACAACAAACGGATACATTTCCATGGCCTTTCCGACGTACTGATAATTGTACTGCGGTTCGCTAAAACCCATATGCCAACGAATTGCGTAACGTTCCTGCGCCGACAGCTTGATAAAGTTTGCCGCAATCATTGCAGACTTTTCGCCATGGCCATAAGGATTCTGGTCGTTAACAATGTAAAACGGATACTGTTCCCACTGTCCTCTATCATTCTTACGATTCCGCATTTCAACGTCGTAGAAATTCGCCTTGCACAGATCGTGACAAAGCGCGGTGATAATCAGCGTTTCTTCGGGAATCCCAAACTTAGACCACGGCTCATGCTTAAACATGAGACTCAGCATATCATAGACATTAAGCGAATGCTGTAACAGCCCGCCCTCATATGATGAATGGAATCGAGTACTTGCGGGTGCCGTATAGAAATCTGTTGTATGCAAATAATCTATCAGCTTTTCAATACCGTCTCGTTTGGTAGAAAGAAGTAACTCATCGAATCTTTTCGCATTATCGTTCATAAAAAACTCCCTTTCAATGAAAAAAGCGCCCGGTTTCCCGAGCGCCATAAATTACTATACTATTGATATTTAATTAGAACGGAACACCGTCGTCGTCATCATCGTCGTCAAAATCTTCAAAGTCGTCATCTACCTTCTTCTTTTTAGCGGTCGTCTTCTTTGTAGACTTCTTTGTGTTCTTCTTGGGTGCGGGTTCATCATCCTCCTCGTCGTCATCGTCAACCTTCTTTTTCTTAGAAGACTTCTTAGAGTTGGAATCAGAAGAGCCGAGCTGTATGAAATCGAATATCTTTACGCTTGTAAAGTATTTGTTTTCACCCTCGCTGTCCTCAAACTTTTCGCAAGTTACACCGCCCTGAAGAATAAAGATTCTGCTCTTATCTTCGAGGTTGGCAGCCTTGTCCTTTGCCTTGCCAAAGAAATATGCGAACCAGTTGGAGTTTATATACTCGTCATTCTGATCCTTGCGGCTCGTTGAGATATGAGCCTTGACATACTTACCCTTGTCCTCAACATCAAATACGTTTGCGTATGTACCAATAAAGTTAATCATATGTAATCTCTCCCTTTAGAATCACTTAGTTCTTCTCAGCGCCGTCAGTTCTTCGTACAGCGCTTCTGCGGTTTCAATATTCTTAATCTTCTTTGGGTTTCTCGACGGCTCAAATTTGGCGATTGTTTCACCGACTAACTTAGCCTTTTCTTCACCCATCTGCTGAATTTTCTGCGCGAGCTTCATATTGGTGTCGTTGATATCCTGAAGTTTCCCTTCAACTTCGGGAAGATCTTCCGATGCATAAAGATATCCGCCCAATCCTAATCTTGCGATACATTTGGTAAGACTTCTCTGGATTGTTTTGTTGACCTGCATGGCATCAACATTATCATAAGCTATTGCTTTGTTTCTAAAATCCATACAAGGAAGATACTCTGTCACCGTATGTTCTTTTAATTCTTCACCCTCTTCCCATACAATAGTCACAGACGTTTTAACATGGCAACCCACTGGGTCTTTCCATACAAGCATACCATCGTCTGTCTCGTAAACTTTCGCGTAAGACAATGGATATCTTATTTTAAGTTCGTGCCATGCCCACATCCAGCTTAAATAAGATAGCCCATTTTTTTCTTCAACATGATCGTTTACGTTGATGGAACTAAGTTCCTTGAACCAATTTTTCATTTTTTAATCCTCCTTATAAAATGCAAAATGCAAATTTTTAGTATGTTTTCTATGACCGTTAATTACCGCAGAAACCTTGGATGGACTACAACCATTATCAAATGCCGCCTCATTAACCGTGTTATAGACTTTGTTTGTATCCAAACATATTACCTGTTTGGCATTAGGATTTTTTTCGCCACTATACCACACTCTATGTTGTTTCATTTTTTTAATAGCTTCTGGTGAATGAGCTAATTCAACCATTTTTTTGTGACGTTCTGGTGGTATTTTCTTCCCATAATTAGGATGTTTACTCCCACGAAAATCCGCATGATTTTCTCTCATTTTTCTTTTTGTTTCTTCTGAGAAAATTCTTCCTTTTAATGCCTCACTTTGTTTTTTTCTTGTCTCCTCGCTTACAATTCTACCTGTAAGAGCCTTACTAATCTTTTGTCTTGTTTCTACCGAAGGAGACTTGCCAAACTGAGGATTCTCTTTTCCGCTACAAGTATCTCCACCGGGCGTAATATTATAACCATATTCAAAATATCTGGTATGTAATTCTTTAATCAACTCTATTTCCTTTGCTTTCGCCTCGTCTTCTGTTAAGTCCTTAAACAATATGGTATGTTCAAAAGAATCCCATCCATATTTTTGTATAGCATTGTAGAATATAGGAGAACCTTTGTATCCGTCTCCGTTCTTAAATCTATAATTTGGTTTTTGACTTGTAATACCGACATATTTTTTATTATTGATCTTATTTTCATGACAGTAGACAATATATTTTTTCTCCATATCTTATCATCTCCTCCCAATCAAAGTATTAAACAATGATATTTTTTATAAAAATAAAAAGCCACCGCAAGACACGGTGGCTCATGGTTGAGCGTGTTATTATAAATCAAACGCCTTTTTCCATGAATAGTAATTTTGGAAATAGTGTTGATACTTTTTAATTGGTTTATTGAAATACTCTTTTAGCAGTTCTCTAAAATATTTTACATCGAATTCGACATCCTTTTCTTTCTTGTATAGCCAGTGATATAGCCCCGATTCAATAACTCGGGTGGTTGTTAGCTCTTTGTCAACCGCAAGAAACGTGTTGCTATCAAATATTTTATTGATAAAGAACACTGGACACTTGCCGTTGTTGTCTGTCGAAGCGTCACATCTGATAAGATAATCATTTCGTCGTAAGCTCTTTCTCGGCTCGTTGATATGTTTGGGGTTTGCAGAGTTATAACTCTCCATTTCCTTGCATTGTTTTAATGTACTTAGTAGTTCTAATGGAATATTACTTCGGGTTATCTGTGAACTTCTGAACACAATTGTTCTCGCCGTTTCATCGAGATCGCTTTTTAAAACCTCTGTAATCTCCGACTTTGAGATTCCCATGTACAAAAGAATCACGCAAGACTTTCGCATTACGTCAAGCGTTTGCCAATCGTCAGGCTTAAATGAATGATTGATAACGTAAAGAAATTCATCGAAGTCACGTATACTATTGCGCCTTAAAGACTGATAAACATCAAGATCGCTAAACGATATATCCGGAAGTATTTTAGCGCAGAACTCAAAATATCTTTCAAGAAATCGGTAGCGTTTTTCAAATGTCGAAGCTGTTGAATCCAAGTCCTCAAACATAGCCGCGATTTGACTCCGCGAGAAAAACAACACATCCTTTTCGTAAAAGATTTCGTATTTCTGAATCATTCGAAAAAACAACTCAAAGTCATGCAGTTCTGTTTCAGATAGAGTCTTAATGAACTCCGACTTCTGCTTGGACAAGTATGTTTCGGGATTAGAATTTATATCTTTTGTTATCATAATACACATCCTTTGATTAGTTATCTCAACAATCGGATACATATATTATAACATTTCGATACCATTCTGTCAAGGATTAGCACTGACAAATATGTTGAAAAGCCGCATTATCCAAAGTACCCGAGTTAAAAGCGCGGGCTACAATAGGATCGGCGTACACCATCGCGCAAGCTATCCTGTCAAGTTGCTCGTCTGTAAATTGTCCAAGCACTCGTTTGACTTGCCATTTGTTGACTACCCAAGTTGATTCCGCTTCAACGGTCGAATCTTTAATCAGACCTTCAACCTCGTCCTTGCTAAAATGAACATGGGTTAACTGAGCCGATTTGCTTCTTTTTGTTGTGATAGGCAAAACTTTTATCATGGGACTAACCTTGTTTCCGATATTGTTTGACACTATCACACATGGTCTGATACCGCCCTGCTGATGCCCAATGTTGTTTGGGATTTCAACCAACACAATATCTCCCATTCTGTATGCCATATCACTATTCGTAATTACACCACCCCTCTCATATCGAGCGACGGGAGCATCATACAGAGTATCATTACCTTTTCACACCCGGAAAGAGTGACAAGGTTTTCGAGCCTGTTAGTGTTCCCGCCCATGTACTTGTTTATAAAACCAGAAATATCACTCGGATCAATTCGTCCGATTGTTGAGATATGTAAGCGGCAATTATTAAAATCGAGCTTGCCATCGTTGCGTGGAATGATGACGGCGGCCGTACACTTCGACGATGCTTTCGGTCTTTTATCAGCCTCGGAAATCGCGTATTCTAAAATTGCCTCTCTCGTTTCCTTATACATATTGAACCAGTCCAATAGTATAATGTTGTAGTTTTGTTTAACGATTGTCTTTTTGATTACTATTTGATAATCTTGTTCTTTGCCGTGAAAAAACATATACTTGCCTCCCTTAGTGGAAGTGGGTGAATAACTACATTTCGCAACAAACAAATCAATATTTTTGTATCATTATAGCATAAACATTCATTTTTGTCAATAGAACATTTATCCAAAACAACTACAAATCAAATTTTTTGTTTTGTACGTATTGAAAACATTTGTTCCGCACATACGAAATTGTAGGTTTTTCCTAATGAAAAGGGTTCCCATATCAACCAAATGAGAACCCTTTCAAAATCCTTATTTTATTTAGGTTTTCGAGCCTTAGAGATTTCTTGCAGAATACTTTTGAGACTCGTTTTTCTTTATATTTCCACAGTTATAACATATAGCCCCCAGTTTGCCTATTAACACGTTTGCCGGCAACTGAAACAATGTAACCCTCGTCATCAAACACGCAATAATCCAAATTCCAATTAAGGTCGTTCATATAACGAATGCCTTCCGATTCCAATTGTTTCTTAACAAGCCTCTGAATTTCTTTCGGATGCCCGTGCGGTTCGGTTAATTCATTACCCTGCAAGTCCTTACCGGTACTACTAAAGTAAGAATACAAATCCTGCTGTCTACTAAAATTTATATTGTGATAAAAGTCGTGCGCTTGTTTGGCTATCTTTTTATTATCAATATTGTCTCCGATCTTCCAAATTATAGCGAATGCTAAAGTCGCTAAAAAGCTCAATAATAACATTGGCATTCCTCCTTAAAAGAAAACTTTTATTCGTCAAATATTTCATCTTCATATTCTTCATAGCGTTTAAATCCTATTTTTTGGTATTGAAAAACAATTACTTTTGAGCCATCGGGTAATTTAAATTCACTGTTACTATATGTTATATATCCATTTTGCTCATGAAATTCTCTATAAGTATAGATTTGATTCTGCCTAAATATTTCCTTTACGGATTCTAAGTTGGTAAAATCAATAGTATTATAATACTTGATTTTTCTAAATTTTTCAATAATACTTTTAAAAGTTTGCAAAGGATATTCGTTTAAACCCTTAAATTGTGATATGATTTCAAGGCCTTCTCTTCTTATGGTTCTAAGATCTTCTTTACTTGGTTCTGTAATGTTATCGGATTGTTGAATATGAAATGTATGCAAAAAATCTAATCCAGCATTTCCACAAAACAAAAGAACACTCTCTTCT
>Ga0326512_10000944_pt1 | contig 23957 bp, 40 predicted proteins | sample 1_2617_0518_D_FD_203652 | JGI IMG/M metagenome (GOLD analysis project Ga0326512, IMG submission 203652) | Bovine rumen microbial communities from UC Davis, California, United States - 1_2617_0518 | ecosystem: Host-associated > Mammals > Digestive system > Stomach > Rumen | place: USA...
CTCGTCATCGTGCCTGTGCGTAACGAGTTGGACGAAGTGACGGGCTACTATCCGATCCTTCCGAAGAAGTGCGAAGTCGTGGATGTGGACGGCGAGCCTTGGCTGCGCTACACCTTCAAAGACGGAAGCAAAGCTGCGGAGCGCTTCGGGGACTGTGTCGTCCTCACGAAGTTCCAGTTTAGATCAGACTTCTTTGGCTCAAAGAACAACGCGCTCGATCCGACGATGAAGCTGATCCACGTTCAGAATCAGGGCATCGAGGAAGCTGTTAAGAACGGCGCCTCATTCCGCTTCATGGCGAGGATGAACAACTTCGCGAGCACGGAAGACCTGAAGAACGAGCGGCTCCGCTTCAACGAGACCAATCTGAAGAGCGACGAGGAAGGCGGGCTTCTGCTCTTCCCGAACACATACGCGGACATCCGTCAGATCGATTCAAAGCCATACACGATTAGCGACGCTGAGAATGCTAACATCACGCGAGCCGTCTATAACTACTTCGCGGTCAACGAAGACATCCTTCAGTCGAAGGCCTTCGGAGATGCCTGGGCGGCTTTCTACGAGTCCGTAATAGAACAGTTTGCTATTCAGCTGTCCGAAGCAATGACGAAGACGATCTTCACGGATCGGGAGAGAGCATCCGGCTCTTATATCATTCTGACTTCGAACAGACTACAATACATGAGCACGAACGACAAGCTTCAGGTGTCGAGCCAGATGGCTGACCGCGGCATCCTCACGCTCAACGAGATCCGCGAGATCTGGAACATGTCGCCGATCAACGGCGGAGACGTGCGGATCATTCGCGGAGAATATTACAAAGCGAGCACAAGGCTCGAAGACATCCAGGAATCGGAGGAAGAAGAAAGCAATGCCAATTAAACCGGATAGAGAATACAGAAATCTCGGCAATTTTGAGTTAGATCTTGCCGAGGAGGACATCGTCACGGGCTACGCCTCGACATTTGAAACCTACGAGCTTTACAAAGACGGAGACCTGACCTTTTACGAGCGCATCGATCCGAGAGCGTTCGAAGGTGCAGATCTCAATGACGTCGTCTTTCTGAGAGACCACACTGGGCGCGTTCTGGCACGCACGAAGAACGGAAGCGTGCAGCTATGGACAGACGACCACGGACTCGCGCAGAAGACGAACCTCGGCCTCACAGAGGCATCGAGGGCAATGCTCGAAGACATCAGAGTCGGCAACTACTCACAGATGTCTTTCTCTTTCGTTGTCGCCAGAGATCACATCGACTGGATCGACGACACGAAGGCGGTCAGAGTCATCGACTCGATCGGCAAAGTATATGATGTGTCCGCGGTGGCATTCCCCGCGAACCCATACACAGAAATCGGGCTTTCTGCTCGATCCCTCTTCGACGGAGCGATCGAAGAGAGAACAGCGGAGCGACTGGCAGCAGCAAAGCGCGAACGCGCACGGAAGGCTTTACAGCTGAAAGTGCAGATCCTTAAAGGAGGAACTCATGGAAATTAAGGACATGAAATTCGAAGACATCGAGGAAAGACTTTCTCAGATCTCCGGAGATCTCGAGAAGGAAGACGCCGATGTCGACGCTCTCTCCGCCGAAGTGAATCAGCTGGAAGAGAAGCGTGCAGCGCTGAAGGCCGAAGCTGAGCAGCGCAAAGCAACCCGTGAGAAGGTTGCCTCGATGACTGCTCCGGCAGTCGACTCCATTGAAGACAGAAAGGAAGAGAAGAAAGAGATGGAAAAAGAAAAGAGAGCCGAGCTCGTTGACGCTCTGGCTGAAATGATCAAGGGACGCGCTACACCCGAGCAGCGCGCACTGCTGACAACACAGGTATCCGGCGGAACTGTCAAGGTTTCTGAAATCGTCGATGATTTCATCTGGACTGACTGGGATAAGAGCCCGATCCTTTCCAGAATCCGCAAGTCCTACGTACAGGGAAAGTACACTGTCGGCTATGAAGCTTCCGCTACTGGTGCAGTTAAGCACACAGAAGGCGACGAAACAGCTCCGGCTGAGGAAGTCCTGACTCTCGGCTATGTCGAGTTTATTGCCCAGTATTTCAAGAAGTGGATCAAGGTCTCCGATACAGTGCTCGCGCTGAAAGGCGAGGCTTTCATGCGTTACCTGATGGACGAGTTCGGACATCAGCTCGCGAAGGCGCTGGAAGACGCTACAGTCGCAGAGATTGCTGCGTCCACTCTGTCCGCTAAGGTTACTAACCCGATCGACAATACTGCCGTCATGGCTGCGTTTGCTCAGCTGAGCGACGAAGCTGCTAACCCTGTTGTTATCATCTCCAAAGCTAACTATGCTGCGATCATGAACGCACGTGCAACAACAGGCGCGAAGATTGAAGATCCGTTCAACGGCTTCGAAGTTCTCTTCAATAACACAGTTACCGGCATGCTGGTCGGCGATCTGGACGGCGTTGTCGCTAACTTCCCGGAAGGCGAAGACTTCAAGTTCATCGTCGATGAGACATCTCTGGCAGAGCATGACCTCGTGAAGATCGTCGGCAAGGTGCTCGCAGACATTCATCTCGTTCGCCCGAACGGCTTCGCAGTAGTTACTGCTGCCTAAATGATCGTTAAGATCCTGAAGGACACGACGATCACGGTTAAGGCTGGCCAGACTGTAGACGTCGACGACGAGAGTGCATCCTATGCACTGAAGCTTGGCTTCGTCGAAACGGTCACGCAGGATGAACAGCCGAAACCGGTAAAGAAAACAGTAAAGAAGGCGGCGAAATAACCGCCTTCTTTTTTCCAAAAGAAGGAGGAGAAACGCATGAGCGAAAACAACAGCAGCGAGGAAATGCTGCACAAAGTGAAGCTCGCGCTCCGAGTTTCCTACTCCAATTTTGACCAGGAGCTTACGGATCTGATCGACTCGGCGATGGCAGATCTGAACCTTGCCGGCATCAGAGGCGACAAGGCTGTCGAAGATAATCCGCTCGTCCGCAAGGCTATTGTCACTTACTGCAAGATGCACTTCGGAGAGCCGGAAGACTATGACCGACTCAAAGCTTCATACGACGAGCAGAAGGCTCAGCTCTGGATGGGCACAGGCTTCACTGTGTGGAGGTGAGCCATGCGGCACGATGTTCCTGTCACGCTGATCAGCGAGACCTACACACAGGACGCTCTGGGCATTCTGAGAGCGACGGAGACACCGACGGAAGTGTTCGCACAGATCACATCAGTCAGCGCTTCGGAGTGGTTCGAAGGTGGCCGTGCCGGACTGAATCCTGAGTTCAGGGCGGAAGTATACTCCGCCGAGTATTCAGGACAGAAGATCCTCGAGAAAAACGGCGTCCGCTACGCAATTTACAGAACTTACCAGTCGAGCATCGACCGGATTGAGCTGTATTGCGAGCTGAAGAAGGGAGCCGAGTAACATGCCCACGATGCACGTCGGGCGCGTCAAAAGTGATGAGTTCTCGCTATATGTCCAGCGAGCGCTCGAAGAGTGGGACGCTTCCGTCATCATTGCGGTCAATGTCGCAGCGAAAGAAACGGCAGACGAGGCGGCTGAAATGCTTCACTCTGCCGGAGATTTCAGCGGCAAGAAATACCGCAAAGGATGGAAGGTCACATCCAGGCAGAAGAGTCGCGGAGATGTCGAGCAGATCGTCCACAACAAAGACGAGTATCGACTGACGCATCTCTTGGAGTTCGGCCACGCAACGCAGAACGGCGGAAGGACTCGAGACTTTCCTCACATCGCTCCAGTCGCTGCCAAGTGCCCAGAAGTCTTCGAGCAGAAGCTGAAAGACATCCTCGGAAGGGAGTAAGAGATGAAAAGAGCGGAAATTATCGAAATGCTGAACAGCACAGGGCTCCCTGTCACCTATTTCCAGTGGCAGGTCGGTCAGGTGCCGCCGCTTCCGTATCTTGTCTATTATTACCCGATAATGACACCGGAGACGGCTGACGGCAAAAACCATGCGAGCGTCTATCAGTTCAATGTCGAGCTGTACACAAAAAACAAATCTTTCGAGACTGAGGATCTCGTGGAAGCTGCCTTCACAGATAAAGGCATCACTTTCACGAAGGACGAGTCTTACATTAACGACGAGCACATGTATGAAGTGCTCTATATCACGGAGGTAATCATAGATGGGTAGAGTCAGATTCGGATTCTCAAAACTTCATTATGCAAAGGCGACAGAAGGTGCGGGCGGTGCTCTTACCTACGGCACACCGGCAGCCATCCCTGGCGCGAAGCAGATGAGTCTGTCACCGGCTGGATCAACGATCAACGAGCCGGCAGATAACACTACATGGTACACATTCAATACGAACGACGGATATACCGGCACGATCGAGTTCGAGGACACGGCGGACGCTGACGCCTTCCTGACGGAGGTTCTTGGCCACACGCTCGACTCAGCCGGCGGCATTCTGGAAAAGGCAAACGACACGCCGGTCGAGTTTGCCGTCCTTGGGCAGTTTGAGCTCGCCGGAGGCACGGAAGTCGGAAAGCGCGTCTGCTTCTACAGATGCGTCGCTTCCCGACCCAATGTTGATGCACAGACAACAGAGCAGGGAAGCGTCACAGTCGCGACCAATGTCATTAACGTGACAGCGCTGCCGAGACTGAACGATGCAGCCGTCAAATACACGGCACCGAGCACAGCTTCGAATTATGCGACATGGTTCGACGCAGTGCCTGAAGCCTAAACACTGAGAGAGGAGAGAAACAATGAGAGAGACAGTCATGATAGACGGGAAGCCGGTGGAGCTGAAAGCCACCGCGTCAACGCTGAGAAGGTACAGGGCATGGTTCAACCGTGACCTGGTGAAAGACTTCAAGACAGTCGAGAAAGAGCTGAGAGATTCCGGAGGAGATGTCGCCAGCGGTGACGTCCTGGAAATCATTCAGAATCTGACCTATGTGATGGCACGGCAGGCAGACCAGAGCATCCCGGCAAACATTGACGACTGGCTCGATCAGTTCGATTCTTTCCCGGTTGAGGACTTCGCTGTCGATGTCGTCACGCTTTGGGCGAGATCCCTGAAAGCAGACATCGAACTAAAAAACGTGTGAGGCCGTCGGCTCGTCCAGAGTCTACGGCCTTAATTCTTTTGAGGTGCGTGCAGATCGGTCTTTCGATGGCTGATCTGGACACGCTCACGCTCGGCATGGTTTACGAGCTATTTGCTGAGAAAGCTAACGATTCCTATGAATGGGAAGACGAGGCAACACTGGAAGATATAGAAAACTTTTAACAGGAGGCGAGCATGGCCAACAGAATCAAGGGCATCACGATTGAGATTGATGGCAATACAACGAAATTGACTGACTCGCTGAAAAAGGTCGACACATCACTCCGTGACACACAGGCACAGCTCCGGGACGTGAACAAGCTCCTAAAGCTCGACCCGTCAAACGTTGACCTTCTGAGGCAGCGGCACGAGCTGCTCGGTAAAGCGGTAAATGACACGAAAGAGCGCCAGAAACAGCTGACGGAGGCTCTTGAGCAGTCAAAAAAAGCCGGAGACACAGAAGAAAACAGAAAGCAGCAGGATCTTCTCCAGAGAGAACTGATCGAGACGACCAGCAGACTGGAAGATCTTGAAAAACAATACAAGAAATCATCACCATCACTGCAGGCAATAAGTGCCAAAACTGGCGAGCTTGCAGAAAAAACGAAGGGACTCTCGACAGCTGCTGGACTTGCGGCGGGATCGATGCTCGCGATGGCAACGAAGGCTGCAGCTTCGGCTGACGATCTGCTGACAATGGCCAACGTGACCGGCCTGTCTGTCGAAGAACTTCAGAAAATGCAGTATGCCGCGCCGTTCATCGATGTCTCACTGGAGACGATGACGGGCAGCATTGCAAAACTCACGAAAAATATGGCTTCAGGATCTGAAGCTTTTAAGACGCTCGGCATTCAGATCACAGATCAGAACGGTAACATGCGTAACGCCACGGACGTCTGGTATGAAGCACTGGAAGCTCTCGGAAAGATCGAGAACGGAACAGAGCGCGACCAGATGGCGATGGAGCTCTTCGGCAAGAGCGCCATGGAAATGGCCGGACTTGTCGATGATGGTGGAGCTTCTCTCCGCGCACTCGGTGACGATCTGGAAGCAACCGGGACGATCCTCTCCCAGGATGGAGTCGAGGCAGCGGTCAAATTTAATGACCAGATGGACGAGCTGAAGGGAAAAGCCACCCAGGCATTTTTCTCAGCCGGTTCCGCATTGGCAGACAGCCTTCTGCCGGCACTGGAGAAGCTGATCGATGTCGTTGTCAGCGTTCTTGAGTGGTTCGGCAATCTGGACGGAACAACTCAGACGGTCATTCTGACAGTGCTCGGACTGACGGCGGCGATCTCTCCGGTGCTTGGACTGATCTCAACTCTGACCGGGCTGGCGGCAGGGCTAAACGTGGCCATGCTGCCGATGATCGGAACCATCGCCGGCATCGTGGCAGCCATCACGGCCGCCATCGCAATCGGTGTCGCACTGTATAACAACTGGGACACGATCAAAGCCAAAGCCAGCGAGCTCTGGCAGAGCATCACGGCGACCTTTGACGGAATCAAGAACACGATCTCCGAAAAGATCGAAGCGGCGAAGAACGCAGTCAAGACTGCCATCGATGCGATCAAAGGATTCTTTAACTTTAAGTGGGAACTTCCGAAGCTGAAGATGCCGCACTTCTCCGTGAAAGGCTCAGCAAATCCGCTGAATTGGCTCAGCCAGGGAGTCCCGAAGATCTCGGTCGACTGGTACGCGAAGGCGATGAACAATCCGATCATGCTCAACGGTGCCACGATTTTCGGCATGCAGAACGGCAGGTTCCTTGGAGGCGGTGAGCGTGGTTCCGAGATGATTGTCGGAAGGGACAGCATGATCAACATGATCAGAGCGGCGACGACTCCCGGCAACGTCAACGTCAGCGTTGTCGTCAATGGCAACGTGGACGACTATGATGCACTGGCGAACACCATCGCCGACAAGATCAACGACAGAGTCCTCAGGGATAATGAGGTATACGCATGATCAGGGATATTACTTACAACGGAAAGAGCCTCACAGACTTCGGCGTATTTGCCGACTTCTCCGAGGCTCTTAACACATCCGCCTATGTCGTGGATTCCTGGACAATACCGGGAAGATCCGGAGATCTTCTTTCCCCGGAAAACAGATACGAAAACAAAAAGAGATCCTTCCGGTGCTTCATTCGGAAGGATTTTCAAACAAACTTCGATAATCTGATTGACTTTCTCACGTCGACAAAAGGCACTTATCAGCGCCTCGAAATCGCTGCAGAGCCGGATGTGTACATGATGGCAGCGTTCTATAATGCTGTCAGTCCAGAGACGCATCCGTTCCTCAGATCCGGCACTTTTGACCTCGTTTTCGATTGCATGCCGCAGAGATTCCTTAAAATCGGAGAGCAGTCCATCCCGGTCGCTGCCGGCTCTTCTGTGACTCTGGCAAATCCCACACGGAAGCCGGCGCGGCCGCTCCTCAGCGTCTCCGAGATGACTTCCGGAGGCTCGATCGAAATCGGAGACCAGACGATCACGGTCGCCGCAAATAGTGCGAACACGATGCTGATTGACACAGACCTGATGCGTGCCTACATGGTTACGGCTGGCGGAGTCGTTCACTCTCTGGACGCATTCGTCACGATGCCCGACAACTATGTCGAGATCCCCGCCGGCCAGAGTGTCATCACAGCGACAGGCGTCAGCGTGTCAGTCACTCCGAGGTGGTGGAAGTTATGATTCCAATCATTGTCTCGACCGCTCCGGTCTATGTCGATGCTTTTCTGGTTGAGGATCTCTCAAACAGATCCGGAAGACTCCCGGAAGTCACGGCTGCGGACGTGTATGAGAGACTTAATGATCAATACACGGCTGAGATCACGGTGCCTAGGCTCGCACTCAATGCTTCCGGGCTTCAGCGCGGCGGGCTGATCCGCATGAAGGCCAATCCTTACCATGACGCCCAGCTGTTCCGCGTGAACAGAGTGAAGCGTCAGCTTGTCAACGGTGACATCGTTCTCTCACTGAATCATATCAGCTATGACCTGAATAAGCTCCCCACGGAGGTCTTCACAGCGACAGGCATCACGGAAGTCGTCCAGACCTTTAACGGACTGGCGGGTAACGTGACATATAACCCGTTCAGGATGACGACAACGCTGACAAACGAGACGAGCAGGCTGACCGTCGAGATCCCTACGCCGTGGCGCTCCGTCATTGGAGGCTCTGAGGGCTCAATTCTGGACGTTTTTGGAGGACAACTCGAATGGGACAACCTCTCCGTCAAAGTTCTCCAGAATCGCGGCCAGAAGCGCAACGTGGCGATCAGATACGGCGTCAATCTTATCGAGTTCACACAGGAAGAGAACATTTCCAACACATACAGCGGAGCGGTCGGCTATGTTGCGAAGGGAGACGACGCTGCCGTCGTTGGATCTGTTGTCTATGACGGGGAGGGCATCAACTACCCGCTCCTGAAAGTGGTCGATTTGTCTAACAAGGTGGACGACTCGACAACAGTGACGAAGGCTCTCGTGACGGAGCTGACGGAGGACTGGATAGCTGCCAATCATCCCGCGACGCCTCAGATCGGCATGACGGTCGACTTTGCAAGGCTTGCCGAGTCTGCGCAGTATCAGCTGCTCGCTGATCTGGAAGACATCAGGCTCGGAGACACTGTCGACGTCATTATCCCGGAGATGTCGATCAGCCAGGAGGCGACAGTGACAGGCATGCACTTCGACCCGATCAGAGAGAAGATCACAAGCGTCGAGCTTGGATCTTACCGTCCAAGGCTCTCGCAAACGATCTCAGGCATCAGCAAAACAACACAAAGCTCAGCGCTTCGAGCATATCCGCTCGGTGCTGTGTATCAGACATACAACTCAGTTAATCCCGCCGCGATCCTTGGCGGGCGCTGGACTCTGCTCTCCAACACCGGAGGGCTTTATTCTTGGAGGAGGAAAGCTTAATATGCCAATCACTAGGAATTTTACTCTTTATCTGAACGCGGGCATCTCCGTCGCTCCCACTGTGCACGTCAACCAGTCTGATCGCGGAGAACAGTGGATCTTTACACTTCTGGACGATAAGGGTCAGAAGTACACACCAAGCGACGGCGCTCTGATCGGTGTCAAGGCAGACGGACACGCCATCGTGGGCGTGACCGGCACGGTCGGAAGCGACGGAAATATCTATATCACTGAGACGCAGCAGATGACCGCAGCAGCGGGCAAAGCGATCTTCGAGCTGACGATCGACGGCATGACACACGGCACGGCGAACTTCATCGTCCAGGTCGAAAAGAAGCCCACAGACGACGCCGTCCTCTCCGAGAGCGACCTGTCTATCATCCAGCAGGGCATCGACAGCGTGACGCCGGCAGCAATCAACGAGACGGTCTCCGAATATCTCGCGGAACACATGACAAATCCGCCGATCGACCCGACGCTCACAGTCAGCAACGCAGCCGCAGACGCGAAGGTCACAGGTGACAAGATTACTGACTTAAAAAACGCCTTAAAAGATTTTGAAGGCGATACTTTTGAAACCGTAACCGGGAAAAACCTTTACAATCCGGAAGATACAACTGTCGGCTTTTTGCTCTCCGACGGTTCCGTTTCGGCGACAAGTTCTTATTCCGCTTATCTTACTTCGGGATTTATACCGATTGAAAACAACACAACGTATTTTTTCACCGAGAGAACTGCCGTTGGAGCAATTACAAGCACACGATATTCTTCGCTTCTTTATTCAGAAGATAAAACGCCAATAACAGAATCTTACCAAAATGTAGACGCTACAAGCGGTATTGCAATCGTGGTAAATGATGCTACCGCAAAATATATGCGTGTTAGCGTCCATTATTGGGAAGGAAGATTGCTTCAAGTTGAAAAGGGTGAATCAGCTACAAGCTATCAGCCATATAGCAAGGCATATAAATTGATTGCGGAACTTGGAGATGCACCTACCGCGCAAGTAGAGGAATTTATAAATAATAGCGGTTTGTTTGCAACTGAGATAGGGAAAAATTTAGTCAATTCTGAAAATTTAGTTAAAGGGGCAGTACAGTCAACAGGTGTAATTTCAACAGCAGGAAGTTGGGCAACGTATAGCACAAGCGATTTTATTCCTTTGGATGCAAACACAGATTATGTTTTCTCTACATTTTCGACCACAACAGGCAATTCAACAACAAATCGCAAAACCCTATTGCTTTATGATTCGTCGAAAACAGTAATAAATAATACCTATCAAAACGTTGATGGTGCGTTTCAACTTACTTTTAATTCTTCCGACAATGCAAAATTTGTTCGTGTATCTTCTTGGGCAAGTGTTTTATTTCAGCTTGAAAAAGGAACGACAAGAACGCCTTATGCCCCGTATAAAGCCGATGTTGTGTTGGGGATCGGATTAGGTGAAACTCCTATGAGACAGGCTCAAAGTTCAAATATTTTATATAGGAAAAAATGGGCGGTGTGCGGTGACAGCTTTACCAATGGCGCAACAAGTAATATGTTACCCGATGGGAAATATCAAGGATATAGAAAAGTATATCCGTATTTAATCGGCAATAGAAATAATATGGATATTGTAAAATTTTTTGAGGGTGGGAGAACGCTTGCTTTTCCCGCTGACCCGGGTACATTTACAAACAGCCTTACAAACCCAAATGCTGATTGGTATTATCAGAACATTCCTACTGATGTTGATTACATTACTATTTATCTTGGCATCAATGACGAACATCATGCACCCGGTTCAAGTGGTGGTGACGGAGAAGACAATACTGGCGAGATTCCAATTGGAACGATAAACGATAGTACAACAGCAACGTATCTTGGGGCATGGAATGTTGTTCTTACTTGGTTAATTTCAAATCGTCCGAACGCTCATATTGGGATCATTGTTACGAACGGCAACCAAAACAAGGACGAATACAGGCAAGGGCAAATCGCAATTGCAGAGAAGTACGGCATCCCGTACATTGACTTGAACGGCGATGCCCGGACACCTGCGATGATTAGGACGTCGAATCCGAATATCCCGTCTGTTATCAAGACGGCATTGATTCAAAAATGGGCAGTTAACCCTTCTACAAATACGCATCCGAATGATGCGGCACATGAGTTTGAATCAATGTTCATTGAAAATTTCTTGCGGAGCATCTAACTTAAAGGACACTTTAAGTCAGTGATCAGCAGACGAGAATCAGACGAGAAAGACCTATAAAAAAGACAATTCAGACAAGAAGCAAGACGAGAGGGAGACGAGAGTGTCTCCCTTTTCTGTTGGAGGAAAACAATGCTCAGCGATGAAGAACTGGCGGAGATATTCGCCGAATTTTTTGAAAGGTGGTGAGTCTTGGATGACCTTCAGGAAGCGGACAACGTGCCCAGATCCGAAAGATCCGGCATATTGCACGATAAAAGGCGGAGGGAAAAACCACTGCATCCAGGGGAATAAAGCCGGGAGAATTTACGAGTATTCAGTACTGCCGAATTGTGTCGGATATGTCCACGGCAGAGTGATCGAGCTCACCGGATCAGACGCGAGCCTCTGCCGTGGCAACGCAGAGAACTACTTCGGCTATAAGGACGGCTTCAGGCGAGGACATGAGCCGGAGGTCGGCTCTATCATGTGCTGGAGAAAAGGGAAGGCCGGCGACTCTTCAGACGGTGCCGGTCATGTCGTCTTTGTCGAAGAGAAAAAATCGAACGGGGACGTCATTGCCTCGGAGTCTGGCTGGACTGGCACGAAGAAAAACGGACGTTACTGGAGGCTCAGGACGATAAAAAGAGCGGGCGGTGCCTACACGATCGGATCGGCTTTCACCTATCAGGGCGCTATCTACATCTATGAAGCCGAGAAACCTGTCTTCCGGCTGTATAACAAGAACGGCGGAATGCACACCTTCACGATCAGCACAAAAGAGCGAGACGAACTCGTCAGGCGCGGATGGAGGCTCGAGGGAGTAGCATGGAGAGCGCCAGAGCACTCCGAAGTGCCTGTCTTCTCGATCTACAACCAGAACAACGGAGACCATCTCCTGACCGTCGACAGCACGGAGCGGAACAGGCTGCTCCGGCTGGGACTGGATGACGATGGTATAGAGCTCTACTCTGACACTCGCCAGCGCGTGCCGGTCTATCGAGTCTACAACAGGAAGACGGGCGAACACTTCTACACAACCGACTCGAGCGAATACACTCAGCTCTGCACCTACGGATGGAAGGGGGAAGGCGTCGCTTTCTATGCGGCTGCCAAAGGTTAAAATGGGAAATATAAACAAGATCTTCAACGGAAGAAATTCTTTCTGTGCAATTATCGGCCTCATCGGCGGCATCATTGCGACGGAGCTGGGAGGCTGGGATGTGCTTTTAAAAGCATTAGTTATTTTCATCTTCATTGACTATCTTACCGGGCTGATTGTGGCGGGAGTCTTCCACGCTTCCCGCAAAACAGAGACCGGAACTCTGGAGAGCCGGACAAGCATCAAAGGACTTTTTCGGAAGATCTGCATTCTGCTCTCCGTCTACATGGCAGTCCAGCTCGACCTGGTTATCGGCACGGACTTCGTACGTAACACGGTCATCATTTCATTCATCGCTTCGGAAGGCATCAGCATCGTTGAGAATTTTGGACTGATGGGTCTTCCCATGCCGATGATAATCGTCAATGCTCTTGACGTTCTCAAGAAGAAAGCAGAAGAGGACGCGAAGAAATTAAGAACAGACGAGCAGATCGTCGAGGAGGATGAGAAAAGCCTATGATCTGAAGAGCCTGACACTTAAAAAACTGAATAATTAAAAATCCTATAATCTTCGTACACTGACCGCTCTTTTACTCCTCGGAGCGGTCTTTTTTTTATTGCTTGCAAGTTACCGGCAAGTTAAACGGGAACAGTCTCGTGATACGTTTTTGATACGAAAAAGTCGGAAATCCATGAAAACCAATGCCGTAGAATAAACAAAAAAGCCTTTAAATAAAGGCTTTTGAACATCATTGAAACGTTCTGAAATTAACGGTTGTAGTACACAAATGCTGTAAAACACTGACTTTTTTGACTATGTGATACGAAAATGATACGTTTTTATCCGTTTTTCATCAGTTCGTCCATCGTTGCGACCATTTTATCCGATGTTTTCTTTAAGAGATGAGCGTAGACCTTGAGCGTCATGTTGATCGAAGAGTGGCCGAGCCAACGCGAGACGGCAACGATGTCACAGCCGGCATTGATCGCGTTCGTTGCGAAAGAATGCCGCATCTGGTGAAGAGTGATCCGCTTCACGCCGGAAGCTTTGATGGCTGCGCTCATCTGCGTCGAGATTGAAGAGTAAGGAAGATGCGTCTCGCCGCCGAAGAGCCAGGGACGCGACTCGTCTCTTGCTTCCAGGATCGGCTCTACGAACTCCCAGAGCGTCGGCGGAAGCGTCAGGACTCGATCAGATCCGGCTGTCTTCAGCGTGTCGAGGCCTCTGTCCGTGAGTTGCCGGGAGATATGCACGGAGTGCTTCTCCATGTCGAAGTCTCCGATCTGGAGCGCCGCAGCTTCTCCGCGCCGGAGACCTGTCCAGTAAACGAAATAGAAATAATTCCGATATTCCTGAAGCTTTACGTGGCCGATGAACAGATTGAACTCCGGCACAGTCCAGACAATCTCATCAGTCACTTTTTTATTTTCCTTGAATGTCTTCAACCCCGCCGAAGGATTCGGGAAATCGTAAAAGTCATGGGCATATTTGAAAATGCTTCTGACGACTTTCACGACGAGATTCTTCGTCCCGGGCATCAGATCCTTTTTTTCTCCGAGGCTGAGATACCACTCCATCATCATCTGGCGGCTGATCCGGCTGATGCCGGTGTCGACATAAGGGAAGTGCAGCTCAAGCATCGCAGTCTGTCGATCTCGTGTCCTCTCTTTCGGCTTCCTATAATCGAAATATTTCCCCATTATCTCGCGGAAGGTCACACGGCTCACTTCCGAGCCGCCTGTGCGGTGTTTCGCCTCATAGTCGAGCGCTTCCCTTTTCGTAGCAAATCCGCGCTTCACGACCGCTTTACGCGCTCCTGTGAGCGGGTCGGTCACTTGGAACTTGACGAACCAAGTGCCGCGCTTGGTGTCCTTATATGCCGGCATTGTTTGCTTCCGCCTTCCTAAGGATCTCGATCCAGCTGCAGCCAACAGCGTCACAGTATTTTTCGAGGTCTTCAACGGTGATTTTTGTGATTCCCAATTCCATCCGGGAAACGGTGTTTTTTGAACGGATGTCCATGCGGCTCGCTACCTCTTCGAGAGTGAGCCTTTTCAGCAGGCGCTGGCTTCTCATTTCAAAGCCGATTCTTTCATTGAGTGTCATTTTTTTCACCTCACGATTTCATTATATACGAAAAAATCCTAAAAAATGTTAAATAATCCTTTACATTCGGATAAATCCCGTTTAGAATGAAATCGTCCTAAGAAATAGGACAGGAGGAGAAAAACATGAAAAAAATATATGGAATTGACAAAACACAGCTCCGGCTCACAAAACTCGCACAGAATGCATACAACATCATCGATCCGATCTTGATCATCGAGAATCAGGACACGGACGGAAATGTCACCGGCTATAATCTCACGGGATGCCTTCATGGAAAAGGCATGACAGCCGAAGCGGTCAATGAGGCACTGGAGGCTGAGCTTGTGTTCAAGATCAAGCCGGAACATCTGGAAGCCTTCGGCCCGGATACAGACGAAGACACCGAGCTCGACATTTACGAGGTAAGAGACATCGCCAGAGGTTGGGACATGCCTGTTGAGGACGTGCTTTCTATGCTCATGATCGAAGGGATCTAATCGGCAAAGTGTATACATACTACACTTCACAAAACACGGAGAGGAGGTGAGACGATGAAGATGAGCCTTGAAGCGATTCGCGTGAACATGGGGAAGACTCGGTCAGAGATGGCTGAGCTGCTCAATGTTAATGTCGATCGTTACAACCGCCTGGCAACAGGCGAAAGCAAAATGCTCGCGACTGAGCTGATCCAGCTGCACGCCGTGAGCGGTGTTCCATACGAGAACATTGACGTCATGAATTGATTATTTTTTTGGGAATGAAGTCCTAAATAATAGGACAAGAGGAGATCATCATGAAAAAACTAACACAGCGCCAGGCGGCCGAGATCGTTAACGATCCGGCTAACTGGAGACCTATCGAGGTCACTCACTTCTTCAGATCCTACATCTTTGAGCCTGAGATCGGACTGGCATGGGTAAGAATTGACCACCGTGCAGTTCTCAATGTCGTTGAGATCATTGCTCACAAGGCAGCGCCGAAGGTCGGCTTCGGCTTCCCTCGCTATTACGAATACGACCAGTTAACTGACTCGCTCGGATTCGAATGCACGAAGAATCAGATCACCAACAAGCTGTGGAGAGAGGCGGGAAAAGAACATGCAGCGCCGTCGGAGTCGTGAGGAGCTTCTCACGATGCCATATCTGAAGCAGTCCGAAGTGGCTCGGCTTCTGTGCCTTCCCTACAACACAGCGAGCCGCGTCTACAGCAAGGCGCGAGCTCTGGATGATGAAGAACTCGGGGACATGGTTATCGAGCCGAGAAAGGCGCGTATGGCGTCCGTGCTGAGGGTGGCGGGCATCAGCTTCGAAGCGTTGAAAAAGCAAGTAAAGGAGATAAGACAATGACAGCAAAGAAGAACATCATGGACAGCATCATCAACTTCGCACTAACTGCGACATGGATCGCGGTCGGAATCATCGTCGTGCTCTACATCGTGGGGATTGATTTGTTATGAGTCCGAACAGGTGGAGAGACAGCGTCGAGGACATCATGGAAGAACTCGATGCAGCGCTTAGGGAACACGACAGCGCAACGGATGAGACGGATGAGATCACCGAGTCCGTCAGGGAAGCGTCCTACTATCTGGAGAAGGCTGCCGACTGTCTCGACAATGCCGGAAGCTACATGTTTTACACAGAGCCTTTCAAGATGAAGTGGAGAACAGACACTCCTGTCTCGGACGGCCTCTACTACATCCGGACGCGCACGCTCGACTGGATGAAAGGCGGCGATTCTTACTATTACGAAATCGCTGCGATCAGCTTCCGCAGAGGATTCTGGGGAGGAAACAAGAGTGCAGACACGATCATCCGGAAGTCGATGATTGACTGGTGCCCTGTCGAGCATGTCAAAGGAGGAAGAAAGTAATGACTGACATTTTCACATGGTTCATCATGGCTCTCGTGGCGCTTCTGAGTGTCGTGTCCGCACTGATGGCAGACCAGGCTCAGAAGAAGACGCAGAAGCTTAGCAACGACATCCAGAGGCTCGCTCGAGATGTTGACTGGTGCCAGAGAGAAATGGAGAAACAAGCTCGGATCTTCGTTGATCTGGACACGAAGAGGAGCAACGACAACGACAAAAACAAGGCGGACATCGACAAGATCCGCGGAGAACTGATCGACCTGATCAGAGTGAACCGGGACATCTGCCGGAGATATGTCCTATACAGAGACCCGAAAAGCGAGGAGGAAATCAATGCAGCTGACAATAAAGAAAAAGCCGTATGACGGCGACCCGGCAAAGGATCGAGACAAGTTCATCGGCGGAAGCGATGCCGGCGCGATCTTCGGGCTGAATCCGTATAAGAGCGCCTATCGGCTGTGGGCTGAGAAGACCGGAAAGGTCTCCTCAGAGATTCCGGACAACGACGCGCTCAGGACTGGAAGGGATCTCGAGCAGTATGTCGCAGAAAGATTCTCCGAAAAGACAGGGAAGAAAGTCCGCCGGGATAACACGACCTACTACGTGGATGAGTATCCATTTATCGCCGGGCATGTAGATCGGCGTGTCGTGGGAGAAAATGCCATTCTCGAGTGCAAGACAGCGAGCTCTTACCAGAATCCCGAATATGCTGCCGGGAACTTCCCGCCGCACTATTACGCCCAGTGTCAGCACTATATGGCAGTCACAGGAGCCGAGAAGGTCTATCTCGCTGTCCTGTGCTTCCCTCACCTCTATTACACGGAATACAGCCGCGACGAGAGGGAAATCGAGGCGCTCATCAGCGGCGAGGTCAACTTCTGGAACATGGTGAAGGACAACACGCCGCCGGCACCGGATGGATCTGACTCGAGCAGAAACACCCTCGACGAGCTCTATCCTTCGAGCAACCCGGAAAGGAGCCTCACGATGCCGAAGAACATCGTCACAGCCGTTGAGACTCTGGAGTCGATGAAAGACACGGCCAAGAAGCTCGATGCCGAGATAAAGAGCCAGGAGAACATCATCAAAGCCTTCCTCGGCGACGCTGAGACCGCAGTCGGAACAGACTGGGCTGTCACGTGGAAGACCTCGAAGCGGACGGGAATTGACTCCGCACGGCTTAAGAGGGAGCGTCCGGACATCTTCGAGCACTATCAGAAAACAACCGAAAGCAGAACTTTCAGAACGAAAAGGAGAACAGCAGAATGACAGAAAAGAAGCAGACATCCATCCAGGCAGCAACAGCTGCCGGAGGAAACACAGCAGTCCAGAGAGCTCAGAAGGTACAGTTTCAGGCTCTCATCAAAAACGCGAACGTGCAGCAGAACATTCTCAGCACACTCGGCGATGCCGCAAGAGCGAAGACCTTCACGTCCTCGCTGATCAGCGCCGTCAGCACGAACCCGCAGCTGAGAGAGTGTGAAGGTACGAGCATCATCTCGGCGGCGCTCCTGGGCGAGTCGCTGAACCTGTCACCGAGTCCACAGCTTGGTCAGTATTACATGGTGCCCTTTAAAGATACAAAGTCCGGCACCACGAAAGCGACCTTCCAGCTTGGTTGGAAAGGATACTATCAGCTTGCCCTGCGCTCCGGTCAGTACCGCAATATTGACGCCGTGGCCATCAAAGAAGGCGAACTGGATCACTACGACCCGATCACCGGCGAGATCTCCATCACAGCGATCGAAGACCCGATCGAGAGAGAAAACGCCAAGACGGTCGGCTATTATGCATATTTCGAACTTCTGAACGGTTTCAAAAAGTGCATTTACTGGCCGCGCGAAAAAATGGAAGCGCACGCTCTCAAATACTCGATGGGATACCGTGCAAAAAAAGGCTATACGTTCTGGGAGAAAGACTTCGACGCCATGGCATTAAAAACCATGTACAGACAGCTCATCAGCAAATACGGAATCATGAGCATCGAGATGCAGCAGGCATTCGTGAACGACATGACAGTCCAGTCAGCACCGGAGACAGCCGAAGACACTGCAGAACCGATCTACTTCGACGCAGAGACCGGAGAGGTCGCGGATGCATAAAAACGCGATCCTCGGAGTCGATCCGGGGAACACGGCGACAGGGTGGGCACTCGTTGACGCTGAGACGCTCCGCCCTCTCGCTATCGGAAAACAGGAGAACGATCTGGCTTATGCTGCCATGGTGGACGCCTATCAGGAACTGATGGAGAAGCATTTCCATCAGATAGATCTCTATGTCGGAATCGAGATGATTGCCTCATATGGGATGCCTGTCGGTGCGGAAGTCTTCGACACATGTGTCTGGATCGGCCAGCTGAAAGAACGCTTCAGGGGATGGTCAGCTCGGAAAGAAACAAGATTCATTTACCGGAAATCCGAGAAGCTCGTTCTCTGCCATTCGCCGAGAGCAAACGACTCAACGATCCGCCAGGCGCTCATCGACCGCTTCGCTTATGGGGAAAAGAATTACGGAAAAGGCACGAAGAAGAACCCGGGATGGTTCTACGGTTTCCGGGCTGACATCTGGGCAGCCTATGCGGTCGCCGTGACATACCACGATCTTTACTACTCGCAGATAGCTATGGAGGAGCGACTGGATGAATGAGAACGGATTTATTGTCTTGCACCGGAAGCTCCTGGACTGGAAATATTTCATGTTTTCTAGTGCGGTAAGCCTCTGGGTCTATATCATCATGAAAGCCAACTGGAAAGACGGCTATTTCCTAGGAACGGAGATTCCACGCGGTTCTTTTGCTACTTCCATCTCGAAGATAGCGGCGGACACTGGACTATCAGAGTCAACTGTGCGGCGATGGTTGAAACGGTTCGAAGATGACGGGCAAATAGAACGAAAATCGTCAAACCGTTGCACCATCATAAAAGTCAGTAATTACGCTACTTTTCAAGACTTTGCAGATGAAGGGGTGAACAAACAGATGACCGAACAGGTGACATGTCAAGTGACAGACCAGATGACCGAACAGGTGAACAAACAGATGACACCCAATAGAACAAATAAACAAATAAACAAAGTAACAAAGAAACAAAAAGACAGACTAGGGGCTGGCTCTTCTGGAAAATGGGAAAAGCCTTCCTTGATGGATGTTGTGGATGTCGTCCGAAACGAGAACCTCGAAGTCAATCCGGAGAAGTTCTTCAGATACTACGAAGCAAGGAAGTGGAGAGTCAAAGACGAACCCGTCAAAGACTGGAAGAAGCTTCTTCGAAGCTGGGCAGACAACGAGATCAGAGAAGAAGAGCAGACCGTCCCGCTGCCAAGCTACAGCCTTGAGGATGACAAAGAAATCGACTATTCGACAATGCCCGGAGGCATCGACGAAGACGACGAGGAAGGAGACTTCGAAAACTTATGATAACGAAAGACATGGAAAACTGGCTCGAGCGGAACATAGGTATCTCAGACTATCCGAGGGAGAACGGCATGGACAGCTACAGCTTCCGCCTTCAGGACTTCACAGACAAGCAGATCAGGAAGGTCATCACAACGCAGAAGATCCGACACCGCTGGCAGCTGCTCGCCCATCTCATCGGAACAAGCACAGACCCGGAAGTCGTCGCTCATCTCTTCGGAGATAAGGATGCCGCATCCAGAGCCGAGGACATCCGTCAGATCCGGGAGATGATCGACCAGACTGCCGAGGTCGAAGACGTCGCTGACGATGCCGATCAGCTCGACGGCTTGAGAGATTTGGACGGTTTTGACTTTCCGGAGGACTGAGGCGCTGACATGAAAGAAAAGACCGAAGAGGCTCAGCTTCTTCTTCAGGACATCCAGCACACGAAGAGACAGATGGCTCGGACGTTCAGCTGGAAGAGGCGGAGAGATCTTCTCCGCCATCTGGAGAAGGTGCAGAGGAAGCTCGACAAGATCGAGAGAGAGGAGATAGAACAATGATCAACAGAGTCATCATCACCGGCAGACTGACGAAGGACGTGGAAGTCAGGAAAACACAGAGCGGGCTGTCATGCGCGAACTTCACGGTCGCCTGCGACCGCTTCAGGAAGAAGGACGACCAGGAACAGAGCGCGGACTTCATCAACTGCGTCGCATGGAGGCAGGCGGCGGACTTCCTTGGCAGCTATGCACAGAAGGGCACGATGATCGGAGTGGACGGCCGCATCCAGACGCGAAGCTATGAAAATGCTCAGGGTGCGAAGGTCTACGTCACGGAAGTCGTCGCTGACAATGTTCAGATCCTCGAGACAAAGAAGGCAGCCGCGCCGTCCTCAGACAGGCCGAGAGGCACGGAAAGCTACAAGACCAAGGACATCTCGACATCTCCGGCGGACATCTTCAACGAGAGCGACATCGAGATCTCGAGCGACGAGCTGCCGTTCTAGAGACATAAACATCAATATATATAGATTTATGAATTTTATAAATTAACTTTTAGAAAGAGGAAACATGAGTAAAGGAAAACATGATAAGCCGGTTCGTTTTGATCCTGCGCGGTACAACAATGCAGTGAAAATCAAAGAAATCCTTGACTCTATTAGATTGACTGACAGGGAATTGTGCAGACGGATAGAACAGTTACATATTGTCATATCAACCGATGCACATACAGGAAAAGACCGCATAGTCACATGTACTCCTCAACATCTTTCTAATGCAAAAAGAAAAGGAGAATTATCACCGTCCATTCTAAATGCTATAGGGCAGGTGCTTGGAGTAGCACCGGAGTACTTGTCGGGTGGAGGAAGAAACTAATGAGCAGAACGCGAAATATTGAACGGATGTCTTTATATCCGAAGGACAGGATGCCATTTTTGAAAGATTGGGGCATCGCTAACCTTGACAAGATTGCCTTCTCAGATTACGGCAACGGTCTTATCACACTGTCGAACCTGTGCAGAAGGCTCGCAGAAAACAATAATCTTCCGTATGTGACGGAAGAACAGGCGCTCAACGAGTTCCAGATCTGCGGCTGGTTGAGATAGCGCCAGGGGAAAGAAGAAAGAAAAGGAGAAAGAAAAAAACATGAAGAAAATCGTAGAGATTTCCAGAGAAGACGCCATCGACCGTACGATCGGGGGCAAGGATGTCTTCGTCCTCAACATGCTCAGCTGCGTAACACCGCTTTCGGATCTGAGAGCGGAGAACCACTTCGTCATCCTCGAGGAAGTCGAAGAGGAACAGAAGGGACAACCGAAGAAAGAACTGGCGAAGAAGGAAGCAAAGCCGGCAGTCAAGACCGAAGGGAAGCGTGTCGACCACGGCAAGATCCGCGCACTGAGTAAAGCCGGATGGACGACGGCAGCAATCGCGGCGGAGATGAGAATCAGTCAGCCGACTGTTCTGAAGTACATCCGCCAGGAGACGGAGGCGAAAGAATGAGACCGGGACTTAAAAAGCGCAATGCCAGGTTGGCAAAAATCCGCAGAGAAAAAGCAAATCATTCCTCTGAAGTTTCCGAAGAATTTAAAGATGGGCTCGCTATGGGCAGAGCAGAAGCGTTACAGCATCCAGGAAGTAAGCTCTATAGAGCAGAGGTTGTTCTCGACTGGCAGGCGATGCTTCTTTCGTTTGATGAACGGCAAAAGATTGCAAAGACAATGCTCTCTAAGAAACTTATAGACGCGGTAAAGGATCACATTGACATTACAGTGCGTGGAGACGGAATCACAGAGATATGGTAAAGAAGAGAGGAAAGAAGAATGACAAACAGAGAATACATGGCACGGCTACTTATCGATCCTGACTTGGTTGATGATGGTGGGGCATCGTATGAAGCAATGGTGTATTACAACATTGACTGTCCGTACTTTGCAGGAGACAAAAGAAAACACTGCGGTGAAGGAAAAGAACCGAACAGAGACAGATGCAGTGAGTGCAAGATGGAATGGCTTGAAGCAGAGGTTGATGAATGAAGTGGTTGGTTTATGCTTTCTATCCGCACCTTGGTATTCCTGTTCGTGTACTTGACTTCAATCAGAAAGACGAGTTGATTGATTATGTTCGCGGTCTGCGTATGTGTGATACAGCATATGCGGTTCAAGATGTGACAAACAGGAGCAATCCGAAGACGATTGACCTTATGACATCTGATGAAGTCGGTAGGGATGAGATGGCTCAAATGCTGAAAGAATGGGCAGAGAGGAAAGAAGAATGTACGCAATAATTAACCGACGCACACGGGAATGGGTATACGGAACTGATTATCGGTATCATCCGGTACGGCAAAGAACATCTGAAGACAGAGCAATGATATTTCCGGACTTTGAAACAGCAAAAGCGGAATTTATGAGAAGACGATGCGGAAAGGATTATGCTATTGTTCCTGTCAGATTGGAGGCGATTGAAGAATGACACTGGAAGAGGCAATCACGATTGTTCGTGAAGAGTATCAAAAAGCGATTGATTTGCCGTGGGTATGGTCTCCGATTGCTTACGCAATGTATGAAGCGTGGGAAAGAGTCGACAAAGCAGAGAGGCAGAAAAAGCATGACGAGAATAAAAACGCCTGACGAGTTCCATGTCATGGACATCATCGAAGCAAAATACAAAGTATCGCTCTTCGCCAGGACGATAGACGGGACGCATCTTCTCAGCCAGTATAGTCCGTTTTTGATAAATGTCTCTTGGCCTGAGGAGACGACAAGACCGGCTTTCTATGATATGACAGTAGCGAAGAATGAGCGGACTATCCCGGTGTTTTCCGGGCGGAAGATGACACTGGACGAAGTCCTGAGAGTGTTCGGCCGATATTGCAAAGTTAAGAGCGTGGAAGAGCAACAGCTGCGGCTCTTCTGAAAGGAGTGTGATGCCGATGGCAGAGATGACGCTGGAGCGGCTTCGTGCCGTCAGGGGAACACAGAAAGAACTGGATGAGATTCAAAGGGAAATAGATCTTCTTTATTTCCCGATCAGCTCTCCGAACGGACGGACGAGTGAAAGCTTCGGCACAACACCGGGAGATCCAACGGCCTCGGCTGTAGACCGCATCCTGAAGCTAGAGCAGAGAGTGATAGAGCGCCGGGACGCTTTGGCTGCCGAACTGGAAGAAATAGAACAATGGCTTCAAGATCTTCCTGATCGGGAGCTGTGTGCTATCATCCGAGCGCACTATCTCCTCGGCGATAGCTGGGCGAGATGCACGCAGAGGATTCTGACCTATGAGAACAGCGACACGGCAAAGATGCGGGTGTATCGTTATTTCAAAAATAATTAAGTGAGCCGTCGCGATACGGCGACCTGTGCTATTTTGTAATCGGTGAAAAAGGACGTAAGGCTGGCGTCCTTTTTTCGTGGGACGGAATGCCGGAGCGTTTACCGATCAAAGTCCCAGGCATGATGATCTCCTTTTCTTTCCCCACATAAAAACCACTCCGGCATTTTTATCAAAAATTTATGAAGGATTTTTCAAAGGCATTTTACAAGAGCAAAGCATGGCAAGCCGTGCGGGAGAATGCGATGCAGCGGGACGCTCGGCTCTGTGTCGACTGCCTTGCGGAAGGTCGCTACACTCCGGCGGAAGAAGTTCACCACATCAAAGAGCTGACACCGGAGAACATCAGCGACCCACGGATCTCGCTGAGCCTGGACAACCTTGTCAGTCTTTGCCGGGAGTGTCACAAGAAGAGACACGGCGCTCATGCGACACGCTACACCGTGGACGAATTTGGGCGCGTTTCCATCCGCTGACCCGCCCCCCAAAATGAACGTGTTCACGTATGCCTTGGAGAC
>Ga0326512_10000945_pt1 | contig 23944 bp, 53 predicted proteins | sample 1_2617_0518_D_FD_203652 | JGI IMG/M metagenome (GOLD analysis project Ga0326512, IMG submission 203652) | Bovine rumen microbial communities from UC Davis, California, United States - 1_2617_0518 | ecosystem: Host-associated > Mammals > Digestive system > Stomach > Rumen | place: USA...
CGTAAATAAAACGCCAGATTTTTTTTAAAAAAACACTTGACAAACTCAAACTTTTGTGTTATAATAAAGACAGAAAAAAGGAAAGGAAGTTATCAAAATGACAGAGAGAAGAACAAGAGAAGAAATGCTGACCGAAGTAATCAGAATGTTCGGACATGAAGCTCCCGAAACTATCGACTTCGCAAGAAAATGCGAGAGCTACCCCGACAACAATCTGAGCCTTGACCGCTTAGAGGGTGAAATCGCAAAAATGAAAACAAATGAATGGTGGGCTGAGGGTTAATCCCTCAGCCATCCAAAAGGAGAGATAAAAAAATGAATATTATCAGAATAGATAATGAAATTATTTCATTAGAAAATGTTTTAAAAGTTGACCTTAGTAGACTTTCTACTGATAGCTGGAAAATTTATTTTTATTATAATAACAATAGTGTTATTAAAACTGCTGTTTTAACAGAAGATTTAGCAAAGGAATCTTTTGATAAAATTGAAAAAATTTTAAAAACCCCTTGACATTTGAGGGGTTTTGTGCTATAATAAAGACAATGAAAGGGGAGATAAAAATGAGCCACAGAACAAAGAAAACCGAGGAAAAAAGAAAACACAGAGGACCGACTTTTGTGGGCTTTGCTCCAAGAGTAGAAGATACAAAAAAGGGTAAGCTGAGAAAGGCAGAGCGCAAACATAAAAAGGCGTATCTGCCTTATTAATTGCGCCCGGGCGGATCCGTCAATCTGCACAGAATTCTTATTGTATCTTTGTGCAATTTGACTATTGACTTTTTGCTCGGGCTGTGCTATAATAAAGACACAATAAAGAGAGGAGATAAAAAAAATGAAAAAGTTTAGAGAAAAAAAGATTATCAAAAAGATTCAAAAGATTCAAAAAGAAAACGTTGCTGACTGGATAAAATTTTTATCTTTAAATTCAATTCAAAGTCATGCGGCTGCGTTGGTTTTGGACAATAAAATTTCATTAGAGTTTTACAAAGCTGTTTTTCATGGTGGTGATTTATACAATCATTGGTCAGAAGTAAATGCAGAATATATAAATAATTTTTTCAAAAGGGCTTGACAAACAAGTCCTTTTGTGTTATAATAAAGATACAATAAAGAGAGGAGATAAAAAAAATGAAATTAATTGTTAATGCTTGCTATGGTGGATTTAGCGTATCTAAGGAATGGGCAGAACGCCTTGGAATTGATTCTCATGATAGTGAAGAACTCCGCTATAATGCTGAGTTAATCTCAGCAATAGAAGCAGGGGAAGATGTAAATGGAACTCACGCTGAGTTAAAGGTTGTAGAACTTCCCGACGATTGCACTGACCACTATATAGAAGAATACGATGGTGCAGAGAATGTTCTCTATGTGGTTGATGGCAAGATACACTGGGCGTAAAAATACGCCCTTTATTTTTTCAAAAAACACTTGACATTCGGCTCGGGCTGTGCTATAATAAAGATACAATAAAGAAGGGGGATAAAAAAAATGATTAACATTCGTTCAATTCTGAAACTTAAAGAAAATGAGGGTTTAACCTTAAAAAAAGGAAAAGCCACAACCTACAAAACAGGTTGGCAAGTTGCAACTGAGGGTGTTGAAACAACAAATCCAAGAGAAGCAATCAACGCAGTAAAAGCGTATAATGGAAACTGCGGCGTATGGTTTTCAAATGGCATTTATTACATTGATAAAAGTCACAGAGTTAATACTAAAAGAGAGGCTCTGACAATCGGAAGAAAATGCAATCAAATTTCAATTTTAAACTGGCGAACAATGGGATTAGCATATTGCTAATCCTTTTCTTTTTGTCACCGTGCCCGGGCGCCAGAGCCGGAAATTATTATACCACATCGCCAGCCAAAAGTCAAGAGAAAAATTGCACAAAGTTGCACAAAGAAAAAAGTCCCGATTTGTGCATTTTGACTATTGACATTCTTGCTTAAACGTGCTATAATAATGACAATGAAAGAGAGGTAATCAAAATGAAAAAAATCGTTAGAGATATTTTACTTTACATTCCGTTTTTAGTTGGAAATTTATTTTTACACGGCATTTGTGGTGCGTATGAGTTCATCATTGACTCACACAAGGTTTTTTGTAAATATTTTTCAAAAAACTCTTGACATTTAGCGCAATCTGTGCTATAATGTATACACAAGGTAAGGGAAGGGCGGCTGAATGAGGAAGAGCCCCACGAGAGGCGTGTAAGCCCGCCACGATAAAGTCCTACCACCGCAAGGGTCTCAGCGTTGCGGTATACAAATGTGAACCAGTGCCCCACGGCTGAAGTAATAGGGGAATACATCGCTGTAGACACGCCACATTCGTAGAAAAATATCGCTCCAGTTGGGGCGATATTTTTTTTTATTTTTTTTGAAAAAACTATTGACTTTTTCGCCCGAGTGTGCTATAATAAAGACAATGAAAGAGGGGCTACCCCCAAAAGGAGGAACTAACATGAAGAAGAAAGAATTTAACCACTATCGCACCCTGCTGAGCCTTGTTCCTGATGATGGTCAGATGTGGTTCGTCAGAAGCCTTTTCGAAGGTCTCACTCAGAGCCAGATGTTCGAGCTGTTCATTGACATGGCGGTTCGAGGTTGGGAACGCAGAAACCGCATTTTTCTCCCTTGCGGTTTGGTCTGGGAGCGCTCCCTCTCTGAGGACGGCACTCGCTGGATTGTCGCCGATATCACCGCTCAGATTTTCCCCTGAGCGGTGACCTCAAAAAAATTCAACTTTTTTCGCAAAAACCCTTGACTTTTGGCGCAACCTGTGCTATAATAAAGACACTGAAAGAGATAAACCTGATCGACCTAGAGAAAGGAGTTCTTAAGAGTGAGAGACCCCCCGAATTGAATAATAATTGTGAATAGGGCGACAGCCCCGCGGGTCAGCCTCCTGCCCAGACCGCGTTCAATTTGGCACACAGAGAGAGTGAAGCAGACGCTCTCTTTATTTTTTTGTATAATTATTCAGTCCATTTTATTGGACTTTGCTTCGGCGGCGCGCCTACGATCGACCCGCGCCGACTTTAGCGCGCTAAAGCGCTACAGCAATAAAGTGCATAATTATGCGCTTTAGCGCATTAAAGCGTTAAATCCCGAAAGTATGCATAATTATGCAAAGGTTACAAAATAGTTACAATCTTGAAAAACGCTTGACAAGCTCGATCTCTTGGTGTATACTTAGTATAGAAAGTTAAGAAAGGAGCTTGAAAAATGATTAAGAATGTGCCTGATTACGCTGATGATTTTCCCTACATCGTAGCGAGAGAGTGCGACGGCGCTGACTGGTTTTGGGGTGCGTTTGATAACGCCGATAAAGCAGAAAAAGTCGCAAAAAATGTAAACGGTTTTGTGGTTTTCAATCCTGATTGGAACAAGTAAAAATTTTTTACAAAGTCCAATAAAAGGGTTGACAAACCCGGGCTTTTGATGTATAATGTATACATAAGGTAAAGGAAAGAGGTAAGAAAAATGTTAGTAAACATCTTATTAGGAATTATGATCGGCTTGTGCGTGGTTAGCTTAGTATCTATGGTTTTAACCCTTGTGACCGAAAAAGTTGGTTTTGGTATCACTTTTATTTCGTCCATGCTGATCGCTTTGGTAATGATGATTGTGGTTGTTTGCATTAAATAAAAACAACCACAGTCCCGTTTATTGGACACATAACATGATATAATATAGATAGTAAAGAGAGAGGAGAAAATAAGATGAAAGAAATGTTTTATGTAGTGACTTGGAATTTTAGAGAGGATGAGGCTTTCCGCAACTATGATGAGGCGCTTGCTTGCTTCAATTCAAAAGTCGGCAAAGTTTCTTATGTTGAACTGCAAGAGGTTCGCACTTATCCCCTTGGTCGGTATGCGGAAAGCCTCAAAATCTGGCGCAGATAAGCGGATCGCAAATCCGCTTATTTTTTTTTGTCACCGATCAGGGGCGTGGCACCCCGAAATATTATACCACACCTCCCACCAAAAGTCAAGAGAAAAATGCGCTAAATGTTGCACAAATTCTATATTCCCAATTTGTGCATTTTAACAAAAAATATTTTTTTTCAAAAAACGCTTGACATCCCGGGCTGTTTGGTGTATAATTAAGACAATGAAAGACACGGAGGATCGAAAAATGACTTACTACTTTGACATGGACGGCGTTCTCGCCAACTTCCACAAGGCTTATGCTACTGACAAAAACACTGCCGCAAGCCGTGAGGCTATGGCAAATCTTGAGCCGTTCGTTGAGAACGTCGCAACAGTCCGCAGACTTATCGCTGATGGCGTCAAGGTTTACATTCTGACCAAAGCCCGCAACGAAGCAGGCAAAGCGGGTAAAATTGATTGGCTTGCAAAGCACATCCCCGAACTTGCCCTTGCAGATTTTATCTGTATTGTTGGCTATGGTCGCAAAGTTGATTTTATCCATGAGGCTGGCGTTTTAGTAGATGACGATCCCAAAAATACTCGTCAATGGATAAAGGCTGGATATGAGGCAATCACCCTAACCGAAAAAGGCGAGGCGGTTGCTATCTAAGTAAAAAAATATAAATTTTCTTAAAAAAAATTTGAAAAAACGCTTGACAAGCCCGAGTAAATTTGCTATAATAGTAGTACAGTAAAGAGAGGAGATAATCAAAATGAAAGCATTTACATTCACTTATCTGAACAACTACAAGAACCACGGACAAGACGCTGAGCAGTCAATCAGATTTCATTTAACAGGCGAAATTTGCAAGGCTGACAATGTTCGCTTCGACAAAGGCGCTGATGTTCTGAATTTTCAAGTCAAGAGCGCAAAGGCTTCTGTTTGCAAAGGCACAGACCTTGAAAAATACCTTGACCTTGACGCTTCTGACCTTTACATTTACGCCACAAGAAACGGCAGAGCATACATAATGAACAGAGCTGAATACACGGCTTTTGTAAACGCTTTTGGCTACGTCACCAGAGAAAGCGAAAAAAACGGCGGAACTGAAAAAATCCGATTGCGTGATGAAAGTAAAAAAATGTTGGCATGGCTTAAGGAAAAGCTGAAATAGCTTTTCCTTAAAACCCAAACCGCTATCTTTATTTGTAAAGGATTGAGATTAATTCTCAATCCTTTTTTTGCATATTTATGCATGCATACCCATGAATAATTATGCATTCGGCGGGTCGCGATTGGGCGCCGCGACCCGTTTTCACGCACTAAAGCGTTAAAGCAATAAATCGTTACGCTTTAACGCGTTAAAGTGCTAACGTGGTAAATCCCGAAAAGGTTACAAAAGTGTAACAAAAAGGTTACAAAATTGTAACTTGACAAAATGGCACGGGGTGTGCTATAATAGAGGTGTAGGGAGCTTGCCCCCAAGCCCAGAGAGGGGACACTTTAACGTGGTAAAGTGGTAAACCGCTACCACGTTAAAGCGTGAAAGAGGAGCAGAGTGAGAAGTCACAAACCTCTCTTAACGCCCTATATGGCGATTAAAAGCGGGTAAAAGTGGGGGTCGCACGCACGGGCGCGCACGAGAGCGAGCAAGCACATGGGTGAGAGACCAAATAAATAAAAAAAATTTTTTTAACGGCAACCAAAAAAACCTTGACATGAAGCCAAAAGTATGCTATAATAAATACAGAAAGACAGAGAGGATTGATACTAATGATAAAGAAATTTTTTCGTATTACTGAACCCTACAAATTCGAGTGGAACGACCTGCGTTGTGCAGGTATGGTAATCAATGTGATACTCATTATGTGCTTCGGTCTTTCTATTTCTTGGCTTGGTTTAGGTATCGCTGTGGTGGGAATAATTCGAGATTTAACCACCGACCGCAGAGTAAGTGGACTAATAATGCACATTTCAAGCGCAATATTAAATATTTATTTTTTATGTTTATTGTATAATGGAGGGATATAATCATGATAGAAAATAGTTACGCTGTTGGATATGGTATCGTTATTGATTCTGAAACAAGGGATAAAGTTTATGATAAATTCCTTGAACAAGGAATGACAGAAGAAGAGTTTGAAGAACTTTTTGATGATAAATACTGTCCAATGATTAGCACTTGGACAAACGAGGGCTACTTTTTAGGGATTGTTTTTTACATTGACGAAGATACCAGTCCAGTAAAACCGATTTCTAAGCTTTTAGATGTTGACACAAGATTTTCTTTTGATGGTATCTTTTACAAATATAATCTAATAGATTTCCTATGGGATGATCTGAAATGGGAACCTACTCAACAGTTGATTCATTTTACACACTAAGGGGAAACTCTTGGTGTGCCCGGGCGTTTGTTAAAAAAATAACAAAAAAATTTTTAAAAAAGTATTGACTTTTCCGCTACAGTATGTTATACTATAATTGTTCCAAGGGAGAAGGCGCCAGAACCGCTTGGAACTATAAGGGGCGAGCCAACATCCCACCCATGAGTATCAAATAATGCTTGTTGGTGACTTTTTATAATGGAAGTCCACGCCGTCTAACAGAGGGGTTGTTTTCAAGAAGTAAAACAAGTGTAAGTTGGGATGACGGCAAAGCCATGAATTTTTGAACGTGCGTAGATTTTTTCCTGCTGAGTGAGAAAAAGAACTTCGTGCATGGGTTTAGAGTGACCGACGATGAGGGAACTCTCGTTCAATGGGGGCATTACGACGGCATTTGAGAAGATAATGTAAGTCCAGCTCTTTTGCCCCCATTCACGACAGAAAAAAAATTTTTAAAAACCTCTTGACTTTTCCATTAAAGTGTGTTATAATAAAGATACTGAAAGAGAGATAAACTTCTTTCGACCGCAAGCATTGAGCCTTCTTCCAGCAGTGGCAAAAGTGTAAGCGACATGGGGTTAGCGCACAGGACAGTATACTTGTCAGGTAAGACCACCTTGCGGTATAAAAATTAGTGAGGCAAAGACAACTCACAGCCGTTGTAAGTGAGTGTGGACTGGACGACGGCAACTCCTCTCTAATACTACGCAGATTTTGAATTGAAATTCCTCTTCTTTTTTCTGTTTTATAATACGTATAGGATTTGGATAGGCAATAGCCTATCCATTTCCTTTTTTATTTCATTTTTTAAAACCTCTACTTTTTCATTTTATTTTTATAAATGCCCTCTTTTATTTTCGTTTCATTTTTGTAAACGCCCTCTTGCGCCCGGGCCGGTTAAAATTCTGTAACCGAAAAATAACAACCCTGTTGTTGATTTTTTCCAAAAGGTATGCTATAATAAAGACACAATAAAGAAAGGGGTTGTGAATTATGAAAGTTCTCAACATTGTAAAGTCCGTCATTTCTTACCTTTGTGCCTTTTTTGCGGGTCTGTATGTTTTTGGATTCACTCTTGGTGAATTTGACTTCTTCCGCATTTTGGGTTGCGTCATGTGCGTGTTGGTTGCGGTTGCAACTTCGCCCTTGATGTGTAAGGTCTGTAAGGCTAAGCGTTCTAAGTAATGCTTAGCCCTTTCGGGCTTTGCCCGGGCGCCCCCCGCAAAATGCACAAAAAAAGTGTTAAAAATTTAGACCGATTTGTGCACTTTGCCTATTGCATTTTTCTGAGAATGTGCTATAATAATATTACAGTCAAGGGCAAGGGCAAGCAAGCCAAGACCTATGTGATTTGATGACCAATCCCTAACGGGGTTACGAGAATGGACAGGCACAGCCGAATTGCAGTTGCAACACTTGAAGAAATTTTTTCAAAAAACTTTGAAAAAACCCTTGACTTTTACCGCAAGGTGTGTTATAATAAAACTACAGTAAGGGAAGGAAAACCCAACAAACCAGAAAGGATTTGATACTATGAGTAACACCAAAATCACTAACAAGACCGCCCTGCTTTTTGCCATCGACGCTATCGGTGACAGCAATTCCGAAGTCACTGCGAAGCTCCAGAAGATGGTGGAGCAGTTGGAGAAGAAGAACGCTTCTCCCAAGAAGCTGACCGCTCAGCAGGTCAAGAACGAAGAGCTGAAAGAGGTCATTGTTGACTTCCTCGCTGATAACGAGAATGAGGGCTTCACGGTCACTGACCTCATCAAGTCTGTCGCTGAGCTTAACGGCGATAGTAATCAGCACGTTTCCGCTCTCATGCGTCAGCTCGTTGAAGCGGGTAAGGTTGTGAAGTATTCCGAGAAGCGTCGGACTTACTTCAAGATTGCGGGTTAATTCCCTCAGTCCGCTCTGTGGGGGGAGCGAAATCCCCCCACCCCCTATCATGCGTATGTAGCAAAGCGGCTATGCACACGACTTTTAATCGTGTTTAGGTGGGTTCGACTCCCACTATACGCACCAAAGACTCCTTATTTTTGATTCCTCCTTTCTGTGCTTGGTCTGCGGTTCTCCGCAGACCCTGCGCCCGGGCAGATTACAATTTTATAATAACTATTGACATTTGTTTATAACTATGTTATACTATAGATACAATAAAAGAAAGGAACTAAAAGCTATGAAAAACAATGTAGACCATTTTTTCAACATGGCGGCAAACGTAAGCCAGCGGATGAGGCAAGAGCTTGCGCAAGAGCGCAAACACGCTCTGAATCCCAGATGTAAGCCTGCGAACTGGGACAGTATTGCTTCCTACATTTCGGACAAGTCTGTCGGATTAGGCGAACCTGTTTCCGAAGAAACTGTGCGTGATTGGGCACACAATAGAAATTGGGAAGATTAAAAATCTTCCCTTTTTTCTTTCATTTAGGTATTGACATTTTTGGCAAAACGTGCTATAATAAAGATACTGAAAGAGAGGTGTTAATGATGAATGAAGAGCGAATCCAAAAGCTGATAAAAACGCTTGAATGTTCCAGAGAAGAAGCTATTCAACTTCTCAAAGAAGATGAAGAAATCGACAAAATGTCGGTAAAAGAAGCTCAATCTGATTTATCAGCAGAGCAGAAAAAAGCGGTAAAATCTGCTTCTAAGGTAGGTTCAAAGAAGCGCACCCCTGTAAAAAGAGAGCGAAAAGTCGATAAAATCAAAAAAGAGATTATCAACTGTATTCGGGTTCTCTTAGAGGGCATGGGCGCAATCACGGAACCCCTTAAAAATGAAACTGATTTGCATTTCACCTTTAAAGGTGACAGCTACTCGGTGAAGCTGATAAAACATCGCCCGCCTAAAAAGTAACGGAGGTTTAAAATGTATTACACAAGCTATTATGATTTTCTCGATTCTTTTTACTCTTTTATTCTTGAGATTGAAGAATTCGAAAAAAGACAAAAAACTCCTAAACCTCCCCGTCCGCAATCAAAAACAGCCATACTTATTATTAACGAGGGAACGCCTTTTCCAAGCGGGCGTTCCCCGCCCTTTTTTTGCCCCGGGCGCGGTTACAATTTTGTAACAACTATTGACTTTTGGGACAACTTGTGTTATACTTAATACATCAAAGAGAGAAAGGAGAAAAAAAAGATGGATACTAAGTATGTAGGCTTAGGCGTATGTGACGTTCTTGGAATTGTTTTTATTGTCTTAAAGCTTATCGGCGTAATTAGTTGGTCTTGGTGGTGGGTTCTTGCCCCCTTCTGGATTCCTCTGGCTATCGTTATTGTTTGTGTAATTATTATTGCAATTTTTGACAGATAACGCTTGACAACAGGCACAAAATGTGCTATAATTAAAACACTAAAGAAAAGGACGTGGTTAAAATGGCAAAGAAAATTGATGTGTTCCAAAATTTTGAGGACACAGACAAGAAACACTTACAGGTGGTTTATCTTGACAGTCATGGATTTACCCCCGAAGAAATCAGAAAATGGACTGGCTATGCGGTATCAACGATTAAGGGTTATGTAAAAAAGTTTGCTGGACTTTTAGAAAAAGCCTGCAAGACATTTTATCACATTACTCAGAAAGTTAAAAAGGTGTTAAGAGGTGGTAAACAACTTGTGTATTTATACAAGTTTTATGATGGCAACGGTGAATTGATTTGTTCAAAGGTTGGCACGACTACTCGATTACCTGAGCAGAGATTAAAAGAAGAAATCAAGTATTACAGGAAACGTGGTATTCCTGTTGATTCAGCCGACATTTGTTCAGTAATTGATTGCGGCGCTTATCCTGCCGAGGGTGCAGAGTCAGTCACAAGAGCCGCTTTTATTCACCGATTCCCTGACGCTTTTAAGAAAAATGATCGATTTTTCGGCGTTGACATTCCTACCTTAACTTTCAACAGAATCGTAAAAAGCTACTTGAACAGCGGTGTTTCCGCTGTCGCTTAGTCAAAAGGGTTCCCCAATCTAAAAAGAGCGGGGAACCCTTTGATTTTTATAAAAAAATATATTATAATAATAATAGAAAAAAAAAATAAAAAACTTTTAAAGCCCTATGGCGCCCGGGGGCTTTCTGACACTTTGCACAAAAAAGTGTTAAAATTTTAGGCGGACTTTATGTATTTTACCACTTGCAATTTTTTATAAATGTGCTATAATAGTATTACAGTCAAGGGGAGAGAGACCAGTAAATCCCAGTTATAAAAGAGACCTGAGGGGATGCCAGACTGCGCAGAGGCTTCGGTGTTGCTCGAAAAAAAATTTCAAAGAAATTTGAAAAAACCCCTTGACTTTTGCACTAAAGTGTGCTATAATGTAAATACAGTAAGGGAAGGAAAACCGACTAAACCAGAAAGGATTTGATACTATGAACGACAAGATGACTAATCGCAAGGCTCTGACCTACGCAATCGATAACCTGACTAATGCTCCTGCTGAGGTTATCGCCAAGCTGACCAAGATGGTCGAACAGCTTGACAAGAAGAACGCTTCGCCTAAGAAGCTGACTGCACAGCAAGTCAAGAACGAGGAACTGAAAGAAGTTATCGTTAAGTTCCTTGCTGATAATGCGGACACAGGCTTCACTGTTTCCGATTTGCTTAAGGCTGTGCCTGAGCTTGAGGGTGACAGTAATCAGCACGTTTCGGCTCTCATGCGCCAGACTGTGCAGGCTGGTTCTGTCGAGAAGTATTCCGAGAAGCGTCGGACTTACTTCAAGATTGCGTTGGGGGAATAATCCCTCAACGCCCCCTCTGGGGGCTTTGTGCCCGGGACGATTACAATTTTGTAACTTTTATTGACATTTTAATAAAAATGTGTTATAATAAATACATCAAATAAAAAGGGGAAATGCTTATGAATGAAAAAATTCAATCTTTAATGAAGAAATTAGACATCTCAGAAGTAGAAGCAAGAGAAATTCTTGCCTATGATGAAGATGTTGACAAAGGGAAAAAAACAGAATTCGACTTAACTCCTGAGCAAGAAAAAAGCACTCGTAAGTATAGACAGGCTGAACGCAAACAAACAGCGTATAATTTCGCCAAAAGAGAACGTAAACCTGACCTTGAAAAAAGACAAATTATTGAAGAAATTGCCAACTTTTTGAGTGAAAAAGACGGTTTTGATGTGTCAATTATCAAAAAAGAGCGTGAAATTTCATTAATTGTTGGCTCAAATGACTATTCTATCACATTAATTAAGCATAGACCGCCTAAAAAGTAAGAAAAAACCCTAAAAATAACAATTTTTTAGGGTTTTTTACCGATTTTCTTGACTTTTTTAAAAAAAAATGTTATAATTTTATTATAATAAAGGATGTGATAAAGTGGTAATAATTAAAAAGATTGATGACATTGGGCGCATTGCTATTCCAAGAGATGTAAGACGTGCATTGCGCTGGATGGGTGGCGATGAAATTGAAATCATTCCAAAAGACAATGGTGAATTAGTTTTACGCAAACGCCAAGTCGATACTATTCCTGTTTTAAACGAATTGCGGCAAGACTGGCAAGATGACCTTGAAGTCGATAAGCATTTCGAAGAATTAATAAACCTTATTGAAAGTAAAACAAAATAATTGAAAGGAGCTAAATGTTATGACTCTTGAATTAGTAAAAGCTCTTTTATTGATTGCTAAAGTTTGCGCCAGTGCTACTGGTTGCGACTAGTGCCCATTAAAAGACTTTTGTGAAAAGTCACCCGCTGAATGGTGACCGACACAGACCGCGATGCGGTCGAATTTTCACGAGGCTAGTCATTTAGCTCTTTTTGTTTTAATTTAGCCCGGGCACATTCTCGAAAAAATTTTCCCAAAAACTATTGACATTATTCTCTTAGTGTGTTATAATAAAGATACAATAAAGAAAGGAGATTAAACTATGTATGTATTTATTTTTCGTGATTATGATGGTTATGTTGTTGCTGTAAATACAGATTTCGGTCATGGGCTCGATCAAGCTATCGCCGCAATTGGTAATCAAAAAATGCATGATCCAAAAACCGATAATTTTTATTCTATTGCAACAGTAGCAAAAAGCGTGAATACGCCCATCACCTACCGCAACATAGATGAAATTTTCGATTATAATTTAACCTGTTTAAAATGGTTAGTTTCTAACTAACCATTTAGCCCGGGCGCATTCTAGAAAATTTTTTCCCGAAAACTATTGACATTTACAACAAGGTGTGCTATAATAAATACATCAAAGGAAAGGAGATAAAAACAATGAAAATTTCTGCCGAAAAAACAATAACTATTAACTTTAATCTTTCTTCGGAAGATGTGTCGAGCCTGAAAAGAGTCTTAGATGTTCTTGAAGATTTTAAAATGTTTATCTATCAAGAACTTCATCAGCAGTATGAACTGACTGACTTTGTAGATGCTATCTATGGCGATGATTTTGTTGGGTTTATTGAGGAACTTATCTATCGCCCTGCTTCAGTAGAAACCGACTTGGCAAAGTTTATTGAAAAAAAGGGAAAGGAGATAGTTTTGTAATGATCGTTTTTATTTTTCGAGATGATGATGGATGTATTTGTTCAGTAAGTGAAACTTTCAAGGTTGGGCTTGAAGATGCTTTGTTCAGCCTTTACGGAATTGATTTTACTAAAGATAGGGATGAATATATTATTTATGATACTTCTTCTCCTAAAAATATTCTCTATAAGGGTAAATTAACCCCTACAAACCTCAGTAAAAATCTTGAAGGTCTTTTACGCTGTGATGTGTGGGAAGTCTTAGATTAAGGCTTCCACTGCCCGGGCGCGGTTACAATTTTGTAATAACTATTGACATTTCTGACAGAGTGTGCTATAATTACATTGTAATCAAAGAGAGAAAGGGTTTGATACAAATGCAGTTAAGTAAATTTTTTGAGCGTGAAATTCAGCTTGTCCAAAGCGAAGATTTAAAAGACTTTACTCGATTTTTCCTTGACACTCGTGTGGGGGAATGGTTCAAAAAGTCTGGTGCTTCTTCTTCTGGAAAATATCACCCTGTTTTTGCTCAGGGTAAGGGCGGTTTGATTCGTCACACAAGAGCCGTTGTGATGGTATGTGAAGAACTCTTACGCATGAATACTTATGCGTATATGAGGGATGAATACAAAGATTATGCAAAAGTCGCTTGTATTCTCCATGATACTTACAAATACGGCGGTTTGACGGAAGATAAGAGCTGTTTCAAGCAACATGGTTTGCACGCTTCAAACGCTGTTAAAGAAGCATGGCAAGAATTTTTCAGTGAAGAAGCTCCCGAAGTGCTTTTACTGGCAATCAAATCACACATGGGTCAATGGACTGAGCCTAAAGAAGATAGACCTTTCACCCCTGTGGACAGACTTGTTCACTTGTCAGATTATATCGCTTCAAGGTCGTTTTGGGATATTCCCACTCTTACCGCAGAGTATGAGGCTGACGCTCACCCAGAAGATGTAATTCTTGACGAAGAGCTCCCCTTTTAACGAGGGGAGCTCCGCCCCGGGCGGATTACAAAATTGTAACTAAAAAACACTTGACAACAGAATCTTTTTGTGCTATACTGTAACTACAGTAGAGAAAGAGAGGTTAATACTAATGAATGAAAAAACTTTTGAGTGCCCTGTAGCAGATTGCACTTGCCCTTATTATAAGTATGGTAATTGCTCTATGTATCCTGAAAGCAATCCTATTTTAGAATGTGATGAAGCAGCTTACTATAATGATGATTGCGACTATGAAGTGGGCTATGATCCTTATTTAGGTTGTTTTTCAGATAATTGTTAAAGCGGAACGCAAACACAAAGCGTTCTGCTTTTTATTTTACACCCGGGCGCAAAAAGGCTTCTTTGAAAAATATTAAAAAATTTGTTATAATAATAATAGAAAAAGTATTGACATTTTATTTAGAGTATGATATAATAAATACATCAAAGAGAGAAAGGATTGATACCCTATGAGAATCTGGTTTGACATGGACGGCACTATCGCTGACCTTTATGGAGTTAACGATTGGCTTGAAAAGCTAATTAATTTTGACCCTACGCCTTACGCAGAAGCAAAACCCCTCGTGAATCTTTCGCTTCTGGCTCGGCTGATGAATAGAGTTCAGCGCAACGGTTTTGAAATTTGCATTGTTACCGCTTTATCAAAGAACAGCACCGTAGAATATGATGAAGCCGTAATCAAAGCAAAAAAGATGTGGCTTAGTCGTCATCTGAGAAGCGTTCAGTTTGATGAAATTCGCTTCGTTCCCTACTGGTTTATAAAAAACGATGTAAACTCTGGTGAGGACATCTTATTTGATGATGAAGCCCGACATCTTGAAGCATGGACTGGTCGTGCTTGTCCTGCCGACGAAATGATTGAAACCCTCAAGTCGCTTCTTGCGGCTTGAGGGGATAAAGAAAAGAGGTGAAAAAAAATGGCTGTAGATTTTTCTTTTGCTATTGGCTATGGTATAGTTATTAGTAAAGAAGATTTTGAAGCGGTTGAAAATATTATTGATGACATTGATGATCGTGATGACTGGGAAAACAAATGGGCAAAATGTCTTAATGACTGGGCAGACGAAGAACACTTCGTGGGAATTACGTATACTGTCCTTGATTATGGTGAAGATATTAAAAATTTTAACAAAGATAAGTATGCCTTAAATCCAAAAGACACAGCAGCTTTTTTAAGTTTTTATAACAAATATCATTTAGAAAAGTTTTTTGACTGGACACCTGACTGTTGCGCTATCGCCTTTATTGACTGATGCGCTCAGCGCCCGGGCGTTCGGCGATTTGCACAAAATAAAATAAAATGTTGAAAATCCTTTGTGCATTTTGCCAATAGACAAATTCAAATGAATCTGCTATAATAGTATTACAGTCAAGGGGGAAAGCGAGAACTGAGCACAAACAAGTTGACTTGTCCGCCTCCATAGTTGCGCATACTGGAGTTTCCAAAATAAAAAATAAAAAAAGTTTGGAAAACCCCTTGACAAGCACATTTAAATGTGCTATAATAAATACAGTCAAGAGGGGAAGCAAAAGCTCCCCCCTGACAATAAAAAATTTGGGTGGCGACCAACGCTGAAAGGATTGATACTATGACCGATAAGATGACTAATCGCAAGGCTCTTGCATACGTTCTGGAGAATTGTGACCTGCCTACCGAGGTAGCCGAAAAGGTAGAGAAGATGGTTGCTCAGCTCGATAAGAAGTCGAGTGCAGAACGTAAGCCTACTGCTCGTCAGGCTGAGAACGCCGTTGTTCGTGCAGAAATCGTTGATTACGTCAACGAGAATTACACCGAGGGTTCGGATGGCTATACTGTCACCGACCTTATCAAAGAGTGCCCTGCTGTAGAGGGTAAGTCGAATCAGTATGTTTCGGCTCTGCTCCGTCAGGCGATTCAGGCAGGTTCGCTGTCTAAGGGTTCTGTTAAGCGCAGAACTTACTTCGCTCCTGTGGGAGTCTATGAGGCTCCCGCTGAGGTTGCGGCTGAGGGTTAATCCCTCAGCCCCCTTGGGGGCGTTTACAGTTGCTATTCGAGGGTAGGACATGAAAAGTGTGACGTGCTCCTACCACGTTCCTGAGTAGTGCCTCGGATAGCGAGTGTAAGCGCCTCTAAGTGCCCGGGCGCATTTTTTTTAAAAAAAACTCTTGACATTTAAGTCTTTCTATGTTATAATAATATTGTAATAAAGACAAAGGAGAAAAAAAGTCATGAAAAAAATTATGATTCTTGCTGTTATTCTTATCATTATCTCACTTATTTTTGAGTTCTGGGTAATGGCTACTTATGGTGGTAAACCTGCTTCCGAGGTTCCCCTGTGGGCGCTATGGTTTTTGTTTAGTAACTAAAGGGGGAGTAAAAATGTTGGTTAAAGACTTTTATAATAATTTTATCTGTAAAATCACTGATTATTGGTGTGTTTCTGCTTTTGAAAAGAGGGGAAATATTTATTATAATTGTGATTTTTACGCATGGAGTATGAACCAGTTAATGGAAATCTGGAATCGAAAAATTTTAGATTTCAAGATTTTTGTGGATTATGATGACCATGAAATCTGCATTGAACTTAAATTAGAAGGAATAGACAATGGACAATCTTAAAAAAGAAACAACTAAAGATTATACTGCATGGGATTTAAATTGCAAATTCGTGTGCATGAAAAATCGCCAAAAGTTAGAAGCAATTTTTAAGCGCAAAGCTCGGCGCAAAATAAAAGAATTATTAAGGAGAGAAAAAAATGACTATTAATGAACAGCTGACAAGATTAAGACCGCACATCGAAGAAGATGATACCACAGAACTTTTTATCTGTGTAGATGATTGGGCAAATACTCCCGAAGGCAAGCTCCATGCGCAGTGTCATGAAATTGAAAATTTTTATTCTTTTCTTGAACAGTATGGAGAATTAAAATGCCTTGACTGGTGCGCTATTATCAGCCACTATGGTGGAATTGGGATTGGGTTTGTTGTAGCCTCTACCGACCTTTAATCGGTGGGGCTACCGCCCGGGCGCATCTTTTTAAAAAAACTCTTGACTTTTTAATCTAAGTGTGATATAATAATTTTGTAATAAAGAAAGGAGTTATAATAAATGATAAATGCAAAAAAAGCCAGAGAGCTTGCTATGAAAGCCAGAGCTAAAAAAGCCGAAATTACTACTGAATATTTTTACAATGAATTTAAACGCTTTGATAAACTAATAGAGGAAGCCGCCTCAATTCACGGGAAAACACACATCGTATTGAGATTCAATGCTCCTCGTGATAGTTTTTATGAAACTCCTTCAGAAACAAGAGAGGGGCTTATTCGAAATTATTATGAAAAAGAAGGGTTTACAGTAACCTTGAATCCAAGGGTCAGCTTTGCGTTCACTCTCTCTTGGTGAGGGAGTGAGCCCGGGCGCAATAAAAAGGTTACAAAGTTGTAATAATCATTGACTTTTTCCTCTTGGTGTGTTATACTTAATACATCAAAGAAAGAGAGGTAATAAAAATGATTGTTTGTGGTTATCAAGGTTGCGGCAAAACAACTTATTGTAAAAATCATGTTGATTCTATTGATTTAGATTCTTCCAATTTCATCAAGAATAAAGACTGGGAAATACAGTATGTTAGAGTTGCTACAAGTTTAAGCCTTGCGGGTTATAAGGTTTTTATTTCTGCACATCGTGAAGTTATTGAATTCTTACTAATGAGAAGCATTGATTTTGCTCTGTTAATTCCTGCACAGAACAAAGAAGCGTGGCGTCATCGTTTACAATTTCGCTATCAAATTAATCCTACACAGGCAAATAAAAATGCTCTGTTAGATTTTGAGAAGAATTTCGATAAAGACATGGACTTTTATTCTAAAATTGCTAAAGCTGATTCTATCGCTTTGTATGAAATTTCTGCAAAAGTAGTCACAAATATCGGTGACTTTATTTAAAAATAAAGGAGTGACAAAAATGATTACTTGTGACATGATTCTGACCGCTCAGCAGTCAATTCTTGATGATTGGGGCGACGCAGGCAAAAAGGTCATTGAGGAAGCCGCAAAAGTAAATCCGTTTAACGGTAACACAAAAGAGTGGCTTAAGCATTGCACTTGTTGTGGTGGCAATTGGGGCGGAATGTTTTTGTCAGGATTACAAACTCTTTACCCTGCGGTCTATGACGCTATTCCCGATGACATGGGTTTATTCGCTATGGCAGACATTCTTAATACTTTAATCCTTTGTGGAGTTGATACCTCGGTTTAACCGAGGTATTGTGCCCGGGCGCAGGTTACAATTTTGTAACTTGATTTTTTCTATAAGATGTGTTATAATAAATACATCAAAAGAAAGGAGAAAATAAAGATGAAAGTTTGTTATGGTGTTGCTATAAAACCACATTTTTCTGGTGCAGATGTAGAAGATTTATTGCCAAAAAGATTTATAACTTATGATGACGCTAAAGAATATAGTGAAAAATATCAACATGAATGTGTTCCTACTATATTTCTTATTTTAAATAATAAATACGCTTTTTATTGTGAAAGGTCAAAAGTCGCAAATGAGCCTTATAAAATTTATTCTTTAACAACCTTTAATGAGGGACAAATTGAAATTCGTATCTGGTGGAAAGATTTTATAAAACAGCCTCAATCTTTTTTACATTTATCTGCGGGAATTATTAATAATTAAAAAACTCTTGACATTTTAATTAAAACATGCTATAATAAATACATCAAAGAAAAAAAAGGAGAAAATAAAATGATTGTAAATAAAAAAAGACTTGAAAGACTTATTGATGGAGCTGTGGTCTGTTGTGAAGATTGCCCTCTTGAAGGTGAATGGACGACCTGTAATAAATATCGTCAAAAGGTTGATGAAGATACTTGTTTAAAAAGTTGCTCAGAAGCCTTGCTTGACTGGATTCAAGAGTTTGACATTGCAGAAGCTCTTGAAGCAGGAGCGCACATCATAAATGACCAAGTGATATTTCCTCCCTCGTCACTTCCTGATGATTTCATGTTAAATGTTCCATGTGATTTCGGTGAAGCTTGCACTCCATCTTGTTCTTATTTTGATAAGTGCCCCTTTGAAGATGATTAATCAAAGGGGCTTGCGCCCGGACCGGTTACAGTTTTGTAATAACTCTTGACTTTTAAAGCAAACTGTGCTATAATAAATACATCAAAAGAAAAGGAGATAAAAAAATGTTTGCACCTATCCACATAATGTTAATGACAAATCATTTGGTTCAACAGAATCAAATGTTTGCGCTAAGACACAGACAGCAGCAAGCTCGAAATGCTGCTATTAAATCTAAACCTGACACTCTGCAACCTGTCTATGACACGCCTTGCGAAATACGAAATGAACGTGGCAAAGAAAGCACTGACTGTGACGAGTGTGAGTATAATTTCAATTGTCCCTATGCCTAAGTAGGGACAATGCGCCCGGGCACACATTTTTTTTAAAAAAACTCTTGACATTTTAATTTTAATGTGTTATAATAAATACATCAAAGGAAAGGAAGTTGTTATAATGATTGATAAAGTAATTCTTTTATTCTCAGACCACACTTGGTCTGTTTGTGATAACAATAAAGAGAGTATCGCAGATTATTTCTTTTCTCATCATTGGCGTGCTCGTGTAGGTGATAAGTATGTTATTATTATTGAATTAAAAAATAATAAGCGAATCATAAAAAGAAAAGAAGATTTTTAACGAGGTGAAAGATGGATAAAGTAATTGTTATTTATGAAGAAAATCATGGCTTTATTGGAATCGTAAAATCAAAAGAAGATGTTATAAACTTTTTGATAAATAAAAACTGGCTGAGAGATTCCTTTGTTTTTCCTTGTTATGACCCTACGATACGCTGTTATACAAATCCCTCAATAGTAGATTTATTTGGAAAAAATTGGAGAGATGTCTTTCGTAAAAAGACTTTTGATGAACTTCAAACTCTCCTTGAAGATAGTTTTGAATTTAGTGAAGAAGAGGTTTATTCTTTTACCGAATAAACCCTTTTTTCTTTGCACCCGGGTGTTTTCGCACTTTAAAGCAGTAAAATCATCGGGCCGACGACAATAGACGTCGCCCGAATTCCCGCACCTAACCCCATATGCAAATTTTTCGAGAGCAAGTGCGGCCCCTCATATGGCATCTCATTTTCCCGAAATGGGAAATTTTTTTTATCACTCTGCCCCCGGGCGGGCCCCCGTTCGGTGTTTGCCCCATATGGCTTTTATCTCATTTGGAAGTTACTTACCGGCCCCGCTCGGCGTTTGTTTTTGTAATTACAGATTTGACTTTTAAAAAATATTATGGTATAATATTAAAAAAAAACCAAAAATTTTCCCACAGCTCCCCACTTTATAAACTCCCGTTCGGTTGTCCGATCGGGGAAAAACGCACAGTTTCCATCCTTGCTCTGACGTATTTACGAAGGCTGATTTTTATCACCCCAGCTATCCAAAAGGAAGTTCTCATGAATTTCTTTCCACAGAAAAATTTTCGTGGCTCTATGAGCCTAAATTTGATTTTTTTAAAAATTTTTGATATAATATATATAGAAAATAAAAGAAAAGAGGTTTTTATAAATGGATTATACAAATGAGATTCTTGAGCGTTTGCAGAAAGGCGAAGCCATTGAGGATATTGCGGCAAAGCTTACAGAAGACCTAAATACTGCTAATGAGCAGTATAAGGCTGCAAAAGCAAAGGCTGAAGCAGAAGCAGCTGCTAAGGCAAAGCAGGATGACCTTTTTGCCCAGAAGACAGCAGCTGTAGAGACAATTCTCTTTGCACTCGCTGATTTGCTTGCCGTATACGAAGTCGACGATGAGCTCGTTGAGATGGTCGAAGAGACCAATCCAGAAGAGGTCGTTAAGGTTATCGACGAATCTCTTCCCTTCCTTACTAAGTATATTGAGCTGAACCAAGAGCTCGAAGCGTTGAAAGATAAGAGCCAAAAGGTTGACCCAGTGAGTCTGAAGGCAGCTGTTCATGCGGCTGACCCGATTGAAGATTTCCTTAATCAGATGGTTAGATAATAAGAATGAGAATAAGAAAAACCCTTGAGCGAGTTGCTCAAGGGTTTTTTATTTATTATAATAACGATGACGATTACGATAAAATGGTGTTACAGTTAACACCGAACGGGGCCACCACACAACCGCAATTTTTATATAAAACCGCAATTCTTTATAAAAAAACCGTAATTATCTATAAAAATTATAATTATCTACAAAAATTACTATCATCTAATATATATAGAGTTACTTACTAATATTATATCTATAAAAAAAATATAATTATCTATATAAAATAACAATTACTTACCTGTATAATCTTATCTTATACTGATTTAATCTCCTTGTCTAAATCTTTCCACCACTCTTTTAGATTCTTAAAAAACATATCTACTGGTTGAGTATAATCACTATAACTAATTTCTAAAGGTTCCTCTTTTACTTCTACTACTACCGAAGTTTTTTTAACTTCCTTTTCTTCTTTTCTATGATAAAAGTTAAAAGGCTTCTCTTTTCTATATAAAGATACTTCTCCACTATGACTCATTTGACCAAATTCATATCCTTTTAATACTAATTTAATACTTTGATTTGGTCCTGTTCTTACTGCCCAAATATCATCACTATTAATAGTATCTTCTTTATAAAAATTACTATAATCAATTATCCAAACTTGATGTCCTTTATAATTTCCTATATGACCTGACTCATAATAATAATTCATATTTCTACCTTCCTCATTTTTCATTTTTCATTTCATTTTTATAAAAAGTAATTCTTTTTAGAATTCTGAATTGAAAATTTAGAATTCTAAAAATACCCTTATACTTTTTATTTTCTATTTATATAATATCATATTTTTATTTTAATTTCAATTTAAAAATGGGTTTTCGTTTTGTTCCACTTCTACTTTTTTTTCTTCTTTTTTTAAATCTGTTCTACCTAATCTTAACCAATAAATTTCTACATCGCCTTTTTCTGCTACATATAAATCCCCAGTGTTCTCATCTATAAATAGTTCTCCTCTAACAATATCTTTTCTATTAAGAAAACTATCTAATTCAGAATGTTTTACTTTCTATATTAAAGGTAATTTTTTCCCTTTCATAGTAGGTTCAATTTTTGGTGATATTCCTGCCATAAAAATTCCTCCTTTTATTTAAACTATAATCTTCTCAGATATATCTTTATATCTTCTAATAAATCTACTATCTCTTTTAAGAGTTCTCTATTTTTTCTTTCTCGTCTTTCAAGAATATCTTCTATAGCATTTTCTAAATCTTCTTCATCTATTTCTAACTCATATTCATCTTCTTCGTCTGTTTCTCTTAAAATCCAATCTCTTTTTATTCTTTCTTGAAGCTCACTTATTTCACGATTTTTTTCTGTTGAAAAAATATTATCATTCATTTTTATTCTCCTTTCATAAAAGCCCCTAGAGTATTTTATAAAAGCCTAGGAGCGAAGCGACTAGGATTTTTAAAATACTCCTATATTTAGAACTATATTTAATATATATTTATAAGGTTACTAAAATTTTAACACTTTTATTAAAACAGGCGTCTAAAATTTTAACAGCCATGCGTCTAAAATTTTAACAACTTCAAATTTCAATATAATTTGTCAAATAATCTAACTAATAAATAGTTTTAACATCTTTATATTCAACATTATCCTGCTATAAAGTAGTAAGCTAATATTTAATTAATCCAATTTTCTATAACACAAATAAAATATTTGTAATTACTTCATCATTACTTCTTGTATTTAAACAAATTCCAATATGTCGTTTTATATCAGTCAAAGTAAAAATAAAAGATTCTTCATTATTCGCAATATATCTCATTAATAAATATAAATAAGCAGAAATACAATGCTCACTTAATGTATCAGTAATTAATTTTAAAGTAGGTTCTGGAATCAACCCGGCCACATCTGCAGGCAATATATTTAAATAATATCTTCCTTCACTATCAGGTTTATCAGTAATTAAATCTAACTTCACTAAATTTTTAAACTTCGTAGAAACCGTCTAACGACTTAACCCTAAAGCTTTTCCAAGCTAAGAAAAGTTAATAATGCTCTTATCTATAAAACGAGAATGTCCATTAACTCCATCCCATTCAGAATGAGCCTATAAGTATCCATACAATATATCATGATACTATTTACTAGCACAAATTTTTTCAATTTTTGGGATCTATCGAGTATCTAATCCCTTTAAACTTTTCATTTTTAACACATCCTTCCACTTTATTATACTCTTTATGTTAAATTATTTAACATTTTTTGTCCAAAAACAAGACCGTCTAAAAATTTAACACAATTTTTTAACAATTTATAAGACCGTCTAAAATTTTAACACCATATAAAATAAATAAAAATAAGTGCGTCTAAAAATTTAACACCTAATTATTTAAGTAAAAATAACTCCGTCTAATTTTTTAACAATCAATACTTTAAATAAAAATAAGACCGTCTAAAATTTTAACAACTATATCTTTATAAGACCGTCTAAAATTTTAACAAAAAAATCCTCAATTGATTTTTTAATAAAAATATATTATAATATATATAGAAAAAATAAAAGGAGAAATTAAATGATGGAAGATGTTGTATTATTATTTAGTGATAACACTTGGGAATTTTGTCCAAAGCCATTAATTAATAAAAGATGTAAAGAACATAAATGGAAGAGTTCTAGTGATATTATTAAAAGCGTCTTAATTTGTTATTGCTCCAAAAATGAATATAAAAAATTAAGTGAAGAAGAAGAAGTTTATAATCTTCATAAAAAATTTATAGAAGAGAGGCATTAAAATGAAATTATATTGTATACTTGCGGAAGCCCCCGTTCGGGGAAATCAAGTAAAAGAATTGTATATTTTCGCAGAAGATAAAGAAGAATTACAAAAAAAATTATCATCTGCCTTTAAGGATAAACTTAAATATTCAGAAAAGTTAGATGGTCCTGTAGATATCATATCAACGCAGTCATGGCACGTAAACTAAAGGTGATAAATTATGACATATATTAAATTGAGCCAGACGCAAACACAAATGATTGAAAATCAAGCAGATATAGAGTATATTTTATCGCATTTTCCTGATGACCAATCTAAAACTTATATACAAAAAAATACTGATATCCCATGGTCGCAGTTAATTAATGAAGAAACTATAATTGCGGCAG
>Ga0326512_10000946_pt1 | contig 23940 bp, 17 predicted proteins | sample 1_2617_0518_D_FD_203652 | JGI IMG/M metagenome (GOLD analysis project Ga0326512, IMG submission 203652) | Bovine rumen microbial communities from UC Davis, California, United States - 1_2617_0518 | ecosystem: Host-associated > Mammals > Digestive system > Stomach > Rumen | place: USA...
TAAGCCTATGAATACTATAGCCAATATCCATACAGTCAACAGATTATTGTTTCCGTCATTCATATCTATAAACCCTAAATCCGTGTCGGGCGCAACTTCTAATTATATTTTTTGAAATTCATTTGCTTACTAATCTCAACCTCATTAGGCTTTTTCCATATGTTATCGAGAGCATTGCGATTTTATCTATAGATTCCATTTGTGTCGGAATGTCAATCCAGACCTATATTTTCCGCAAACAGTGACAGAATGTGATGATACGCTTGGAAATAAGAGCACATCTGCCTTACAATCACTCTGTTTCATTATCACGCCGCCTTCAACATTCCAATATATCGAGTCCACTTCTGATGAAGATATCTGAAAGGTAGGCAAATTGTCTGTATGACTTGCAACAATTGGCGAAGGCTGCATGACAGCAGAAAAGAAATCACACATAGCTTTTTCAATTTCATAAAAGCGAGAACATAATACCTTCCTCCCATTATTGTCTTCGTCTGTATGAAGTGTATGTTTGCCTGGCAGATCATAACTTATTAAGGTCGATTTTTTTTCGCCAAGATATTCAGTTATCTTTTCTGACCCATACATAGTGGGAAATAGCAACCAATTCAAGAATATGCTTTCAAAAGGATGACCTTTTCCGTATGGAACTACAGGATCCCCAGTACTATGGAAGGATATAATTGACGAAAACGCATTGTCAAGAATAGACAATTTGTTGACTGCTCCCCACATATTTCCAACAGCGCGAATCTTATAAGAATCGTTCATCTCAGGATTCACGGCATTTTTACCACCCTCTTCTTGTGCTTCAGAAGGAATATCGCTATCTCTCATGAAAGCAACATTCAAAGCTGTGATTCCACCCGCACTTGTTCCAGCAACAAACACACGATTAGAATCAACATTATAGAGATGCTTGTTATGAACAATATAGCGAATGGCTGCATCTACATCCTGTACTGCATTGAACCCCGCTTGTTTTACAGATGCTAAATTCTTTTTAAATCCCAAACGATAATTTACGGATGCTACAACATAACCCATACTGGCAAAATCATGTGCCCACTCGGGGAAACCCAAGTCTGCTTTATCTCCATTGAAAAAAGCACCTCCATGAATCAAAACAAGCAATGGACGAGATACCCTATTACTGTCATTTGGAAGGTAAACATCCATGGTCAATGCCAGTTCTTTCTTTCCATTCTCCAGTTCTTGTTGTTTAGCATCGAATATTTCCTGATAAGTTCCTCCTGAATCGGGGTATGACTCCCAATAACCCTGAGCACTTCCATATACGACATCTTCTTTTACAGAGACAGAATAAATTGTGTCTTGATAAGCCCATGTGTCTGGATAATCCTTAAACCCTGGAACTTCGTAACGACTGTAGCTAATAATTGGTATCTCTTTCCCTTTTTCGTCAACTAACGCTAATTCCTTATCGATTTTTAATTCTACTGTACGTTTTTCTGCTATCAAACGTCCTAAGGATAGATAATAAATTCCCTTCCAAAGGCCATCTGGCGTTTGCTCAAACTGAACGAATCCGTCACCTTCAGTAGTAGTGACACTATATAATGTCCCAGAAATAATATCTGCTTCTCTCTTCTCACATCCGATAAACAAGAATGAAGCCCAAACAACCAATATGAAAAACAAACACCTCACTTTATGATTGGTTTATCAAGAAATGTAAAACGGGTTCTATTAGGTACGACATTACCACTTTCATCAGGACCAATAGTTCCCTCAATAGATATACGAGCCGTACTTGGCAGCCTCAAAGTGTTACTGCGCAAATGAATTCGGTATTCGCCTAAAGTTTTCTTAGCATTCCCTCCATCAATAAGTATAGGAGTAGACAATGACACTTGATCAATAGACTCTATCGTCCATCTGTCAAACTCATTATCACATAGTAGTTTTACTTGTTCTTGAAAGAAAGAGTCAAAATCGGAAGCTGTAATACTGTCCATTAATGGAGCAAGTAAGCGTTTCTTCACTGTTTCATAGTGTGATAACCACATTCTTCGAACACCATCATAGCTGCTATATGATAATTCGTAATTCAATTCACGGCTTTTAGTCAAAAAATCAGCAAAAGAACTAAACGAAATCGAGAAAAAATTGACCATTTTCCTGTATTGATCTCTTATCTCAGAAGCTTCAGTAATTCTCGCCCCTTTTTTCTTGTAGAAATAATCAATATACTCTTGAGCCGTCTCTTCCCCCTCCTGTGGTGATGAATACACTGTTTCGCGCAATAGCTCAAACTCGGCTTGAGGATCACGCTGTTCGCAAGATGTAGCCACTATTACTAATAGTATAAGACAAATAAAAAATCTCTCTCTTACCATACGTTACACCAATTATCACATAAATAATCACTAGCAAACATTTGAGCCTTTTTTGAACTGTATCTAATTTGGTTCGCCATATATATTGGTACCATCATTACCTTTTTTACAAAGGAAATACAATAGAATAAAAGCTCCTATGTACGGGATGAAAATCACACAATAAAGCCATCCACTTTTCCCTATATCGTGCAGTCTGCGGACAGTTACAGCCAAGGCAGGCAAGAATACTATTAACGAATAAACGATAGTTAAGCATAAAAAGATCAGGCTGATACTTTCTTGGTTTATAGCTAATGCAATGCCAAATAAAATTGTTGATATTATACAATTAAAAAGACAGAAAAACCAATATTCGCTTCTTGATGCTCGTCCACTAAAAGTTGCATATTTTCTAAAACACGTTTTCACTGCCCATAAGAACCCTTTTTCTTCTTTCGCAGCAATGGGAGAGATAAAAGAACTTGATATAGGCTTTTCACTTGTAAAGTTGGGAGAAAGGGGTTGTCCCCCATCATCTGTAATTTTTCTTTTAGGGGGATCACTCAGCAATATACCATCATTGGGAGTTGGATTAATTACTGTACTCTCTTGCTTTTCAACAACAATTTCAGGTTGTTTTGCTCCACATTTCTTGCAAAACTTTGCTTTGTCATTTTCGATAATATTTCCGCAATTAGGACATTTTTTCATTTTACTGGATATTTATTGTTATAACATTCTTTGTTTCGTCCACATTATTCATATCTACTTGATATGTCTGTGGAGATTTCCCTTGTTGGAAAACCACTACAGAGCAAGTACCTGATTCGGCAATTCCCGTAGTCTGGGATTCTTTATAATAAACTAACTTTACGTTGTAATTACCTTTGGGCGGATTCTCCCAAAAAATATTTTCTGCAGAGCCGTTGCCTCCATTCCTATTATCCACATCAAGAAAGCCTCCAGTGGAAGTGTCCTTGGATTCTTTGTAATAGATTGTCTTTCCGTTAGGCTGTGTTACATGTAAATCAATGTCGCCTTGGAAATTCCATAACAAGGTGATTTTTAGATTACCCGATTGCCCAGTATGTTGAGCTTGCTCAACGACGCTTGCGGAATCAACGGGTTCTCCACCGATCATTGCGGTGTCAACGGACTCTTCGATTCTTCTCTGAGAGTTGTCGTTGTGTTTACAACCTCTACAGTTCGAAAGCAGAAGCAATATTATTAAAATTGGATAAATGACTCCAAGTATTGTTTTTAATTGTTTCATAATGCATTAAGTTTAAATGGACTCGGAGAGGGTCCTCAAAATTTCATCATAATCAACATCCGTTAAGCCACCACCTGTAGTAACATCATGTCTTGTCGCGTTTTCCCAATTGGTCTCTATAGCAGTCCAAGTCGGATGCAATGGGGCAAACAATATCAATCTTTTACTATTTCTTTGCAGCTTTGTGTTCCATAAAGTGGAAAGTTCATCAAAGTTCGTTGCCTCAGGAATTCTTCCCGATAATGGATGCGAAGCGACATCAGTCCACAATATGATTACTTTACGAATGTCAGTATTAGTGCTCCAATTTGAGAGAAGAGCTAAAGAAATTGCGTCATACGCTCTTTCTGGCTCGTCACCACCTCCATAGTCTTTAAGATTTGAGACAAAAGATTTAAAATCATTTTCTTGCTCCGGCATTCTAAAGAATTCAGATGACTCAAATGGCTTGTCGTCACAAAAATCACGAAAGGCAATTACTTTTATCCTCATAGAAAGAATTTCTTTTCCTTGTGATTCGCATTTCTTTTTCATGTCAGGATAGAAGTTCAAAGCATTGTTCTTAATAGTGCCTATAAGACTGCTCATACTGCTTGTACAATCAATACACATTACTACTTCGGCATTAAATTTCTCTTTAATGACCACAGACCTATGTGTATTATCATCACACCTCTTCAAACTTAGCAGTAGAAGAATAGTGATAATGATGTAAGTTAACACCAATATGACTTTCAGTCCTTTCATAACGTATTATCTTAAAAACACTCGATAGAAGATGTCAATTGCTAACTGTAAAAACAAAAATACAGGAACACAGATTAAGAACTTCTTATGAAGAGTTTTGTGCTTAAAAAATATCATAGCACACAATGCTCCAAAAGCACCGCCTAAAAATGCGAAAATGAGTAGTATCATTTCTGGCACCCTTGTTTTTTGTACATATGCCAAATGCTTATCCCACGCAAATAGAGCAAAGGTTATTAAACTCATTACATATAGTATAAATAAATCTGGATAAATCATATGTATACGTATTAATTAGTAAATAGATTCGAACATCCCTTGGCAAAAACCTTCAAAGAATGGCCATAATAGCCATAATGATGCAATGGCTATAAGACAGGCAAGTATTTCAAGGAGGATCTTCCACCATGTAGATTTTGTCTCTGATTCTTTTTCCTGTAACAGATATTCGTATTCATCTTCTTCCAAAGTAAAGGGTATTGGAGGGTATTGCTCAGAATTTGACCATCCAATAATGTGCACTGTCATGGGAGAGTTAACATCAAAGATGCCCTCTTTAAAGAACGTGTCCCCATCGGCATTAAGTTGAGTCTTTAATTCTGGCTTGCCTTCTTGTCGAAATATGACGTTACTGCATACAACGGGATTACCCTTTAAATCACGGAACATGACCTTAATATCTTTGGTTTCCTCTTTTTCCTCTTCTGGTATTATGAAAACATACTCTTTTTGTTCTTTATCGAGAGTATAATCAGCCACATTATCCAAATTGTTTTTGTCTATGACTTTCATTGTCTTTCCATCTTCAAAATCAGACAGTGCAACAATACCTTCTGCATTTGAAAAAAAGTCAGTTATATTTTCATCATACTCTACAGCTATGGGATAGTTGTCTACAACATCTCCATTTTCTCTTTTTACAAGAATAAATGGATTAAACACATCTTTTGATGGAGTTTTGGCTGTAGTTTTCTCAAAAACGAATTTATTCAGTTCGTTGCAATTCAACAACTTCGATTGAGATTCAAATCCTGGAGTATTAACAGTACACACTTCATTTGGAATCTCTTCCAGCTGCTTACTAAATGTCCCGTTTGAATCTGTGATACCTTCAAAAGTAACTCCACCATAGCCGATTGTTACAGGTTGTGATGGAAGCATCTCGCTATCTTTCATCACAGAGACTTGTATATTTACAAATTTCTTGTCAGGTTCTACAGGCTTCTCTGTTTTGAAAACAAATTCTATATTCCCACCAGATTCTGATATGCGAGTACTTTCATTCTTATCCCTCATTGATGCTGTTACAGACTCTCCTTCATAAAGCGGCAATTGAATCGTAGCATGACCGTTCCCGTCAGTAGTTGTATCATATCTCCTTCCATGATACAAAATCTCAACCCTTTCTCCATTAATAGGCTGATCATCACTTATTGCAGAAATGTTCAGTGCCGAGTATTTCGTAACATCAAAATCATACAAAGATTGCCCTTCTGTTATATTTAGCTGAAAGTCTTTGCTACTATTGATGTCTGTAACTACATAGTTTTCACCGACTTTAAGATTATCAAAAACATATAGGCCACTGCTATCTGTACTAAGACGTTTCACCTGTTTTGCTAATCTCAGGCCAAACTCATAATTTTTTAATCGATCACCATCATAAGAAAACGAAATGCTAATAGGATTCTTATGAGAAGTCGTTGTTGTTTCTGGACCAACAACCACTCTTACAGGTTTTTTAAATCCCCATCCGGTAACCAGAATCTTAACTTCTCCATTATTATCATTATAGTAAATATAACTATTATCCGGAGTCGTGAATAGAGCTTCCGCTGTTTTAGAACCAATTATGGCCGCAACATCGGCTTTTGTTTGATTCAAGGAATCTATGATAATAGATTGTTTCAACTCGCTAGCATCTATCATGCGACTCCACTGACATCGATTATCTGACCAAACATAGTTCCCTGCCCCAATGTTAAATTTTGCAAAAGGGTTGTTCTCGCCCAACTTGGAACATAGAGTCTTATATAATTCAGGGTAATCCTGTTTTATATATTTATGAACATCTTTAATCGAAGATTTTCTTTCCATCTTTAAAAGAATTATGTTAATGACAACGGACTTTTAATATCCTATTGGTTTAATATCTCTGTTTCAACATCAGAATGCTTATTTGGTGCAGCTTTAAACGCATTCATAAACTCTTCAAACTTCTTACTCAGATAGGGAACACGTTTTAATTGGTTTTCTATACGATTCCCCAAATTGTTTTTTGATAGAATTTGTCTATTGTCGGTTTGAAAAAATTCCATGGAATAATTAACGCCGTTACGCATTTCATTAAGTTTGGTAATATATTCCTTGAAAGCGGCCAAGCCTTCTGGGAACAATGTTAATTGAGTTTTTAACTCAACTATTTCTTTTTGTTGTAGCGGATTTGTACCCTTAATCTGAGTAACAGAAGTCAAGGCTCTTTCTACATCAAATTTCTTGTATGAAGCATTAACGACATTGACCATATTGTCGTATAACTCCTTGTTCCTAATTATGTCATCTACCTTAGTGACAAACGCATTCACTTTCGCATCTGTAGCATATTTTTGGCATTTTGATTTAATCACTCTTAATTCGGAAAGATTCATTTCTGTAAACGGCCTTTCCAGATAATCTTTGTTTTCTGCAATAATTTGGTTAGATACATTATCTTTTATCCTTCCTAGATTCTCTCTTTCGCGGTTTCTTGCATCAAGTTTGCCAACAATATCCTGTAGCTGTGATTCCAGCAAAGCTTTTTCTTTTTCTTCAGCCATTATTGTCTTAAGCAGTTGCTCTTTTTTCTTGGTGAGTTCAGGAACACCATTCTTTTGTCCTTTTGTTTTGGCTTGTGCGATTTTCTCTTCTAGTTTTTCATTTGACTTCACAATTGACATATGAAGACTTTCAAGTTTCTTTAACTCCTTGTTCCATTTCTTAATAGAATCAATAAGGAATGCTTTCCGATTCGTTAATTCTTCCTTACGTTTAAGGGCTCCTTCATAAGCATTTGTATAGTTCATATTTGAACTGGCAGAAGGAATCCTAACAGAATCTCCATCAATTGTAGGAGGAATAGAATCATTTGAAATGCTGTTCCTCGTTTGAGCATTAGTTATAAGTGATGTTACTAATAACAATGCGAACACCACGTATTTATTTCGAACTTTCATTTTACTATCAGGTTGGTTATTATTTTCTCACTCTTTGTTGGCGTGTCAAACGGATTTTTCTTTAATTCGTTCCAATAATCCTTAAGGAGCTTTTCCAGATAAGGAATCATCATGAAATAACGCTGGTATATTTTATCCTGTTCGCTTCCGATTTCTGGAATAATATAACACTTTATCAACTCCAAGCAATCTCTCTTAGCCCCTGATTTCCTTTCCGAACGAAGTCGAACAATTTCCTCATTTTCATTGATTTCTTCTACTATTCTCTTTAATTCTTTGATTCCGCTATTATATCTGGACAGGCTAATATTTAATGAATCCATCTCATTGAATTGTTCTTTAGTTAATTTATAAGTTCCTTTGTTGATATCATCATTTTTTATCTCTAATAGAGGAGCAATCTTTAAACGATAATTAACCGCATTTTGGTAATCCTTTCCCGTACTAATACAATCCCAAGTTTTATCGTACAGTGCTTTATTATCCATTGCAGCAGCAATACGTTTTTGATAATCAGAAAAATCTTCAAATGAGGTAAAATGATTTAAGTTTTTTGAGAACTCCGCCAACTTATTTGATGACATTTGAGAATACCTTTGATTCAGATAAAGCTTGTTATTATCATAAGTCTGCTGCTTATGTATTTCAGAATATACGTTCATATCCTGTAACTCTGAGTCCGCATTTCTCAACTCATTACTTTTCTTACTAATGTCTTTCTTTATTGACATTATTGATTCTTGCAATGATTTGTGTCGCTTTTCCAACGAGTCAACATATTGATTTAGAATCATAATAGAATCCTGAGATGTTGAAGTCAATAATGAATTATATCTCATAGTTAACTCTTTGTTCTTTATAGAATCCTTTTCAATTTGAAGAAGCATATCTTTTATGCCGCCCTTAACTTTGACAGAATCTTTCTTCAACAGTTCAATGTCCTTTTCTAATGAAACATTTTTTTGTATCGTTTCATCCAAAGCCTTTTGTCCCCTCACAGGCAGTGCAAGGGAACAAAAGAAAAGCACAAAAGATAAATAATATACTTTATTCATTATTGTTTTCATTATTGTAAACATCATTAGCATAATCTCTTGCAAAAGAACTCAAACGGCTGTCGGAAGAATACTCTCCTTCGTATTTGCTGATGGTATTGCGTAAATTATTCAGCTCTGTTCGGACTCTTTCGGATGATGTAGTTTGGGAATAATAGCTTATGATAGCGCTTGCAAGTTCATTATAGAAACGTGTTCGTCCATGGGACAATTTTTCTGGTATGGCATTAAGTCCATTTTTAATTTCAGCAATATTAGAAAGATAATCCTTGTAATTCGAATTCCCAAGCATAGAAGCCCTCTTATCTGTCATTGAAGAACTATAATTAGAATATGAATTCCAATTGCTGCCATCAAAATGTGGGGTTAGGCCTATACCCTGATGTGCAAGATTATACGCTGAGATATATGTGGTATATACACTTTTGATTTTCTGCACATTAGGATCCGTCTTCGCATTATTATCTTTACTTTCAATAACTTTTATCGCATTATTGTATTTCTCAACAGTGTTCTTAGCACATGATGGTGAATTCCACTCGTCAAAAATCTTTTTATATACGACCTCCGTAGCAGTTTTCGTATTAAGATCATTGAGTGTTGCCGTTTCATACTGCGCACTTAACTGTTGGACTAAATCGCAGTGGTTCATAAATAATTGCTCATCCCAATCTCCTACCTGTTCCCAGTCTTTTTCAAACTGTTCACGGAAAGTTTGATATGTAGTATCAGGTGGGGGCGGAAGAGTACCTACGCCAGTATTTGTAAATAAATAGAATGCACCTATTACTCCAACGAGTATGAATATGAATATTATTATCAATTTTACTGCTTTCATATAAAACTATAATATTAAAGTTCTTTGTGATACAATTTTTTGTGATCTTCTAATTCTTTGTTCGTATTAAACCACTTGTTAGGTCCACATACGGGACATTCAAAATGCTGCTGAGATGCATGTGCTTTTGACTTATGATCATTAAGTTCTGCCTTAGACTTAAAAGATCTAGAGCATTTGTTACAAGCATATGTTTTTGCAACTTCATGAGAAGACTTATGGCCATTTAATTTTGCCTCATTCTCAAAAGCTGTTCCACACTGGCTGCAAACATAAGTCGCTACGATTTCTGGTTCTGGCGAAAGATCTTGTATCGCATCCACTATTTTATCAAATTGCGTTATTTCAATACTACTATTCCTGAAACGTTCAATAGTAGGATTGTCTTTCAGAATCTGTTTCAAAGGTTCGGCGTGCTGTGGCCAAATATGCAAATCATTGTGGTCAAAGTCGGACATTGCTTCTTTGAGTTTTTCAACGTCCCGACTTGTGACATATGATACAACCTTACCATAATCTTCAATCCTATCACAAACCTTATTATTAAATCGATTTTCGTCAACATCTTCAATAACATCCTTGAACTTTATGTATTTATTATAAAGCTCATTAACTTTCGAAAATTTTAAATTTTTACTTTTTAGTACATCATCTGCTTCTTTCAAGAAATCGAATGCCTGATCCTCTGTCATAGATGAAACATCCTCATGGTAAAATGGGTCTGGAGTATCGGGAACTGGATTAGTTCCGCCAAAGAGACTCTTTATACCATCATGTAGAGCAAATCCTATAATGAATCCAAATAGAATTGCCATAAAAGGAATCAATAATTTTATTAAGAAACTTCTTTTCTTATAAAATGGTTCAACATTAGAAATAACAAAATCCCTCTCCTCAACAACAGCTTTTTCATTACTGAAAGATAAGGGTTGTTTCGTTCTATAGCTCTTGTCATCTATCTGGAAGCACAGATATAAATGTGGATGGGGGAGTTCTTTAGGAACATAGAAATGTCCCTCAAACGCATCATTTGACTTAGATAATGCCTTAAATTTAGTGCGGCATGTAGCTAATGTAAGATTAGAACTCTCAGGATGCGTTTTAAGCTTTACATCAATTTCATTACCCTCTACAAATTTGGCTTTGTCCCCTAACAAAATTGAAACGTCGTAAACTGGTGACATTTTTATGACTTGAAGATCGGTTACTCTTTCTTGTTGCTGATACCTATGTTGACCAGCTCCCCCAGTTCTTTGAACTACAGAAGGCCTGATTTCCGAAACAGTTGCTCTTAGTTCATCTCCATATATGTCATAATTTACCAGTTTGTATCTGTCATTGGGCTTTAGCGAAAATTTAATTGAATTCCGTTTGATTTCCGCAATTTGCTCACCAATGAGGGTGAAAGAAAAATCTTGATCTAATTTTATCTCCCCAAAAGGCCAAGTAATACTAATTAAATTGCTATGTGTCAATATATAGTTTTCATAATCTTTGGGGACGATGTGTAAATCTATCTTTCTACGCTTAGGTTTGGCCCATCCTTTAGTAGATACATTTACCATTTCAGCCCCTTCATCAAATTCAATTCCAGATGCAGATATAAAATCATTATCCAAGAGGTTTTGAATTGTAAAAGAGACTTTCTTGTTTTCATAAAATTCTAAAGGCTCCGTGCTTGCTACAATTATAGATTCATTAAGATTGGTATAAGAACCATGTAATTTCCCGTCAACGTAAACAGAATAACTTTTTGGCCTCGGAATTTGAATGTTAGTAATTGGTGTATAACTTGTTTGATTAACAGATTCTGCTACAATAATTTCACTATAATTTCCAAACTCCGGATAGTAAAAATCGCGAAAAAGCTGCTCAATATCCCTGTCTGATTTTACTATATATCCAATTGATAATTGGGGATTCATTTTCAAATTTGGCGTTGCGCCCTGCGATATTGAAAACTTTTTTACAGTTTCGTCCAGCACACTAGCATCTATCCGATTAGATGTATATTCATACGTATCTTTTTGCGTATCAACACATCTCAAACACTTGGATAGAAAAACATCTTTCAGGGTGTTTAAAACATCATAAGGCGTGATGTTATTATCTAGACGATAGCCTTTAGGTATTGAAAAAGCTATTTTTATTGTTGACAGTCGAAATCCGTTATAGGCACGTACATTATTTTTTACCAATTTGAATACAGTGTATTTATCACTATCTTTTATTGAGTAAAAAAACGAGTTATTCTCAAAGCCCACATAATCTTGATCTTTTACTTCAAATGCAGGATTATTAAATAATATCAACGGATTATATCCCCCATTTTCATCGGGGCGTCCTGTTACTTTTAATGAAATATATTGATTCTGTGCCATAATTACTTAAAGAATTTAGTTCATCAGTTCTTTTAGTTTATCCCATAAGTTCTTCTTCTTAATCCCATGGGTAGAATTCACGATCGCTTTTACAAGTCTATTTGAGTCTGTCTGTTCATATTCATATAAACCACCCACATAAAATGTTCCAAGACTAAAGGTATAGAGTTTAGGAGCAAAAGATGTATTTGAATTAATATTGTATTCATTACACAACTCAATTAAAGCGTCCAAAATATCACCTCCAAATTTTTCGTTGAATATGTTTAATGCCTTTTCTTCTCGTTCGATAGGATTTCCCAGCATATCTGCTTTTGTCATGATGATATGGATTGAATCCACTTTCTTCATGATGTCTCTGTTTCGTTCATCCTCAAAAAGATTAACTATTTTTTGTATCAATGTTCGTTGATTAACCACACAATATTCAAGATGTTTTAAAGGAAGACCTGTTTCCTCATCGTAGCCATCAACGATTTCTCTGTTAATGCGGACAACGTTTGCTGTTGGGTCAATTATAAGGAAAAATACTTTTCTATTATTGTTTCTTAATAATTGTGTTGCACCGCTTCCCATTTCTTCAAAAGAATAAATATGATCTGGATTGTTTGCAATACCAAAAGCAAACTCCTCTCCAGACATTTCAACAAGATTTACTTTATGAAGGATATCTGTTTTTTGACGTGAACTAATAGTTGCTTCCAATGTCGTAACAAAATCTCCAGGTGTTGGAGGAACTGTAACACCAAAATCGGTATACTGTTGAAGAGCTGAAGCATAATCACCTCCCCCCGCTGCTAAATTGATGCGAAGTGAATTAGAGCGAGACATTCCCATCAACACGCAGGTCTTTCCTGTTGATGGAACCCCAAAGAAAAATACGTCTGTATACCCATCTTTACATTCTGCGTGTGAATCTGCGATAGCTTTTCTAATATCTGGAAGATCAGACATGAAGTCTGGGTTTTTCAATGTTTCAAGTATGCTTTCTGTCATAACTTTAGCCATTACGAGCTCCCTTCCTGTCGTTATCCCGTCATTCAGAAGCCTCATAAGTCTAGAGACATCATAATTGTTTGGATTGTTGCGCATAGCAGCAATTTCGCTTTGCTTGAGACCTGCTATTAATATTGATGCCTGCTGTTTGAATGGAGATGTTGGATTTACGCGAACATAATCGTTGATGACAAATATGTCATTTGTATTCTTTACATTATTCCATTCTACAATAGCGTTCAATATGTCTCTGGCTTCTTTTGTATGAAGTCCTGATGGAAATATCGTCGTGTAATTTTGTAATTCTTGTATGTTTTCTTTATCAATAAGTCCCCAAACACTATCGTCAATTTCATTTTTATGAACAGTTTTAGGATAATTATTTAGGTGTCCAATAAGCGATGTTTGGGAAAGGGTATCTACATTGTTCCAATCATCCTCTTCTATTTGAGTTTGAATTGTTTCCAAAGCTTTATCTACCCTGGATACTTCAGCCCATGCTTCGTCAACGTGATTGCCTGCTGGACGAGATGTTTCCCAGTTCCTTATATACGTATTGAGAGCGTCAAGAAGTTCCTGTGTGGGAGTTCCTGACATAGCAACAATATTATTCCATTCTTTCTGTTCATTAGGATTAGGAACACTATTCAATTTTTCTCTAATATAATCTTTTTTGCTTGGCTCCATATTGGGAAAATCATCAAGCGAAAGGTTGTCGTATTTTTGAATACATTCCAACATGTAATCCGCAGACTTTGTTGGTTCTCTCTGTATTACTTGCTTTTTTTGTAAATCGTTTAGTGTAGGCATAATTTTCTTATTTAAGGATTTTACCACCGTCTTCTTCTCCACGCTTGCTAATGCCAAGTGTGCTAGTGCGATATGCTACAATATAGTTAAATAAAATAAGAATATGAATTAGTAATACAACAAGGATAGCTGTTATACTAAATCCACTCGCATTTTGCAATGCTTTCTTAAATTGGAAAGATTCAATAGAACCTTCAACTTCAAAATTCTTTGATTGATTTTCGCCTAACGTATAACTACGTGAACCGGAGTCATAGGTTATCACTGGCAATTTTGCATTACTTGATAGTTTATTTAATTCTTTCTGAGCCGATTCTGCTAAATCACTAATTAACTTAGCCTTCATCGGAATCTGTATGATACTCCAACTGTTCACAGCATTCTCTATTTCATTCTCCTGCTGTCTGAATGTATTGTAGAAAGCTTCAAATCCTGCGCCAACAAGAGCATTTCGTTGGATTGTCTCAAAATTATTAGCACTTTCTCTGGTATGCTCTATTCTATTTTCTTCCATGAACTTATTTAGAGTTGCATCGCAAATCTGACCTCGACCTGTCGCATTGCGAAGTCCTGTTCCAGTTCTTGAAATGGCCTCAGATTCAAAATCCTTATATTCGTTGAACATATTATCTATCTTAGTCAAATCAGCCTTTGCATACATCTTTATACTTTCCTTATTATCATTGACAACAAAGAAATGCATAATACCACCAAAAAGTGAGGCCGGAATGGCAAATAGAATGTATGCTGCCAATGTCGCATATTCAATCTTCCGCCATTTGTCTAATTGATTTTCAGCTCCCTTTGCCTTAATTAAAAACCATAGGAGGAATGCTGTAAAGGCTGTGATAGCCACAGATATTACAATATCCCATCCTAATTCGCCACCGCTCATATAGGAGTGTCCTATGAAAGAGAACACCAAGAGCAACACAATTCCAACTATTGCTATTATATTGGCAATAGTTATTCTTCCAGAACTTTGTTTGTTTGCCATATTTCTATTGTTGTTAAATTTCAATTACTTATTTCCGGTCTTCCCGATGCCACAGTTTGTTTTGCTTTTATCAAAGCATCCTTAATTTGAACAAGGTTCCCTATCTCTGGTGAACCAGCAACTGGCTTACCTGTCCCCTGGAGTATTTTAATGATTTGCTTAGTCGTTAAATCCTTATTCTGACTCTTAATCAATGCAACAACACCTGTAATAATTGGGGCAGAAAAACTAGTTCCAGGCCATGCATCATACTTATTATTGGGCAAAGCTCCCCATATATCCACACCTGGTGCAGAAATTGTTGACTCATACAAACTTCTTTCCGCAAAATTTCCAAAATTGCTAAAGTTTGCTTTCTTCAAATCTCTATCTACAGCAGAAACTCGGATTGTATTGGGATTACGTTTAGAAGTATCCATTGCATCAAAGCAATTCTCATTGCCGGCTGCCCAAACGATTGTTACATTACGCTTTTCTGCAAGTTGAAAGACATAATTCCACATCTTCTCCTGTGGTTTGCCATATTGCTGGGAAAAAGCAATTTGTTCTTCAAGCGGCATTTTGGTTATACTTTCAGGGAAATCAGCACCACATGACAAATTGATAACCGAAGCCCCATGATACATACAATATAGTAAGCCTTCGACTTCTGTGATGGTATTCACTTTTTCTCCCATGCTAACAGGGATAAATTTACAATTTGGAGCAATACCAGAAGATCCTGCGTTATTGTTTGCATTTCCTACGGCAACAGCTGTAACAAGTGTTCCATGGCCAGCATAATCAGCCGGAGCACCAGTACGAGGAGCTACATCTGAATTCCCATTAATTACAGAATACGGAAAAACACATCTGTTCCCTTTTAATTCTGGATGGTTTAAATCCATATAACTATCGACTATACCAACTATAATATCTGAAGACCCCTGCGTAATACTCCAGCCCTCTTGTGCCTGAATAGGCTTGAAATACCATGATTTGTTAGCATCTTTAAACGCTGGGTCATTTGGAGTAACTTCTGCATATTGGGTCATTACTTCTACAGGAACAACAAGAAACTCTACTTCGGAAATTTGCCCCGGAAGCTTTTGACAAATCTCATCGCGTTTGTCTTCTGGAACATCCAAAACGGCAGTCTTTGATCCTGTATTATAATACTGGATTTTGTGCTGTGGAGAAGGATATAGCGAAGTAAACTTTTTTGCAAAAACCTTAAAGGTCTCGTCGTTAGCTTCTGAATCAAATATTACATATAACAGATTTGGATATATCTCCGTAGCGCCATTGTTCTCTGGATTAGGAACAGATTCTTCAAATGGAGGTAGAACATTCTGCTCTGGAGAAGGTAGGCCGACATCTTCACCATTGGCAATAGGTTCATTCCACCTTATTTCTGTTGTATCACCACGACGTGAGCCTGTTTCCTCCCTCGTATTCTCACACTTCCTAAACAAACTTAGAAGGAAAAGTAATAATAGCAATAATAATAGGAATAGCAAAAGTCTCCCCAAACAACCCATACACCCCCAGGGTTGCCAAAATGGAGTACGACCTTTTTTGAATTGATTCCAAAAGAATATAGTCTTCATTATGATACTGTTTTATTTGTTAATGTTATAGTACAACATAAGTAACCAAAATTATGCAGCAACTTTGATGCTGTCCAACAACATTTTTATCATATTATTTGCTTCTGGGTCTATGTCTGGAATGTTAAGATGGGCAACAAAAGATATGAACATATATTCTAACCATTTGTTATAATTGTCCTCAAATGACGGCAGAAGTGCTTTGGGACTTGATGACATTTCATTGAACATTGCTGTGAGAGCTGCTTCATCAAACGTTGCGGGCAGTTCCTTAGTGATGTAATTGAAAGCAGGAATATTATATTTATCACATATCTTTTTAGCTTTAGCCTTTTCTTCATCTGTAAGCCAACTGAAACCAAAGTCCAAAACAAAATTGTTAATCATACTTGCAAGCATATCGGCCAAAAGATTCTCATTGGCAGTGTGAATCGAAACAACATTCACATATTCTGCTATTGAATCTGCCATTCTATCTCTAATACCAAATGAGTTTGCTGTAGCTATAAGTTCATCCACAAGATTACTCATAATAGTACTATCAAAACTATCTTCGTTAGAGAATTCATTTAGAAAATCTACAGATTTTATAGACGAACACCACTTTTCAAAAACAGAATCTGCAATTATACACGAATTGAGTTTCCTCCGATATGAACCAGAGAAAAGTTTCTGAACATCAATATTTTTCCTCTTAAGGAATGCCTCAGCATCATCTTTATTTAAGAATCCATACGTTTTAACTATCCATTCCCATTTTTCACTTTCTGATTTCGCATCTTCTATGGGGAAACCTGCTTTCCTACATGAGTTGCGAATAATTTCATATTCCATAAATGAATTAACAGTCTGATTGAGCGTTGGGCTTTGCATTATCTTATGAACTTCTCGGTAACTTTGAGTTTCTGTAAGTTGCAAGGCTTGAATAAGATGACCGAAGTAATAATTGTCTGAATTGCATGTAAAATCCATTTCACGAAAAACAGACTTGGCTATTCGAATATTACCTTCTAATATCTCTTCGCCATCAGTGGACTTATGATAATCCCTCATTATGGAATAAACTATCTGGCAACAAGCCTTTAACTGATTATTAATTTGATCCTCTCTAACTTCATTTATCTTTGCAGAAACTTTTGCCAATTGAAGAAGAATATATAGAGAACCATCATTGTTTTGAGAAGATGATATGTCCCACGATAATTCTGGATTGGAAAACAGATGATGTTCTTCGTTACTCTTAATAAAGAGAGTACGCATTCTGTTGTAGTAATCCAAATCAATTGCAAGGCTTGCCTCATTTCTATTTTTTTCCCAACCATTATAAATGGGGGTTGAGAATTTGTAATCACGGAGCATATAGCAATTTTGGAATTCATGACCATCCCAATTGGACACCCATCCTGCTTTCTTAAAACAACCTTCGACCAATTGAGTTATAAACCTTTCTTTCCATCTTGAAGAAATACTCTTATCTGTTTTCCCGACAATCTCATTATCTGGGTTCTGTAAATTTAGATTCCACATTGTTCCTATGTGGAATAAAGGAGATACTCCGAGTTGTTTGATATATACCTCCCTCCTTTCTGGTGTATCTCCAACATATTCTTTCACCCATTCATCCAGCAATTGCCACATTTGGGGCGCTTCCACGTTTTTGTGGTGATGACAGAATAAGAGAATGTTGATTAACTTTTCTTCGTTATATTTATTAAACAAATATGCAACTTTACCGCGTAGAAAACTGTACATCAAATTATCGTGATCTTTGATTTGAATAAGAAGCATATTACCTCTTGCACGCGCTCCAGGGAAATCAAGCAAATCTGCGGACTTAAGTACATCCATAGTTATAACTTCCCTTTTTTCGCCAGTATTCATATCCGTATGAGCCTCTTTTTGCGCAACACCGTCTTTTATTGCTTCAGACAACTTAACCGACAATTGTGATGACGAATTCTCAGAAATCATACGAGTATCAAATGTACCCGAAGTGGAAATAAAATCCTTACCTATTTTGATAATAACTTCAGAACAAACGGTACATAGCTCACTTTTTGTAAATGATCCCAATTGCTGCCATGCATTTCCTTCTTTTGTAAAAGCTGTCGTATTATACATAGATTCGTTATCCGTATATAAAAGCTTTAAACATGATACAGACATAATTGTATCTTCTTTCGTGCCATTATGAAGAACTGCTTGCATGGGAAGATAAATGTAATCTCTAAAACCAAGCTTTCTTAAAATATCTAAAGAACGGGTGAATAGCTTTGTATATTCTTCGTTATTATTCCAAAGAATTGAAAAGATTTTAACAAAATCATTTTGGGGAATCTTCTCAATAATTAATGCCAAAGTATCAAAAAAAGGAGTTTTTGTTGAGTACACTTGTGCATTGTTTATATGCTTTTTAAAATAGTACTTTATATTAAGTATGTCATCGGAAGATAGCATAGGCTGTGCCGTATTCTCTTTATCGGCGTATTGTTGCTTCCAATCGTTACAAAGCTGAAGAATTTCATTCTCACCCAATGTCGTATAGTCATCAAACTCGTTAAAATAAGTGTCACATATTATACTAATCATATCTCGAACGCTCAAAACGCTCATGCGAATTGGGTATTTTATATCATATTCTGTCTCATTTCGAGTATATGAAGAAAAACGAGTTACAACTCCTGTTGCTTCAGAACCTTCACCAATTGGATTTATTTCATCAACAAAATTGTGCTGTCCATCTTCAGCATCAACCAAAAATGCACCATCTCCATTTTTTAAAATGCAATTCATCAGATACGACTTACCTACCTGGCTTTGACCAAAAGCAGCGATGCCAGGGTTATTGCGCTCCGCCTTTTCCATTATACGGAGCTTCCTTCGCTCCTCAACGAGAGAAATGTATTTTTGGTCAAACTGCTCCTTTTTATATTTCTTTATCCACTCAATGGATTTATTTACATTTTCTATTTGAGTCTCTATTAATTGTATCATAATGACAGACTTATTTAATTGTTAATTCAAATTCTCCCTTATCGAGCCAGTACTTACCATCATCTACCAATGACTGGGCTACCAGCTCCAAATCTTTTTTCCTGTTGCGATACTCTTTATCTGTAGCTTCTTCTATTACGAGTTCCTCCTTGTCCTCGTGAAAGTTTCTCGTCAATCTAACCTGGATAGTATTTGCTGTTCCATGGTTATAAATAGCATATAAAGGACGGGCTTGATATATCGGAGAATCCAACTGTCGACAACCGATGAAAGCAGGGAACACTGAAATATTGAGAGTCGCATTAGCTGAAGTTGGGCTTAGAAGTGCTGTCGTGACTTGCAGACGACGTGAATTATATTCGCCAATATAGTTGGCCGTAGAATTCATCTTTTTTATCATTTGGCTGAAATCAAGGACCAAACCTTTCAGCCCAGAATGTGAAGCACGATAGCCTACCATAGCACCAACAGCTACTATGGCTTTTTGGTCATAAAAATATCCTTGACCATCAGCAGTTGGGAACCAAGAACCTACTCTATAATCATTCAAGCGAATTAAACGATCTGGGGATGTGGGAACATATTTTATGAATAGTTCTGTTATCGCGTCAAGCGAAGTAGGACGACCTGCAAGAACAATAATGTCACAATGCTGTGTATAGAACACTAATGCCAATTGTTTCATAAGTGGCTCCATTGTTGATTTAACTATATCTGCAATTTCGTCAGGATTGTATCGCCAAGACAGTTCTTCAAATCTGAAGCCAAAATGATGCTCAAAATAATTGAGTAAGTAATCAGCCGGTTTTATGTCGGGGAAAAGTTCGTCATAAGAATATAATTTTGATGGGCGATGAGTTCTCAGAAGCTCCATCATCTTTTGAGCTATCGGAACAGAAATCTGTGTATTAAAGTCGTTTCTGCACCGTCTATCTTTAAAGCCCATCATTGAACTGTCTGTACCGAAGAAGTCATGAATCAGATTTGAAGCAAAGGCAATTTTCTTTTCCTTCTTTTCTTCATCATCTACAGTGAGGCATATGTCGTTCACTTTGGTTCTATATACAATATTGTCCAAACAAGGTAATTGCTTCAATTCTTCATCAGTCATATTAATAATACGAGACGTTAGAGCAGAACTGATGTTTCCTAAATTTGGGACGCCAATATCTTTGCCTTCTATTACAACATTTTGTACAAGATTGCGAAGTATGTCATCACCTGCAAGATAGAAACTATCCCAGAACAGAGGATCTGGAGTAATCCTTGTAGCCCCAACTCCCTCATATTGATATGAACAAATCATAATATCCGTTGTACCGGCACCAATATCAATAGTTCCTATTGTAAGAGATTTGTCATTGTAACCCTGTTCTGCCAATTCTGGTCTTACATGACCTTTCAACTCAAAGAACTTATTGATTTCACCACCATATCTTTGAGTAATTTCTGCACATAAATAGACCAATTGGCAACATGATGCCTCATCGTATTTCCAAGTTTTCTTCTCAATGTCAGCATAAGGATCTATTACAGCCAATGCTTCTGGAGATGGCGTTATATTTGCCATTTCTAAAGAAGAATAACATTTCGTCAAAGCATTGTATGCGTCACTGGCGCTTTTACGTAAGAAAATCTGTTCCTTTAGCGGCATTGCGGTTGGACACGTAATAATCACATTCCGAATTACACGTTTTATATCAACATTGCCCCATTTTTCTCTATATCGGATTGAATTTATTTGTGTGATAGCATGCTGGAAAATTTCAATGAAAGCAAACGTCATTAATGCTGAACGCGAATAATGATGCTCACTCTTATCAAAGTCTATTATTTCTGATTTATCTTCTGTTTCTCCATCTGGATTATAGTTTCCGTCCTTATCAAACAACTTCGAAAGAACAGGAACAGCAATATCAGGAGCCAATAGAACATTATAGGAATCATCCAAAGTCGTCAGATTCTCCCATTGACCTTCATATTCTTTTTTATCCCACAAATATCTTTTTGGACTTGAATAGTTCGTTGTCTTTTCGGATATGCCCTCTTCTTCAAGTGATCGGTAAACTAAACGTCGAGCCTCTTCCCCTATACGTACAAAACTCTTCCACTGGAACATCTCTTCATCAAGAACGATATCGCTACCAAAGTCTGCCTTACGGAATACAACTCGCATATCGTAGGTTTTATTCTCATAATAAATCCAAGGATTAGACAAATCGCGCAGTTCAAGCATCTTCCCTTGAGTAAATTTACCCTCCTCAAAGAGTATTCCACAAGTTCTAGAATTACCAATATCCAACACTAAATCAACGTCTATTTGGCGTTTTAGATTGTTGTGAAGTGTCACCTCTGGAGAACCACCTGAAAGTCGAATAAAATTCAGAAAATAGATATAAAAAGCTTTATATTTTTTTGATTCTTCTTTCTCTAAATTAATTCCCAACAATGATGCTATATAATCTGAGAATGCATGAAATTTCTCTTCTGCGGCAGCCTCTTCTTTTTCTGATTCGGATGCCGAAGACATAAAGTCAAGCAACAAATCTACCTTGTTACATAAACCGTATTCGCAACTACCATTGTCTTCTTCTGAAACAAATGGTCGCAAGACTGACCATTCATCTTCACCCATTTGAGTATCAAAAGCCCATATGAGACGATATAAATCACAACCCTTCTTATGTCCTTCTCCTATTCGTTGGATCTTCATTCTACACCATGCAAGAGGTGTATTACTCGTTACGCCGTCAATTTCTTTGCGGAACATTGGCATTGGCAACCATTTGTCTAGTAGCAGTTCAAAGGCTGCAACTTTGGAATGTCCGTTGTTGGGATCTGTGACACGAAAAGATTGTAGAGAATTTATACTATATATATCTGGGTCGTTATCATCGTATGTCGTGAAAAGCGTTGTGCTTACTCCTTGCTCCATCTGAATCATACCTGATTCATCTAATTCTTCACGCCCATTAGGACGGCGAACGATAGCATTCTCAGATGCTTGTAACTCATCTAATGGAATGTATTTATTAACTTCGCCGTTATAATATAGCAAATTAAAGATTCTAAAACCTTCGAGGAAATCAACTGTTTCCACAAAAGAATACTTCAGGGTTTTACCATTGTCTAACAACAACGGTTCTGATGGGTTAAACTCTATTTCATGAGTAATGAAATGGATTCCAGAATCTGCGATTAAATGATTCATATATTATTCCTATTTGTTTAATAAATTCTTAAGATACTTCACACGAATACCATAATTGAAACTTTGTGTACCATTTAGTCCAGCAAAATTTATTGCAACTAATTGCCCCTGAAGATTAACGACAGGAGAGCCACTGCTTCCTGGCAAAGTCGGAATAGAATACATTATTCTCTCATCCGTCTTTTGACTAATACTGCCATGGTTAAATTGGGACTTTATTCCTTCTTTAGTCAAAGCCAGTTTGGGGCCAAGATTGAAACTTGTCATAAACAATTTGCTATTCTTGTCCTCACTCATTTTTTTAGCAAGTTCTTCCTTCCATGTGTATTCTTCCAAGGGGTCTTCATCTTCTACAGAAAAAACATATTTTCCTTCTGGTGTTTTTTTGTCTTTTATCTGTAGAATTGCCAAATCGTTCTCAAGATCCGTTTTAGTCACTACACACGAAATAAAATCCTTAGTATTAGTTACATATGTGTCGTTATAAGCAATGCTTACCTCATTATGGTATTTTATTTCCGAATCATTTGCACGTATTTCATCTAACCCATTATAATACTCTGCGTATTCATCGCGCTCTTTTTTGACAGCATCACGATAATCGCGTATCTTGTAAAATTCTTCATAACTTACTTCGTCGCTCGTATTAGCATAATTATAATAAGCGACGGCTTTCTCGTATTTCTCGTTTGACTCGCTATATAAGGCATAAAAGAGTTTCTTCAAATTAGCAATAAGAGAAGATACCGATTTGTTTACATCTTTGTCTGAAACCATGTTGGAAACGACATGTGCATTAGTGGCAATCTTACCATCATCAGAGACAAAGAATCCCGTTCCATACGAAGTGACGACCTCCACGGAATCTTCTTCTGTTGCAATACCTTTTACACCATCTTCGTCATCAAAACTCGAAAAATAGATTGATTCTCCATTAGACAATACAACTTCATAGTAGCTTTGATTTTGAACTAAAACTACACCTGATGAGATTTCTTTCTCTATCTGGTCGTCGGATTTGTTGCCACATGATGACAGCATTCCTAATAACATAAATGCCAATAAGATTTTTTTCATATGCTTTTTATTATTTATGCGACATGTTTGTATTAAGTAACCAAAGGATAGCAAATATATTTTTAACGCAGAAAGTCCTACAACGTCAGTCTGTAGGCTGAACGTTGAGGACTTTCTTGTATATCCCTTTAATCCGAGACGAATTCTTATGTCGTTAAGCGCAAGTGGAACATCCATATTTGCTCTTTGCTTTACGGTTAGTACTTCGGTTCTTCAACAATCCCTGCACCAACCTATCTGCATAGAGAAAGCGCAGACCTGCCATATTTCCACTCAGCCCCGCTACTGCCTCTAATTCATTATGGAGAAGCCTGCGCTTGGAGCGCAGCTTCAACACGAATTAGAATTGCTCGTTAAAATCCCTTTCGAGGTAGCGGTTCGAGTGGAAAATTGAGCAAATATGTCTTTGTACTCT
>Ga0326512_10000947_pt1 | contig 23921 bp, 16 predicted proteins | sample 1_2617_0518_D_FD_203652 | JGI IMG/M metagenome (GOLD analysis project Ga0326512, IMG submission 203652) | Bovine rumen microbial communities from UC Davis, California, United States - 1_2617_0518 | ecosystem: Host-associated > Mammals > Digestive system > Stomach > Rumen | place: USA...
CAAATTTTTGGAATATACCTATTATAATAGGTATATTCCAATTTATTTATATAAGCATTTCAATAGTTACTATTCTAGAATCTTGTTCAGAAAATCGTATTGCAAAAATATTTGATATTAATGATACATTATTTAAAAAATCTCTTTCTTCTTTATTACAATCTTTAAAAATATCTTTACTAGCTATATAATCAATAAGTTTAGGATTCTGTTTTAAGCAAGACATAATATAACCATTTATCTTGGATATTAAATCATAATGGATAATATTAGTTGCAAAATGTTGTTCTTCATCTTGTCTCATAGAAGAATGATAATTTTTATCTTTAAAATAATCATCTTTTTTAGCTTTCTCTAAATCTATTTTTAAATTAAATACAGGTCTTTTCTTATCTATAAATTTTCTTGATCTTTCACTTCTCAAATCAATATATTTACTTTTATCAATAATATGTAAAAATTCTTCAACTAATACTTCAATATTAATATATGATAAAACTCGTTGTTTTACTTCTCTTATATCAGATAAATTTTTTAAATCATCATTAGTCATTAAATCAACACTATCTATATATTCATCTTCAGAAGGAAGATGTCTATTTTTATAATTCTTTATATTTTTCATATTGTATAATTCCTTTCAATTTTATCTTAATTTAATTTTGTCTTTTCTATATTCAGCATTTATTTCTAGATAAGGTACATCAGTATAATATTCAACAGTTCTTAAATCAACTATTTGACCATCATCTTCATACATTATCTTATTTAAAACGTCTAATACTGGCTTTGAATAGTTATCTACATCTGGTCTGACTTGAGGTTGTAAAAATAATAGTTCTTTTGCTAAATACCTTTTTATTTTACTATTTTCTATATTTTTAGGATATTTTATTCCTATAATAATAGTTAGCTTTACAGGGCCTTTACATGGAAAATCTTTATTATTTAATTTCTTTTTTATTAACTTCTTCAATTCATTTTTATATTTTGATCTTGGATTATAAACATTACCAAATTTACCAGTTCTAGGTCTTGCATAAGGTAAACATTCAAAATCTTCTATTTTAATATTAAATTTTTTTATTGGATTATTTTTATTAATTTTATATATTAATAAATTCATTTTTTCTTCAAATGTTAATGACATAATTATTAATTCCTTTCATTTTTATAAACTATAATTAATTTATAATTTATAAAAATTTTCTTTGTTTAAAAATTATAAATTAACATGTCTTCCCATTGTCATTTTCCATAATCCACCTGTAACATGATCAGCTATAGTATTTGCAACACCAGTTTTAAAGAATCCTGCTCTTCCTTCAATTCCTGCTTTTAATTCCGTAAAGGGTTTAAATGCAGAAATATTAAAACCTGCCATATTATTTAAGAAACCATGTAATCCAGTATTATGTGCTAATTGCTGATAGTCTTTAGAAGCAAACATTATAGGAAATAAATCAGCAACACTTACAGATACAGTCATAGCTAATGGTAAACCATCCTTAGACCATAAATTATCTTGTCCACCTTTTTTCCAATCTATACTAGTAATAACAGCTAAATCTGATGTAAAAAATCCAGGGCAGTCAACTCTACATAAGAAAGGAGAACCATAACTACTAGTTTGAAATTGTCTAGGAGCAGCTAATGCTAATAAAGATAAAAATGGTACATATACATTACCAAATATAGAATCAGGATTCCCATAAGGACTATAAAATTCAAATGTCATACTATAGCTTCTACTAAAGCTAGAGTCTTTCCATATTTGAGGATAAGCCATGTTCATACCAGATAATGCAGATTGTACACCATTATTAAGTTCACCTGAAACATTATCAACAGTGCTACCACCTAAAGTTTGTATTATACCATTAACAGTATCAGTTAAACCAGATGATAATTTTCCTGCTCCAGTTTCTTTCATTGAATTTGCACCAAATAAAAATTGCATTTCTTTAGCAGCATCAGACATCGTTTTAGAAACATTTGCTATTTGTGAATCACCAAAAGAGTTACTAAATGATTCTGAAATATTTGCTTGTGTACCTGCATAATAAGCTATACCATGATTCATTCCACCTATACCGCCAAAATAACTTGCAAAATCTCCTGCTCCAATTCCCATAGTAGAAGCTGTAACATTAAGCATTAAATTTAAATAAGTTAAGTAATTATTATAGTCTTCTTCAAAATGATAATATCGATAATCTTTATTATCTCCTAGGTTGTCAGTACTACCTAATATTGCTTCTCCAACACCTTCTAAGAATGATTGTTCGCCATCACCACTGTCACTTTCAAAAAAGCTTTCAGCTTTGCTAACTATTTCAGGATCAGTTTTACGATATTTAGGTTTACCTGGATAAAAAGAAACAGTACATATATCAGATAAAAAAGTTTCAGAATACATTCTATCAGAAGGATCAGCTAATGCATTCATTCTATAAGGAATTCCCATTACCTGAACTGATGCAGATGTTGAATCACCTATAGAACCATTTATAGCATTTGATAACATTTGTGAAATACTAGGTGTAGAAGTAGAACTCATATTAAATTACCCCCTTTATTTTTTATTTAATATATTAACTGTAATCTTTTGTGTTGAAGCTTTTTTACTATTTAATGTATTTTGAACTGAAGAACTCATAGTAACTCGATTTAATGGTTTTGATGTACTACTTGTATTTTTAACTGAATATATACTAGTACTATCATCAGATGTATTTATAGATAAATCATTAAATTCTTTATTTTCTTCTCTTAAAGAATATTTTTTATTCGTATTTAAATAAAGAACATCATTATACATAGTTCTTATATCACCTGTAACATGATATTGATTCTTCATTTCATTTATTCTTTGTTGTTGTATATCATCAATTGTAGTAACTTGTTTACCTGCTTCAAAAGCCATTAATTCAATATCATCGTCTGTATTAGTTTTGGTTTTATAAACTAAAGGATAAGTTACATCTTTCTCTTTAATCTTAATAGTAGTACCAACTATTAAATCTGAAGATGATAAAATATCATTTAAACTTGCTATTTTTCCTATAGGTACATCATATAATTTAGAAATACTTGTTAAAGTATCTCCTTTCTTTATTAAATGAGTATCATATTCAACATCATCACTTATAAATAAAGGCATAAATTATCACCAACTTTTATATAAAAATAATAGAACATTCCAAATTAATGGAATGTTCTATTATCAATTTTTAAGTAATTTTATACACCTTGTGCTCTTCTAATTGTATTACTATTTAATTTTGTCATTTGATTATTAGAAGGATTACTTGTATTATTATTTATATTTAAATTATTCGATTGTGGATTAAAAATATTTGTAGCTTCATTTCCTATTTGTTGTCTAGGAATTTCTTGTTGAGGTTGATTATTATTAGTACCTATTTTAGAAGTATTAGATTTAATATCAGTATTAACACCAAGTATATCAGATAATAATTGAGTGATATTATTTAATGCTTCTAAAGGAGTTGAAGCTGCAGTGGTAGCAACACTTCTTGCATCCTTATTAGTAGCAGCATTAGTAACACTCTTTCTAGCATCATCATATGTAGGAGATGTAACTTCTTTCATTACTTCAAAGAATGTTCTCTTATCTTTACCTGTTGTTGAATTTGATTTATCACCATTTACTATCTTAGACATTCTTTCCTTAGCTGCACTAATAAATCCATTTCTATCATTTGTATCATCTATCTTCTTAAGAGATTTCTTTACAATTTTAGTAATCTCTGTTTTAGAATTAGCATTAGAAACGTCTTCTTTAGCTTTGTTAAGTATTTTTTCTTTGATAGGTTTATTAACTTCTTTAAGAGCTTCAAAGAAAGGTTTTCTTCCAGAAGAAGATTTCTTTTCTTTCTTTTCTTTTTTCTTAGTACCAAAAATCTTATCTTTAAGTGAACTTACACCGCTTTTAAGTTTATTAACAGCACCTTTAGCACCACCAGTAATCTTATCTTTAACTCCTGTAATTTTATCTTTAATACCTTTAGCAACACCTTTAACTTTATCTACAGCACCTTTTACTACGCCTTTAACTCCACCAGTAAGTTTACTTATAATTTTACTTAAGGCTTTAAGAGGACTAGTTAATTTCTTAAATAAACTGGTTGCTGTTTTTATAGGATTAGTAAATTTATTTATAAGAGATATAACCTTAGTTAAAGGTTTAATAATAGCACCTACTACTTTAAATGCTACTTGAATGGGTTTCATAAATCTCTTCATATAATCTACTACAAATTTAAGAGGATTTACAAATTCAAGAGTACTTTTTACAGTTTCAATTATAGGTTTAACGGATTCTTTTATACTATCAACTACTTCACCAATAGGTTCAGTAACATCATCAAGTAAATCAGTTATCATACCAAATGGAGATAATAATTCCATACTAGTTGAAAGTATATCTCCTAAAGGTTCTACTAACTTTTCAACTATACCAAAAATTTTCTTAAATGGTTCAAGAACTTTTCCTAAAATTCCTCCACCAAATCCTAAAATTCCACCTTCTTGTTCACTATCTCCAGATTTATTACTTTTACCTTTTCCTGCTTTAGAAGTAGCTTTACTAAGACCTCCATCACCAAGATCAGAAGCTTTACCACCACTCTTAAATGATTTAATAGCTTTCATAACTAAAGCTATTACACCGCCAATTGCTAAGGGAGTCATAGCCATAGCTAATGGAGGACCTATAACTGGAATACTACCTACTACTCCTTCAGCAGCACCCCAACCTCTACGTACAAGATCAATTACATTACCAAATTTACCTACAAGTCTTTCTTTTAAAAGTTTAATCTTTTCAGAAGCCATTTCCATAATAGTCTTCTTTCCTTCTCTTGCACCTGTAGAGGCTATTTCAGTCTCTGCAGTGGTAACAGCAGCTGCCTTATTTGTAGCAGATTTAATAGCAATATCTGCATCATTAGCTGCATTTTCTTTAAGTTGACGTTTGGCTTCAGCTTTAAGTCTCATATTAGTTATTTTGCTAGTTACACTATTTTTAACTTTAGCTGCTAAATTATTAACTTTTTCTCCAATCATATCTTTAGCTTTAGAAATAATATTAGGTTTCTCATAAAGATCTTTATTTCTAATAACACGTTTTATGACTGCATTGTCTATAGATTCTTGATCTGGGAATTGTGAAGGATATTTAGCAGCAATAGCTTCTATATCTTCTCTTGCAGTTTGTACTACAATCTGATAGTCTTCTTCATTTCTACCATTAATTAAACCAAGAATACCGTTTTTAGCTTTATTAGCAAGAGATTTAGCCATACCAACAACTTTATTTTTAGCCTTAGTTAGTATACCATTTTCATACCAAAGATCTTTATTCTGCATTACACGTTTCATAACTTCTTTATTTTTTGATTCTTCATCTGGGAAGGCAGATGGATCTTTAGCAGCTAAAGCTTCTACTTCATCTCTAGCTATTTGTAAAGTAAGTTGATAGTCTTCTTCATTCTTTTTACCTATTAAAACATTTTTAATTTTTCCGCCTATCTTCTTAGCCGTACCAATAACTTTATTTTTAGCCTTAGTTAGTATACCGTTTTCATACCAAAGATCTTTATTCTGCATTACACGTTTCATAACTTCTGCATCTTTAGATTCTTGATCAGGGAAGGCAGATGGATCTTTAGCAGCTAATGCTTCTACATCATCCCTAGCTATTTGTAAAGTAAGTTGATAATTATCTTCATTTTTAGAACCAAATAAGAATTTTTTAGCTGAATTAACTTTTTTCTGAACGAATTTTTTAGCTTTACCAAAAAGATTATCAGGCATATCTTTAGTATATGTTTTCATTAACATAGCTACACGCTGATCATAGGTTTCAGCACCACCACCAAATCCTTTTCCTTCAGCTTCTTCTTGTTTGGCTATTTCAGTAGCAAGATTAAGATATTCTGCATATGACATTCCATTAGCATCTTTTCTACCCATATTTAGAATTTTACTTATAGCTTTTTTAGTAGAACGTTTAACACCATTTTTTACTTTATCTTTAACTGTATTTACCAAATCAAAAGCTTTTCTAAATAAAGTAAATTTCTTTAAGAAACTTGTAACTGTAGTTGCTATAGTCATTACTACAGGGAAAATTTTACCAAATAATCCTTTAAATCCACCAGTATTAGAAGCAACTTCAGCAGTATTTTTACTAGTTTCAGTAATTGCTGTAGAAATAGTATTTTCTCGTTCTTCAGTTTCTGCTTTTTCTTTTTCTTCAATTTTTTCTTGAAGTTGTTCATCTGATGATTTTTGTTTAACAGTTTCAGCAGGATTTTCAGTAACTTTAGTAGCTGTATCAGTTTTTAAAGCATTATTAACTTTCTCTTTTTCAGCTTTAACAGTATTATCAGTACCAACAGTTTTATCTCCTGTTAATTTAGCTACAATATTAAAAATACTTTGTAATATAGATGTTTGTTTAACTTGTTCATCATATTGCTTATTATTAACATCTTGTAAAGGATTATTTTCAGCTTCTTTAATTCTAACTGACTCCATTGCTTTATCTTTTAAACCAGAATCAAGAACAAATTCTCCAGTCTTTTCATCTTGTCTATACCAATTTGAATGCTCCATCATTTCTTTCATTTTATCTAAATCTGATTGAGAATGAATAGGCCCTTTACCTCTTCTTATACTCTTTTTATTTTCTTTAGACATTTTTTCAAATGTCATACTAGCATAATTAGATTTAAGAGTATCTTCATCAATATTAGATTTATCTAAAGCATTCTTTAAATTAAAATTACCAGTATCTTTATCTATATTCTTTTTAATAAATTGCTTAGTAAGGTGAGCTTGATATTTTTGATCTCTTTCAGGGTCAAAAGTATTTATATCAAATTTTCCATCTTTAGTATGGAATTTAAGTCCAATATTATTTATTAAATTAGAAGCACCATTTAATAAAGTTAAAGGTGCAGCTGTAATATGACCAATTCCAGCACCTAATTTACTAAATATTTTACCTACTATACCACCTTTTTTACCAAAAAGTTTATTTTTTATAAATTTAAAAATTCCACTAGTAATTTTACCTACAAAACCAAAAGTTTTTGAAACAACTTTCTTTAAGAATTTATAAGATAATCTAAAGAAATTTTTCATAATATGAGTTCCAACTATTTTAAAAGTTTCAAAAGTATTAGTAATTTTATCAGCGACTTTATGTTTATCTAACCATCTAGTAATAACATTATCTGTTACTTTTTTATCTTGAGACCTAGAATCTGATAATGAAATTTGTTTGAAATCAACATTATCTAATCTATTTTCAACTTCTTCATTAAATAAATCAGAACCTTTATTATATCCTTCTTTAATTAATTTATCTTCTATAAGTTTTCTATGACCAGAATTTAATTTACCTTTAGAAGCCCTATAGTTATCAAAAGTTCTTTGTGCTTTATCATTTTCATTTTGTTTAATTTGTTGTGCAATAAAATCGTCAATATTATTAATGCCTTGAGAAGATAATTTAGCTAATTCTTTATCAGAAAGATTATTAAAAGTAGTTCTTGCATTTTGTCTTACTATACTTGCTTCTTTATTAGAAAGTATACTAGATTTTTTATGTTCACTATTATATTTCTTTTCTTGTCTTTGTCTTTCTGAAATAAAAGCTTTTTTAAACTCTTCGTTAACTTTTTCATATTCAGCATTTCGCTCGTCAACCATGTAACGTTTATATAAATTATCTTTAACTCTAGAATTAAGTTTAGATTTTTTAGCTTGTTTCTTAGAATGTTTAAGCTTATATTTTAAATTAGTTCGCTCAGTTTCAAGTGATTCTCTTTCGTTTTCATTTAAAGCTTTATCTTTTAATTTCTTATCAATATCACTTATCTGATTTTCAATTCTAGAAGTAACTTTATTAACTTGATTGGTTTTAGCAACTTTAAGTGCATCTTTATAAGAACGTTTAGTACTTTTATTTATATCTTTTACTTTCTTATCAAACTTTTTAGTTTTCAATGATTCTTTAGTAATTTTATCAATAGATCTATCTCTATGTTGTGATATAATATTTTCACGTTCTTCATCAGATATTTCACCAAATTGTTCTTTTCTTAAATTAAATCTTCTAAGTTTTCTTACTTCTAAAGAAGCCATTTTATCTAAGAATGCTTCAGGATCTTTTTCACTTAATTCTAATAATTCTTTTGCATATTTTCCTTCTTGACTTTCTTCGCCATATTTCTTTATATCTTTATTAGCACTATCTTTAAGTGCTTTAATAACAAAAGGATTTTTATAAATTTCTTTTGCTTTATTAAAAAGATTTAATTCTGTTTCGTTATAATTCTTATCTTTATCTAAAACACTTGTATTTTTTGGAACTTTAGAAGAAGGTTTCTTTACAACAGTCTCTTTTATTTCTGGATTTAGCCTATTTCTTTCTTCTTCATCTTTTTTCTTCTTTTTCCTTACTTCTTCTGCATAAGGAGAATTTGGATCAAGACTATCAACTATTTCTTTTAATAAATAGCTAATTCCATTTACAAGAGTATCATTTATACCTGAAATAGCTTGTACAATTACACCAGTATCTTTAGAAGTACCCTTAGTATTTATTTTATGTACTAATTCAATATCAGCTTCAGTTTTTCTAGTACCGTCTTCGTTAAACCATTCAGGATGAAGTTTCATATCTTTAACTAATTTAGATTGTTGTTTAATTGATTCTTTAGTAAACCCAGATTCTTTTCCTCTAATTTTTGAATCAAATCTACTTAAACGCATTTCAGAAAGTCTTTTCTTAGCTTTATTATAAGGATCATTAGGATTTAAATGACCAAATCCAGCTTCTTTTGCAGAATCCCAATCAATGCTTCCATCAGAATTTCTAAATCTATTTAAGCCTATTTCTCTTACTTTTTCTTTTACACTAGCAATTTTATTAATAGGCATAGCTGCCATATTAGAAAATCTTTCTCTAGCACGATTTAAAAAACTTCCATCTTTTTCTGAAGAATTTATAATAGCCTTTTTTACACTGTTTATAACATTTTCTTTAAAGAAATTTGTTACAGATTTAAATACATTAGTAACTGTTCTTATTAAATAATTGAAAGTTCTTTTAAACATTAGTTTAGCATCATAAATTATTTCTTTTCCAATTATTGTTAAAGAATCATGTAATTTATCAAAAACCTCATGTTTTTCAAGCCAATTAGAAAATGATGTTCCTATACGAATTAAAACTCCATCTACTTCTTCATTACCGAATAAGAAAGTTTTTACTCTTTCTTTAGTTGGTTCAATGATAGATATTTGCATACGTTTTGCAAGTACATCTAAAAATGAATCTTCTTCACTAAAAGCATTATCTTTATTTGTACCTATTAATGCTTGTCTAATTCTATTTTTAACAGAATCATTACTATCACCAAACATTTCTTCTCTAAATTTATTAGTTGCAGTAAACATACCAATTCCTGCTCCTAATAATGGATGTGTAAAGAAAAGTCCTAATAATCCACCTACTCCAGTACTAATTCCCATTCTTTTTAATTCTTTTTCATTTTCTTTTATAAAAGTAGGAATTTTAGTACGTTTTCCTTCTGCATCAACAGGTCCTAATAATTGATCTTTAAGAGGGTCTAAGATATTATAATTAATCTTATCTTTAGCTATTTTAAATAAACTAGAATCTTCTTTTATTCTATCTTTATCTTTTCCTATAAATTTTCTTTTAATAGGAGGCAAAATAGTCAATTCTAATTTTTGTTTAATTACACTAAATAAACTATCATTAGCATTAATTTTATCATCATGCTTACCCATAATCATAAATTTGAGAGGATAAACTATAACTCTATTTAATGCTTTCTTAAGCATTACTCCTATACTATCATCAACAGTTTCTCTAGTATTCTTTAAATATTTTTCATATTCTTTAGATAGATATTTTTCAATATCTTCTATATCAAAATTAAATGTAGAATATGCATATTTATTCATTTTCTCATGTGCTTTATAATCAAGTTTATAATTATCAAAGCTTTCATTTATAATATCATTATCAAATTGATCAATTAGTTTTCTATTAATATCTACATTTTTTAAACTATTAGAAGCAAATTTCTTTCTTTTCTGTTCTCTAATTTCACCTTTAGAAAGTCTTCTTATTTCAGACTTAGGATTATTTTGAAGACTATCTAAATTAATCTTTTCACCAGTGAAATGTGTAACTAATTTAGCTAATAATGCATCAGCACGAGCAGAATCAGTATGAATTGAGTAATGCTCACGTACACCTGCATTAGCAATTTCTTCTAAGTCTTTAACTAATTTTTCATTATAAGAACCACTTGATTTAGCAAAATCAATTAAATTTTCATTAAATTCTTTTGAAACACCAAGTAATTCTTTACCATTTTCATAATTTTCTATTTCACGTTTAATTTTTGCTTCTTTTTCTTTCTCTAAACGTTTTCTTGCTTTACTCTTAATTTTTTCTGGTATTATATCAGAAGTTGTAAGAAAATTATCAAATGATTTTTTAAATTTATCAAGCATTCCTTCTTTAAAAGTTTTTCCTTGATTATCTGTAAATATTAAATCACTAAAACCTCTACTAAAATTATCAGCAAGATATTTTCCAGTAGTAGTAATATAATTACCAATAGATTTATCATCACCAAGCATTTGTTTAAATGTTTTATGGCCATTAGATAAATTATCTTCATTCATTAATCTTGCAGCAGCCAAAATTTCATCTTTTGCTTGTTGTTCTGTTCCACCATTTTTTCTAAATGTAGCACCTGCAAATTTACCATTATTTAGATTGTCTAATTTTCTTCTTTCAACATCAGTAACATCATAATTTTCAGTGAATAAAGGAGCAGAATCTGCAGTTTGTGATTTAGCTCTTGCATTATTATTTATAACTCGATCAACTTGAGAAGAATTAATAGCTTGAATACCGCCATCAACACTATTTGCCATTTTAACTAACTTTTCTAAGTCTTTCATAGAAACTTGAGAAGAGTTCATTAATCTTGTTAATGCAGCTTTATTTCCTAAAACTTGAGATATAGATAGAGCATTTCCATCATTAGCTTTTATAAATCCATCTAATGTATTAACTACAAATTTATCAAAATCTTCAGTCATATCATTTTTAATAGTACCTGACGATTTCATTAATTTATCACGTTGCATTAAAAGTTCTGCTCTTTTTAAATTTTGTGTTCGTATAGATTCTTTATTCTCATCATGGAATTTTGATTCACGTTGTTTAGAAAATGCTTTACGTTTTTCAAGTTCTTTATATTCATCTTTATATTCATCAGAACCTTCTTTTTTCATTAAAGCTTCTGTTTCTTTCTTATAATCATCATGAGTTTTTCTTACTTGTTTTTCTAAATCAGATATTTGTTTATCTAAAGCTGTTTTTTGTTCATAAAGTGAATCATATTCAGCCAATTTTTTAGCTTGAGAATCTCCTAAAAATTGTCTTTCTACATTAGATAAACCATTTTTAGATTTAGAATTATCATCATTATCATCAATTTCTTTTAATAAATCTAATATAGGAGACATATCACTTTTAAGATTATTAAATTCTTTTTCTTTTTTATTAGCTTTAATAACTCGGTTAGTTTTAAATTGATTAGTTTCCCAATCAAATATCATTTCACTATCATTATTAATTTTAATATCTTTACTTTTAGCTATAGATTCAACTGTATTAAGAATTTTACCTAAATATGTAGGAATTATATCAGTAATAGTTTTCTTAGTTTTACTATCAAAAGGAACAGCTTCATTTTTAAATGAAGTATCTGCTTTTTCTGCTGATAGATTAATACCAAAGAATTTACCTAATAATCTTTGTAATCTTCCGCCTTTACCATTTCTTCCTTCGCTAATTTGTAACATTAATGACTTAGTAAGGTTAGGAAGATTCTTTTCAAAATTCTTAGTTATATCAGTAATAAATTCTGGCATTAAATTTTGTACAGCTAAATCAGTAACCATTCTTAAAGGATTACCTAAAAAGCCTTTAGCCATAGGTAAGAATTCTTCTACCATATTCATACCAGAAGATTCTTTAAGATTCTTTTTAAATATATCTTTTAATACTGAGAAATTTAAAATACCAGAAGCAGTAAATAATTCATCAAATATATTCTCAGTAGAGGATTTATCATCTTCTTTTTTAAGACCATGTATACCATCATTAATACTAGAAAGTAATTCAAGAGTCTGATCAAAGAAACTATCTGCTTTTTCTACAATAGGAGAAACACTTTCAGCATGAAAATCATTTATAGTTTGAATTTGACCCGAAACTACTCCTACACAACTTAATAATTGTTGAGAGACACCTGCTAAAAGCTTACCATCAGCACGATTATTTTGAATATTAGTAATATTAGTAATATTTGAACGATTATCATTAATATTAAAATCATTATCATTATTCGTTTCAAAACTAAATTCACCTGCTGATTCTGAAGAAGAATCTGAATAATCTGCAAAATCTTCATCAGAAACACCTAAGCCTGCATCATCACCAAAAAGGTCATCACTATCTAAACCAAACATATCAGCAACCATATCATTCATGGCTTTATCTTCTTTTGCTTTATTACCGAACCAATTACCAGAACGAATATCTTCTAATATAGATTTAGATGTATCTTTACCTAACTTAGTAACTTCATTTACAGTTTCATTATTAGATAAAAAATCTTTTATGAAATTAGCATTTAATTTAAATTTTCCATTATTAGCATTTTTAGATGCTTCAATAAAAGCTTCTTTCATATCTTTTTTATTTTTTAGTATATCATCAGCTGTATCAGGAAACATAGCTTTAAAGAATGCTTCAGGTACATTACCCATAAAACTTTTAGCTAAGTTTTTACCAAAATCTTTTGGCATTTTTCATCTCTCCTTTCTTTATATATTAAGATTAATTAATGCTTTGTTCTAGTATAATAATTTTGATAAGTTTTACAAAAGTTATAAAAAAAAAATAAACTGCAAGCTTTTACACTTGCAGTTTAATCTCGTATCTTTCATTGAGAAACTTGACTATATTTTTTCTTGGTATTGCATAATCCCCAAGAACGTATCCATTCTTCAATTCTATTTCTAAATTTTCTAGAGCTTGGAAGATCCAATCTCTAGTGAAAATTTTTATATTCTCACTAAGAGTATGATCTCCATCCAGACGACCGTATTTTTTGTTTTGTATTACTGTTGCTACCGCTGTCCAAAGCGGATGGCCTAGTTGTAATGTCTCTCTATAAATGTTAGGGAAACATTTGTTTAAAATTTTTCTTTCATTTTTCATATTATTTTCCTCCTCTTCAAGTTGGTTTGTACTCAGATTGTTAATTTTCATTGTCTTCATCATAGTTATTACCTCCCAATTATATCTATATCTATTTGATTTCCTTCAGTGAAAGCTCCAAACTTAGTTTTTACTAAAAATGGTTTCACCTCTTTGAAATGTAATTTGTTTGTGTTTATTGGCTTACCTTCTTTGCTTACAGATAATGTAATATGAGGTAATAGAATATTTCTATAAAGTTCTACTAGTTCATTACTATCACAAGATACAAGTTGTACTTTATAACCTTCATTAGCACCATCATTTCCATATCCAGTAATAATAAATGTTGCTTCTGTACCGTATAGATGTTCATGACTTTTAACAGGCTTAAATTCTGTTGTTATATGTTTAAACTCTATATTTTTATAGAGTTTGCTAATTAATACATTTTGTACAAAAAATGCTTCATATACAATACTCATAAATATACCTCCTTAATTTTTCATATTTATTATTGTTTACTTTAGATTATCTAGAATATAGTATATTTAAATATACTACTATCATTTATTCTCATTATTATAATATATGTATATAAAAATTAAAAATACGGTTCATAGAAAAGAATTAGACTTAACTCCATTAAGAGTTAAGTCTAATTATAATATTATCGTTTAATAAATTTGTCAATACATTGTAATATTCTTGAATCTGATTTTATTTTACTATTATAAGCCGAATATCTAACTAATGTGATCATCCTATCTATTGAACGCTTTAATACTTCATATTTGTTTCCTAAAAATTTATAATTATTTATAATTTCATTTTCTAGTTCATAAAATTCGAAATTTAATAAATTTTGATTATTATAAATATTATTTCCCTTGCTGTCTTGTAAAGCAAATCCATAATAAAAAGAAACTATTATACAATCATTTAAATAATTTTCATATAAACATATATTAAAATTTTCAGATTGATTATCCTTATTTTTAATAATATTACCAAGAACAGTATAACTAGTTCCATAGATAGGTTGAATTATTTGTGAAACGATTTCTAATCCATCATAAATTTTTACCATTTCAAAACAACCTTTCTTTATTATTTAACTATATATAAATGTTCAAAAAATATTTGAGAATAGACTAAAAAATTATGTCTATTCTCAAAAAAAAAATCAATCATTATATTCTTCTTTCATATAATATATTTGTGCATTACTAGCATAAAATATTGTAGAGGCTTTTTCATCAGGTTTATTAAAACCATATTCAGGTATTAAATATTCTTTTCCAAATCCGTTACATCTTATTAAATCATAAATATTTTCAAGATAATCATCTGCAAATGAATCCCATTCAATACCTAAATCTTTAACAGTTTCACTCTTTTTATTACCTTTAACAGAAGCATATTCTATTTTATGTAAATCTTCTCTATCAAAGAATTTAACTAATAACTCTTGTTTTAATTTATCTTGCATAGAATTAACATTTTTAGTTAATATATAAATAGATTTACATTTTTTAGATTTAACTATTTTTCTACTAAGAATTAAAGAAAATCTAGTAAATTTAACTATATGCTCGTTATACGCATCTGGATGTGAATAAAAAGAACTCAAATCATGTATTATATCTTTTGGAATTTCATCTATATCATCACGTTTAAGCCAATCATTTAAATAGTATTTATCTCTATTATAAATCTCACTTAAAGTAAAAGGATGATCTAATTTTAAATATTTACCAAATTTATCTTTATTCTTATATAGCATATTACATACAAATAAATCAGAAAATGTAATAACATTATCAAAATCACATAACATTATTTTTGGTTTATCTAAATTATTATAATACTCATTAACATTATTTGATATAGTATGTTTTTTAAATTCATTTTCAAAATATCCCATAACTTTATGTCTCCTTTTCAAAAAAAAAATCCCCCTAAATAAATTAGAGGGATTTAAAATTATTTACTCATCTTCATCATCAGTTAACAAATCTGCTAACTTAGATGCTTTAGGCTTTTTACTAACTTTCTTTTTAGTAGGCTTAACTTCTTCTTCATCACTTGAAGACGATTTCTTACTAACTTTCTTCTTAGCAGGTTTCTCATCCTCATCTTCTTCATCATCATCTTCATTTACATTTGTTACTGTTGACCTAAGTGTATCTCTAGAAGGTCTATTAATTATTGCACCACCAGTTTTTCTAGAGAAACCTCCACCATTTATTTCAGATATATTAATAACTGGTCCTCTAATAGCTGCATAAAGACTTTCAATATCCATTAAGAACATTTCAAGATCAATATTGATAGCTATTTCACTATAATCGTCTTCACCATCTTTAAGAACAGAAATATTACGAGTAGTAACAAATTCAAAATCATACTGATCTACTATCTCATGTTTCTCTACACTACATATAGTAAGGAAATATCCCTCATCAGTTCTATTAAATGAGAAATATCTACCTACTCCCTCTTCATCATCAGAAACATGATTTATTTCACCGCCTACAATCTTCGGCTTAGCTTTCATAATATTATTAATTAACCATCTTAATGAACATAACTCAGCTGCAGAAAGATTTATAGTCATATTAGCATAAGTAATATTTCCTTCTTCATCTTCTGTTTTTAAGAACTTATTATTCTCATCAAGAAGATTAATCTTTATTACAGCATCATAATAAGTTTTATTTTCTTCACCTGTCTGTTTTCTTACACATGAAGATAATACAGAAATTCCATTATGCCATATATTAGCATTTGTATTTCCATATTTATAAGTTACTTCTTTCTTTTCACCTTTACTACCTCTTTTTACAATATTAGCCATAAAAATAGCCCTCCTTAAATTAAGTTTGTTTATTTGTAAAATTATTTTTACATAGTAATTATATATATTTAATTTAAAATTATAAAGTTATAAAAGTTGAATAATTCTCTTTATTATCAAAAGTTGTTAGGAATATACCTAATGATTCTAATATAACATTTCCTATTCTTATATTATCTTCTATAATAGTATCTGTATCTATTAATGGTATTATCCAATCAGGAATTGTTTCTAAAGATTTTGGTAAAGCTATAATATTTAAACCATAATTACATAATTTATTTTGTTCTTCTTCATATTCTTCACCATTTTCATTATATTTCTTAATGATCTTAGATTTGAGAAGAATATTATTTATAGCATTATATTTTTCAGGAAATTTATCTTTTATATTTTCTATTTTATCTGGATTAAGTTTTAATACATTTACCTTTGCAGGTGTTTGTATTGTATTTTCAGGAACTAATACATTCCATATTAATGATGCTCTAGCAGATTGTACTCTATATACATCTTTATAAGATTCAAAATCATTACACTTACCTGGAGTACAAAATGTAATTTCACCATTCATTAAACTATGATAAATTTCTTCTTCAAATTTAATAAACGTATCTAAACAATCTACAATATCAATTTTCTTTGAATGTAATACTTTTTCTTTAATTAAATTAGTAAATACCTCTCTTGTACGATTATTAACACTTGCTTTTTTAATTGCAAGACCTTTCATATCAATCTTTGGAGGATTTATAATATTTCCCTCCTGAGATTGAAGTAAACCTACGTAATTTTTCTTGTTCCTTGTAAACATCATTCTTGAATATAACAATTCAGATTTCATATTTATAATAGGTTGCTTTTCTTTAACTATATTACAATTTGCAGTAAACCTATTTAATGCAGTTTGAACATATTTTGATAAGAATAATATTGCAGTATTTGCTATTGTATAATCTAAATCTGTTCCTTCATAATTTTTATATCCAAAAGTTTTATCAACCCAATTATAAAATGGTTTTAAATACAAGAAATTACTATCAGTATCACAACCTAAAATACTTTTACGTTTTAAATTATATGCTCTAATTGCACGATTAAATATTTGATAATCATATACTACATAATCATTTATTAATTCCCATAATTCATCTCTCCAAATTATAGTTTCATCATCTATTTTATTTGGATTAATGATTACTTTATTTTCTAATATATTTTGAATGTATTTTTTCATTTTACTATTATCAAGAAATTTATAAAAATTATTACAATAATAAATTTTATTACATTCTTCCTTATTTAGATTCTTTATATAAATTTTAATTAAATCTAAATCTTCTTGTTTAGGTTCTTCTAATAATTTAATCATCCGATTATAGGTTTCTTTTCTACCTATAATCTTATCCTTATCTAAAATTTTTAATATTGGTTTATTAGTTTCTTTATTTATAATTCTATTCATTAAAACTATAATATCACTTACATTATCATATTTAATATTATTAGATAAAAACATTTCAAATGCTAAAATAGATGTAGTTATTATTGAGTAACCTGTATATGTAATAGATGGTCCATCAAGTTTATTAAAAAATACTGAATTCTTTTCACATTTAACACCATAAAAACTATTATTTAATAATTTCATTGTTTTCTGTAACATTTCATAAAATGATTCTTTTATTTTATTTCCTTCATTAAGTCCTTCAAATTGTTTTGCTTTTGCTACTTTTCTTTCCGACATTAAATAATTAACAAATTCTGCATTTAAATTATGTGCTACTTCATGTTGATTATATATAACACCATAACTAGTCATAATTGGTTTTTTATTATAATACAAATTTAATAATTTCATTAATGTCATTGGAACTTCTTCATCTTGAATATATTGATTTGATAAAGTAAAATTATTTACTGTATCTGGTACATCATCAAAATTAGTTATGGTATTAATGACAAAGTCATTAATTTCTTCTCTAGTCTTATCTTTATTTAATTTTAATAATATATCAGTCATTTCTTCACAATATTTATTTAAAAATGTTCCCTTAAATTTCATAAAAATTCATCCCTTTTCATGTAAAGTAATAAATTTTTTATAAATTTTTTAACGAAAAAAAAAATCTACTCATAATAAATATGAGTAGATTTCTAATTTTAAATATATGAACTTTCAACTAGTTCTACTATCATAAATAAAACTTGTGAAGTAGTAGGTTTTTCATAAAACCATTCTAGTAATAAATTATTAGTTTTATATTTTTTCCAAGATTGTTCAATAACATTTCTTATAGCTCTTTCAACTCTAGCTGTAGTTGAATGATATTTCTTTGAAACGTCTTTAAATACACATTTTGAAGTTGATATTTCATAATTACCATTTTTACGTTCTTTGAGTATATAAATAATTGAATCTCTCATATATTTATATCCTGAAAGATTAGGCATAAAATTACATTCTCTCATGATTTTTATTACATCATGAAAATAAGTACTTTCTGAATCATTTTCTTTCTCTTTTTTAGAATCCGATTTTGGTTGTTTTTCCTTGTCAATTTTCCAGAATGAAATCTCCTTATCAAAAAATGTTAATTGATCCTTTTCTACTGTTTTCATTACGAAAACCTCCTCATAAAAATATAATTTTAAAAAACATCTTGTGTTTTTTACTATAAATTATATATATTTAACCTATATAAAAATACGAAAAAAAAAAAAATGAGTATTATCTTATAAGATAATACTCATTATAAAATTAATCAAATAAATCATAAAATAGTTCTTTGAATTTATTATAGTTCATTAAACACATAGGTTTAGTAAATCTATAAATAAATATACCATTGATAATTACTTTTATATATTTCTGCATTTCTGCAAAATATAAAATTTCATCATTTTCAAGAGGGCTTATCTTATTACACTCATTATAAAGAAATTTTATTAAATCATTTAATAATGATTCAATATATTTCTTCATCATCTGAAAGTATTCAAGATACTCATTTTCATGACCTTTAGTATCATGTAAAGCATCAACAGTAAGAACTATTAAATCCCAAACTAAATCTAATACTTCTTTATGATCACTTTCAGTTAGATGAATTTGCTTTTGTGAATATTGAAATGAATAATTCTCAATCTTAGCTTTTAGACTTTGACTTACCTTTTGTAATTTAGGTTGTTTCATAACCTCTTTTAAATTGCCATTTTCATCGATTAATTCATCTACATGACTATGATTATCATAAAATTCATTTAATGCTTGTTGTAACTCTTCTGCAGTTGGTTTATTAGATGAATTACTATCTCCTCCCCCCTGAATATTCATGATACTATTTACAAGATTCTGTAAAACTTCAGGAGTTACATTAGGATTTATATCTTGATCATCAGAATCAATACTGTCAGGATTATTATTCATCATTTCAGCCATTGATTTTTTCATTTCTTTTACACAATCAGGACATAAGAATATTAAATCATCTATTTCTTTATCTTTCTGAATTTCATAACCTGATTGTAATAAATTAATGTCATTTAAACAGAATGTACATTTTTGTTGACTACAATCCTCATGAATTCGTAAAGGTTTTTTAGTATTGATATCCCTAATAAAAGGAATATCAACATAATCATTGTTACCTAATTCTTCTTTACAAATTGGACACTTACACATAATAAAGTTCCTCCTTAATTTAAATAATTTCAATTTTATTATATATATTTATATCCAAAACAATTTATTATTTAAAAATAAACAAAAGGTGGTGAATATTATATGGGAAAACTTCTAAATGAAAGAGATATAATTCAGCAGAATATATTTCAATATTTAGAAAATACTTATTCAGCACAATCTAAACGATTACAAGGTACTCCTATTTATGTTACTTATTATAATAAAAATTTAACATCTTCTCAACAAGATGTTACTTTAGAAACTCCTAAAGAATTATTAGGTTTTGAATCTCCTTTATTATATAATAAAGTAGAAAGATTTCCTTTATATTTAGTAAATCAAATTGATCCTAATCTTGATTTAGATGAAACTTTTGGATTAAATACCGAAGGTACAGGCGAGGGTGTTATTCTTCCTAATTTAATAAAACCATATGTAGATGATTTTATTAAAATAGAATACATGGAAGAAGATTATTTATTCCAAGTAACTAAAGTAGACCCAGATAAATTAAATGGACAAAAATTTTATAAGATAGAATATAAATTATCTCATCATACAGAAAGTCAAGTAACAGAACAAATTGATACTGAATATGTTACTGAATATCAAAATATAGGAACTAAGGAAAATCCTATAATAGAGAAAAGAACATTTTTATTAATAGAAGAAATAAAAGAAGCTATTTTAAAACTTAAGAAATTTTATATACAGGCTTTTATGAATAATAAATTTCATGTTATACTATATAAATATAATGATAAATTATTATATAATGAGTTCTTAATAAGATTTATTAGAGATAATGATATATTATCTAATGATGAAAAAAGTTTATTTGGCAGTCATTATATACAAGAAATATTTCCAGAATCTCCTGCTAGATATGAAATATATGAATGTACTATTTATAATGCATTAACAGAAAATAAATCAGATGACTTTTTATTTGAAAATATGATTACAAATGAAATTCCTAAGAATTTTAAAGATAATCCATTTTCATTAGATTATGAAGAATATTATAGAGTAATTTATTGTGATAGAGAACATGTAAAAGAGATATTTGGAAAATTACAATATTCTGCAGATATATTAAAAAGTATGAAACCATTTGATGAACGAGTTACAAGTTGGTTAAATCCTTTTCAATCTAATTTAGAAGAATTTTATCAAAGAAAAGAAGATAATGAATGTCCAAATTCTCCTTTTAAAAAAGACCCTAGAATTTATATAGAACCACATGAAAATAGATTTAGAGAAAATCTTATAAGTGGTATAACTTATAAAGATAAAAAACATTTTTATTTTGAAAATATAATAATATCATATTTTAACAATCAATTAGTTATTGATGAAGAATTCATTAATGAAGTAATAAGAAAAAATTTTTATCCTTCATTTAAAGAATACTTGTTAATGCCATGTTTAATATTCATTCTTAAAAATGAAATTAAACGATTAACAGATTCTAAAAAACTATATGAAGAAAAGAGGTAAAAAATTATGCTTGAAGCAGCTAATAAAATCATTGATGAAAGAATTTTAAAAGAGGAACAGGCTAATGAGTTTAAAGACCTCTTTCTTCAAGAAGACGTTTTTCTTGAATTTTTATCAAATGATCTTAGAAAAAATAATTCTAGAAATGGAGTGAATACAGAAATGAATAAACATCCTTTCTTCCTTGATGAAGATACACAAGTAGATTTAGAAAATGATGGAATTACAAATCTTCAAAATGACAGTGCTTATGATGATAGTTTTGAAATGGATTATGATACTGATTTGACAGATGATGATCTTACTGATCTTCAACGTGATGTAGCATATGATGATGATTATGAAACAACTTATGATTCTGATTTTGCACCTAATTCGAATTTAGATAAAGATGGTGCTTATAATGATACAAGAACAACTCCTGTTTCTGTAGATGATTTTAGTGCAGAATCTTATAATATGTTTGATGAAGAAGGTGGACCTATCGTGGGTAATGAAAAGAAAGAAGTAGAGGCTGCTTTCAGTAAAGTTGATATAAATAAAGCTAATACTGATGCTTCTACAGAAGAAGAACTTCCTGATAAGGTTGTTCCTAGTGATGATATAAGTAATGATAATGAAGTATCTGTAGAACAAGCAGAGGTAGCTGAAGCTTTTGGTTGGCTTGAATCTGATGATAAAGATATGGATCTTGATGAATGTGGAGATTCTGGAAATTCTGATTATAAAGACTTAACTGAAAGTAATGATGAAGATGAAATAGAAGATGTAACAGAATCTTCTGATCTTTTTGAAGATTTTGGTTGGTTTGAATCTGATGATTCTGAGGATGATGATGAAGATTCCGAAGATGACGAGGATGAGGACGAAGAAGATGATGATTCTGAGGATGATGATGAAGATTCCGAAGATGACGAGGATGAGGACGAAGAAGATAAATGTCCTAAGTGTGGTAAAAAGAAATGCACATGTAAGTCTGATGCAAAGAAAGAAGTAGAAGAAGCTTTTAGTATTTTCGAAGGTGATGAAAATCCAGAAATAGAAAAAGCTGCTAATGATGCAGCTAACGGTGCTGGTGCTGATATGAAAGATGTTAAAACTGAATCTGCTTTATTTGATTTTGATGATATTTTTTAATTAATATAAATTTTAAACTCCTTGATGAAAGTCAAGGAGTTTAAATTATTTTTAGAAAGGAATGATTAATAAATGAAAAGATTTTATGTTACAGTAGGAAATGCTAAAAAGATTCCTGGAATGGGTAGAGGACCTATTAGAAAGCCTACTCTTATATCTGAAAATCAATATAATATGCTTAAAGCTTTAGGTTATGATATTAATATTGTAGAGAAAAATAATAAAACAGAAAATAACTATATAAAAGAAAATAAAGGAGTAACAAAAGAATATGAGCCAGTTAAGCTTGAGACTACAAGCACTAAAATTGAGAATAAAGATGAAGTTAATGAACCAGTTCAGGAAATTCAACCAGAGGTAATAGAACAAGTTGATGAACCTGTAGAGTTAAATGAAGAACATACTGTAATTCCAGATAATGAAGAAAATAATGAAGAAGATGAATTAATATTAAATGATCCTGATTTATCTGCTGATGCTTATTATGAAGATGATTTCTTAACATCTAAAAATATGTGTAAGAAAATATTAGATAAGCGTGGAGTTCAATATGAAAATAAAGCTTCTTTTGAAATGTTAAAAACACTTGTTAAAGAAAGTAACCCTGATGTAGAATTTGTTTCTGAAAATGATGAAGCTATTGAAGAGACAAATGATATAGAAGAATAAAAAAAAAAATAAATGACTTATACCTTTGAATAGGTATAAGTCATTTTATAAATAATTTTATTTTACTTTTTTTCTAATATTATAGTTGGTGTAAAGTTTAAAAAATCACACCATTTTTCAAATATTTCCCAAGTAATAGTACTTCTAGTAGAAATACCATAGAACATATTATAACCACACTTAGGACTATACTCATAAATATCATTCATAGTTATTTTTTTACTATTAATTTCATTTTTAATAGTTCTAACTAAAAGATTATCATCCTCTCTAATACCTAAATAAATTATTTCATCACGTTTATTTCTCTTTTGATTTTCTAATTTTCTTTTAGGTTTAGCTTTTCTTTTATTAGATTTCTTTTCTTTATTTTTATCATCTATAATCTTTTTAAGTTCATTTCCTTTTTTACTAATCTCTTCTATTATATCACTATCAACTTTTAACTTTGTACTTGTTTGAATTACATCTTCTTCATTATATGATTCTTTACCAGACTTAAATAGTTTTATTTCCATGTCTTCTATATAATAGTAAAGACCATTTTCTAATTTATCAGTATTTTTTAAAGAGATATCTCCTTCTCCTCTAAATATGTAAATTTTATTTTTTAATTTATATGCATTATTAACTATCATTTGGCTCATTTTATGCTTATTAAATTTACCACTATAAATAATAAAATTCCCATTTTTATCTTTTATGTAATT
>Ga0326512_10000948_pt1 | contig 23913 bp, 22 predicted proteins | sample 1_2617_0518_D_FD_203652 | JGI IMG/M metagenome (GOLD analysis project Ga0326512, IMG submission 203652) | Bovine rumen microbial communities from UC Davis, California, United States - 1_2617_0518 | ecosystem: Host-associated > Mammals > Digestive system > Stomach > Rumen | place: USA...
GTACAATGGAGCAAAGTTAAACATGAATATGGCGAAATGCCAGAATCCGAAGAACTATATATATACCGTGTCTGCGAAATCAAATCAGCATATACATCATCAAAAGACTTATCGTCTTCCGAATTGTCACCAATAAAATCCACAGGGCATAGCAACTTAATTCCTGTGTACGCTGATGTATCGACAAATGGGGTTTTAATTTCCTGACCTTGCTCATCCACAAGCTCTATTTCAATCCTAATTGTCTTTGTTGCCGCCTTGAGCACGTTTTTCAATGAAATAATTCCGGCGGTATAAATAACACGGCTGATAAAACTGTTATTATCGCCATACTGCGCTAACCTGATCATGTATCCTGCTGTGATTTCAATTTGCACATTGCGAACAGCGTTCAGATATTGATATGTACGAATTCCCCACGTTCGGGTATTATAATTTTCTCCCGCTGATCCAATTCCGCCAATGTCCCATAACGAATTTCTATTATTATCAATTAACAGGCCTTCAATTATCGAATTTGTTTTCTCTACATTTATACGTGCTATTTGATCATGAGCTGTTATTAGAGTCACGTGCACATCGTTAACAAATGAATCAATATCTGCAACACTTGATATATTCAGATATAAAATCATATTTGTTGTACCTGCGGGTGTCGTGACTTCCTCAACCTGGCTGTATTTTGAATATTCAAAATGTTCAAAATATTTGGTAGTGTCATTATCGCGACAAAAGCATACCCAAAATCGGTCAGATGGCCTTTTTTGAATTAAATAGGTGGTGTTTCCCTCACAAGCATACGCTACCGAAATATGGGTATTTGTGATACTGATCCTACCATTTACAGGATACCCACGGATAATTGCAGTTCGCTCTAATTCTATAATCGTGTTTTTGTGATACTTCTGACGATCAAGAAAAACCGCTTTCAGAGGATAGTCATTGAAATCTGTTTTCCTCAGGATTACTTTATTATGTAATTCATTTCTTTCGTCAATATTGAAAGCTATGTATGCCGCTCCACTATCATATACATATGCTTTAAACAAAGTAGCGTCGTATTGGGCATCGGTTGCTCTGATCATCGCCATATTATCATCATAAACTCGGTAAGAAAATTCGTAGTAATGTTCTTCCTCAATGGGACGGTCAACAACGAGTTGAACCGTTTTGCCTTTTAAAGGAATATACGATGTATGCACGATATATGGGTTGCTTGGATTTGCCAAACTACCATTTACGACACTGATCTCTTCAATTTCACCGTTGATCTCTTCAATTTTACCGTTGATCTCTTCAATTTCACCGTTAATAAAGTATTCTACTTTGAGTTTTTCATAGTCAGTAATCGAAGTATTAGAAAGTTCAAGCCGTAATAACGCCGAAGAATCATATCCGTTTAATGAGCGAACTGAAACTTCTGAACCGCTTACGGCATTTCGATTGATGAAGTGTAAATCAGCATCATAAAAAGCGACATACACAAGTGAACCATCGTCACAAATAAGCTTATTGATTACAGTCGAATTCAAATAAGCATTTGTCCGTATGGAGGTATTCCGTTCACTATAGTTCTCGCCTCTTGATCCAATACCTCCAATAACCCAGTTCGCTTCAGTCATTGTAAGCGTCTTTTCAATCGTTAAAGCGCTCTTTAAATCATCAATTGCCCCGTTCACGATCTTGTTCTGCACCGCATTGGTGGACGAATCACTCAGCGCAGCGTCGCACCCAGCCGCGTTAAACGCTCCGCCAGACACCCAGGCCGAGCCATCGTAGTAATACCAGTTGCCATTGGTATATCCGGTCTCACTGCCGGTGTACACATAGATCTTGCTGGTATCAGTCATATCTGCAACTGTGGATGCAGCAGTAGTAGACGTGCTGAGCGCTGAAATCTTGGAGTTCAGTCCATTAATCGCCGCTTTCACACTCTGAGCACTTCCGGCCAGTGTGGATCCCGAGTAGTTCTCAATCACATCAGCGCAGACACCGTTCCGGGAAAATGCCCCGGTGCTGGTTCCGTCATCGCCGACGAATACTGAACTGGATCCAGGTGAAATACTTGGAAGATTTGGTACTCTTGGCATAAATTATTTCTCCTTTAACTTGAAACTGCTTTGACAAATCCTGACGCGGAATTTAAATACACATATGGAGTAGCCTTTACCCATATGGAATTATGATAGACATATGCTGTGGCCAGATGCCAGGATCCATTTGTGTATACGTGGACTTTTCCGTCACCTCGGGTTGATGCGGTTGTCGTAGCAATAATTGTGTTTGGCCCATCCAATACAGCACGAACTGTATACTCCGTTCCCGGTGTTAAACCCGTAAATTCATAAGCCGTCGTGGTCCATGTGTCATAAGCAATTTCGGTTTGATTGGATGTAGCTACAGTTGTTCCGTTTAGCAGAATGTCTACGTGAATATTTGGATATCCACCGGCATTGCCAGCCCAGTTCCATCCAGTCATTTTAACGTTAAGCGTTGTCTCAGTGGCTGTAATTAGCAGAGTTTTATCCGAAAGCGGATAATCTGCGCTGCTTGGTATAACAAAGTTGAATGCCTCGCCATATGAATAGGAACTTGTGGTCGCATTTTGAATGGAGAACGTGGACCCTCCAACAAACTGATACTCCGCCTGCTGTATCTTGCTAACAGTCCATTGAAGATCGCCGTTTGCACTGGTTTTTGTATAAATAGTCGTGCCGTCACGTACCAGCTGATGTCCGTATACCGGGGCATCCGTCCACAGGGCAAATACGTCTTTACAAAAGAAGACGGACATACCTGCAACTTTTGCTTTCGTAGCTACCGTCTTCGTGGCAAGTGTGAGACCGGATGTCTCCAGCTTTGCCGTAACTGTATAGTCCGTGCCTGCCGTCAATCCGGTGAATGTATAATCCCCAGTGGTCCAGTCCGTATAACTGAGTCCATCTTTTCTGCCAACGACTGTCCCATTTAGAGAAAGTTCTATAGCTATATTCGGAACGGTTCCGGTGTTACCGCTCCAATCCCATCCTGTCATCGCTACAGAAATTGTGTTTTCTGTGGGTGTAGCCAGAATTGACTCTGCGCTGGTTGTTAGGTCGCTGTTAGAAACGGTAAATGTGTACGCTGTGGAATAAGAGCCACTTATAATTGCATTTTGTGCAGCATATGTATATCCGTTTACTATATTGCTGGACAGTGTTCCAACAGACCATGCCATATTACTGGAAGAACTGCTATTTGTAACCAATGGTGATACGCTGCTGCTATACTGCCTGCTAAGACGGTGTCCGTATACATTGGAACTTGTATACATCGCTGCTTTATCTTTGCAATAAAGCACGGACATTGGAGCTGCCATCGGAATAGCAACTGAAAACAGCACGTCATCCAGACTGTTTAAATAGAATCTGAAGTAATAAGTTCTGCCAGCTGTAAGCCCTGTAAATGAGAACCCAGTGCTCTCAGCTGTATAAAGATTAACGATTTTATCGCTGCCAACTTGCGTAGAATATGAACTATTAGAATAGCATCTCGCCTTGATGTCCGGCCAGGCATAGCTGGTCGAAGTACGAAATACACCAATTCCTTTCAGCTTTAATGTGACGGAGGTGCTTGTCTGGCTACTGATGCTGATGCAGTTTCCAGACAAACTCAGAATGGAGTTTCCAGCTAGGTCTGTTGATGGCGTAAATGTTACAAGCGTTGATGCATTATATACCCAATTATTTGTACTCGCTGAAATATAATTGGCCGTATACGGTGTCCCTCTGGTAACGCCTGTGGTGGATTTCACCCATTGTGTGCCGGAACTGGATGATACATCCAGGATTGTAGTATGACTTGTCGCGCCTGAAACATTTGTTCGGATAAAATGCCTGGTCGCTGTTTCGCTGGTCCACATGTACGTGCGGTTCAGCGCATAAACTACAGTGTAACCCATTTAAGTCACCGCCTTAGGAATCCAGCAGGAAATACACATATCCCTCAGTCGGAACGGTATCATTTTGAATTACGCCATCGTACTCAACGCCGGGCAGATAATACCCATATCCATATAGCTTGTTTGCCCTGAAAGTTGAAGAAGATGTTATTCCGGTGCTGTCTGTGGACGGTTTTGTCAGGCCCAATATGGCGTCAGCGATGGTTGTTGATACCGTTCCGATCGTTACCGTATTGTACATCTCCTGAATGGTGTCAAAGTCAGTCTCTGCGACCCTTGCCTCAATGTCGATGCCCATTCCCGGATACTGAACGTACACTGTATCACCAAGAGAAACCTTCTCCAGATTTTCTCTCCCTTCATAATCCGTTGTTTTTGTAAGATCCAGAAAATCAACAGTAATAGAGAGTGGTATGGTAGTGAGCTCATCTCGATGCTTCGCAGCATAATCAGAAAGAAATGCATTTAATTCAGCGGTGGTCGGTTTCGGGGTTTCTGTGCTGGCCCCACTTGCATCAGTGTCTCCAGAATGAGCGTCGTCCCATAAAGATGTAAGATCGATGATCGCAATCCTTGACGTGCCATTAAGGTAGGCATATGGAGACAAAAACGCATTGGTTTCCAGACTGTATACACTGGTAATCGTGTGATAATAAGTCGTTTCTGATGTTGTTGAAGCAGCAGCAGTCGTATTTTTTTCCTCTTTGAAATACTCACCGACAAGTCCTGTATAGGTGCTATCAGTGCTGGTATCGTAATCAAGATTCAGAAGATTCTTTCCATACCGAATGAAAACGTGATTATCTGCTCCAAGCCTGTCATAAAACGTCACATTCCACCGATCCCAGTCAATCTCTCCGCCGAATACCGTGGTAGCGCTGTTTTCGTCGCCGCACAGCCAGTCCCGGACAGACCGGTAATGTGGCGATTTCGCAAATGTCTTTTTTGTTGATCCGAAAGACGTGGAATCGTAAAGATGGAATAATGCATGCTCGCCGCCATCGAGTGTACCTGGCATATCAACAAAAGCACAAGCTGATCCAGACGCACCGAAATATAATGCACTAGCAAACGTACAACTTACACCTGATTCAAGGTAATTGAAGCAGGAAGTCGGAATATAATTCAGCTGATAAGAAATATGCCGAGCGTATACCGCAATGGTAGTAATATCCCTTGTGATAACATTGTAGATTCGGAATGGCTGCGCCTGTTTATCAGATTCCGGGAGCGCCAGAATAATGCGGTCAACAGTCAGATCATCGTAATGGATTCCATTTACAGGATACTCCATCTCAAGCTCGTAGAGATTCTTGAGATTATGTATGACCTTACAGGAAAGTGCGTCAGAAAGACGGCCTAACCCCTCTGAAGTAAACGCTGTTTCCGTCGCTTCATATAAAATCGGCATCATATGCGCCACCACCTCGGATAGATTTCCAGACGATCGATATTTGTGCAGGAGATAGTATTGCTGCCAGGATTCAGCACCGGATACTCTGTTGCCAAACTCCCGCTTTTTGTAATCGTCACATATTTGTTTTGATTCGTATTATTGTAATAGCAGTTCATGGTCTCACAGTCGATTCCAATTACGCCCAGCGAATAGCTGCTTGAAATGGTTATCGTGTAGCCATTCACAACCATAGTTGCGGATAGCCCCGACGTCGCAATCCATGCCCGAATGAGCGGCTTGGAGATTTGCGTCGTGGGATTCTGCGCAGTGATGGTGCTGCTAAGTGTAGACAATAGCTTATATGTTTTGGTGTCAATCTTAATTGTCGAGGTGAAGCCGTATGAACTGAACCCGATTCGGCAGTGATATGCGTTGGATGGCGCATTGCCGGAAACATCGTAGCTTGTCCCGGAATAGCTGCCCCCGCTGATGTAGTCAAGATTCACATCGTAATAGCAGATCCGAAATGAGGAACTAGCACTATTTGTAAGGGTTACAGTATGCTTCGTTGAAATTCCGTTGTTCGTTGTTACAAGCGGAATAAGTCCGGTGGTTCTTGCTCCGGTACTATTCGACATTTCCCCGGTACTGGTATTCAGCAGTTTCCCAACCAAGATGCATACTGCAAAGTATCCATCCTCATCCTGTTTCAGAAACTTCTGCGGTTTGCAGTCAAATTCCAGTGTGAAATGCCCTGCCCGATTCAGCCCGATTACGTTTTCGATGTCGAGTGGACCTACATACCGAGCCATTCTGTAGATATCCGGTTCGTAGCTGTCTTCCAGACGTTGGTATCCGATCGGATTAAGCAGCCAATTCGCAATCTTATGCCCGGTTTCTTCGAACCCTTCCTGTGAATCAGAGGCCTGTGTAACCGTGCTGATAGAGGATGCATTTCCGCTGGATGTTTCCACGTATACTGTACTGAGGTTTTCGAAGAAGCAATCATAGGACTGCGTATAGTTTTCAAATGCTCCGTGATCGATAATGTACAGTCCGTTCTTTCCGAGAACCTGCTGCGTGTCAACCGATCTTGCAGCATGAACCTGGTTTGGTCGGAACTGCACTTTTGTATCCAGAGACAGGCTGTCAGAAGACACACCGCCGAATGTGATACTCAGATGGATCGCCTCCTTTGAATAATAAAAAAGGAGATCTCGGGCAGAAAAGATCTCCTGAGAATTATTACACAACGATTGCGCTTCTTCTGCCCAGCGCAATGCGCATACGATTTTCCACTTTCGCCGCAATCGCATCCGGATCCATACCCGGTGCAGCATTAATGGTGATGTTAACCTCTGTCCCCTGATTGGTCATTTCGCCCAGATCTTTTCTCAGGCTGTTAATGCCGTTCATCAGCTGGGCCGTTAACGTAGTTTCCGTAATCCCGTACATTCCGGTGGCAGTCACAGTCTGATTTCCGAGCATGGAATTAAGATTTCTGCTGCCATTTTGAATTTCCGAGAGATCCAGCACCGGCGTAATCACCGGATTCACGTCCAGATCAGCATTCAGAACATCGTTAATCCTCTTAAGCGGATCGCTGAGTCCCTCCATGACCTGTCTGGCCATCTGTGTGCTGGTACTGTAGGATTTGTCCACCCAGGATTCCAGGCCGATTACAAAGCCTTCACCTGCAAATGAACCGATTCTCCGCATTAGCTTAGACGGAGAAGCCTCGTCCAGAGTATTCATGGCCGCTTCATAAGCTGCCTGTGCAATCTTCCGGCCCGCTCCTGCCGCATTCGCAATCCAGGACTGCAGTCCATCTACAAAGCCTTTACCTGCGTTCCAGCCGGCATTATAGAATCCACTTGTACCGCTCGATGCAGATCTGGCCGCAGAAGAAGCCATATTCGCCGCAGCGCTTCGAGCCAGAGGCGCCGCGGAGTTGATACCGTTCGCATAGCCCTGAACGCTGTTCTCGCCGTAGCCCGCGTATACTGTGGACGGGGATGCAATGCCCAAAGTCGACGTCGTTCCGCTCATGGCAGATTCACCAAGAGAAGAACCGGCACCCTTTACAACTTCGCTGTTTCCTGTAATTCCTGAAGCCAGGCCTTCGTCAATACTTTCGCCAGCTCCGGTCATCTCCGAAATAGCCGATTCCAACCAACTGGCTATGTCAAAGTTATCACCAAGAATCCCGTTCATATCCAGGCTTGAGGTGCCAATGGAGTCCTGCATAGAAGTCATAAATGCCGTAGCGTCTGTGCTTGCAGCAGCGCTCATAGCCTCTTCATTGGTGAACATATCCTGCAGCCCTGTGGAAACAGATTCATCTCCCGCAAGTTCTTCGGCCGTAGTCTGCGTATAGGCATCTGCGCTTTCCGTTGCCGCCTCTACTACGACATCTCTGGCTGCGAATTTCTCTTTGATAGCATCCTGTGTGCTGGTGGCACTATTCAGCTTGGAGACGGCTTCATTTGTATAGGCATCTGCCGCTTCGCCGCCTGCCTGAGACGCTTCTCCGGTTGCGTCGCCGGTAAAAATACCGCTAACATCGATGCCACCGGTTAGTTTATTCTTTGCGCCATCAATCATACCGCTGATGCCTGTGTCCACTTCACCAGACAGTTCATCGATGTCGCCTTGAATATCGCTGGAAGCTGAGTTCTTCAGTTCTTCAAGTGTTGGCCCAAGATATTTTTCGACAATTGGTCCCAGTCCGGGGATCTTTGACGCGATACCCCAAAAACCTTCGATAACCAGAACCATCAGCGCGTTAATCACGTTTCCAATAGCCTGTCCGATGGCATAGCCATTATCTACAATCGCAACTGCCAGACTGTCGATCGCTATAATAATCAGCTGCACAATCACGCTGACTACATTGCCCATTTCACCGCTGAGCCAGGACAGGAACCCGGCAATCAACAGCGCTGTTCCGCCGATCAGGATTGTAGACATCTTTGGTAAAGAATTGGCGATCTTCTGCAGGAACGGCTCCAATGCCTCCAGCACGACTGTCATGCCTTTGACAATCTGGCTGATTGCGTAGCCGACAGCCACCGCCGTTGCCGCAACCACAAGCATGGTAAGCACGAAAGCTGCCACCGCATCTGCATTTCCTTTTATTGCATTGCCAAATGCTACGATGCCCTCGCCCATCTTCTGCATGACTTCCGGAATGGTATCGGAATTTCTGCTAAGCAATTCGATAGCAGCGGCAAAGACGTAGACGCCGGCGCCAACGATCAGAACACTTGCGCCGATCGCCAGAAGCGTCGTGGAAATTACTTTCAATGCCTGGGCGAGATTCAGCTTTTGAATGAGGGCTCCTGCTATAACCAAGGATCCCAATGCTCCAACCAAAGCCAGAATCGTAATGCCGACAGTTCCAATGCTGACGTTCGTATTGGCGATCAACGCCAGTGCAGCAGCTATAATTGCCAATGACCCAGCCATCGTCACAAATGTCTTAGCCATGGCTGAAATATCAGACGCGCCAGTTCCCTGTTTCTTAGCTGCAGTTGCCAGTACAACCATGAGAGCATCCATTGCCGCAACAACTGCTGCCATAATCCCGAGGCATTTGGTGGCATTGGCAAGTTCTGCCGGATCCGTCATGTTACTTAGCAGGATTAGGGCAGCAGATATAATCAGCAGCGAAGCAGAGATCTGCTGGAACGATTTTGCGAAGGTCAGCATGGCGCCGGTGTTGATTTTGAATCCGAACATACCGGATGACAATGCTCCGATCGTTGCCAAAGCCATCGTGATGGCCAGACCGACTCCGCCCAGCACTTTCGTAGCATGGTCCAGATTGTCGCCACTGAACTTGCTCAGCAGCAGAAGAGACGCCGTGATAATCAGCAGCGACATCGCAATCCGCTCAAATGCCTTACCGAATTGCTTAAGTGTTGAGGCCACGCCATTGATATCCACCCCGTACTTGGAAAAGCCGGCAGACAGTGTGGCTACAAATCCGATTAATAGAATAAATGGATCCATAAAGTCCATTAGCATACTTGCAACTTCGTGGATTTCGCTCATGCTTCCGCCGTACTGCTTTAGCGCGATAATCGCCGCTGCAATAACACCGAATCCGACCGCAATACTGAGCAGGGCTTTACCGATGGAAGATATAATGGCTGCTGTTCCAAGCTTGGATAGCATTTCCTTGATGCCAGTTCCAACCAGCTTCGCAAACAGTTGAAGAACACTTATAAATCCTTTGATATTCTCTACGCCTTGTCTGGCTGCTTTTGCTTCATTCAGCCTGGCGAGTGCGTTCATCAGAATCGCAATCGCTCCGCTAACCAGTACAATCGCAACCACCGCCGTGTTCATGGCGCTTGCATCGATCTTGGAAAGCACCCAGAATGCTCCGGCCAGGGCCACGATCGCAATTGCAATATTTTTCAGCGATTCCGTCCTGAGCTCTGTAGTATAGGCCTTCAGCACATCCTTCGCACCGCCCAGAAGCTTCACAACCGCTCCAGGAATATCCGCAAATCCTTTCATGGACTTTGTAAGCGAATCAAAGAATGACACGATGTTGTATAATACTTTCCCGATAATTGCCGTCCGTCCGACGCCCTTCAGGAAGTCCATAATGCTTGCGTCTGAAAACGCGCTGGTAAATCCTTCAACCAGATTCTTTGCTGCCTGTTTTGCAAACTCCCGAACCGGACTAAAGTCCACCTTACCGGAGAACATCTTTTTGATCCAGTCAGAAAGAGATACGTCCGGAGTCTCAAAGAAAGATTTCAGATCGAGATCTTTGAAGAAATCGATCACGGCTCCACCGCCCGTTTGGACAGCGGAAATCAGATTGTTGAGTCCTGTGGCAAGTAAATCTATGATTCCGACCAACTGATCCATGGTCGGCAGTGGAATCTTTGTTTTGCCAAGAAGGTCAAAGAACGATTTGATCTTGTCAATCACCGAATCCTTAAAACCGCTCAGTGTACTCAGCAGCTTTTGGACAGATTCCAGTCCTTTAATCTTGTTGATAAATTCCTGTACCTTACCGATAGCGCCACCCAGCTTGTCACGAATCTCTGTCAGTTTTTTTACAAAGAAATTTTCAGAACGGAGTTTGTTAACGAAGTTGGTGATTTTCAGTCCTATACTGCCGGTCTTCTTCAATAGACTGTCCAGGAGACCAGGAACCTTTTGGAGAATTGGTTTAACGAATACTTCGTTGACAGCTTTTAGCGCCTGTTTGACGATGTCCAGTGCCGAAGCAAATCCCGTAACCGTATGTCGCAGGTTCATTGCTCGGTTGTTGACATTGTCCAGCTCGGCTTTCTGCTCCTTGAAACTGTCGATATACTGTCTGGCAACGTCCCTGGCAGCAGCGTCCAAATCACCGCCGTAGTATTTGTCCGCAATTTCGTCTAGCTCTGTATTCCACTGTTTTACCGCATCCACGGCCATATCCAGTGCTGCCTGATCGAAATCTCCGCCGTAATATTTGTCGGCAACCTTCTGGATATCTTCCATGGTGCCAAGCATTTCATTGGCCTTATCCGTATCCGGAACGAGCCAGGAATATAGCGACTTTGCACCGTCCAGGAAACCGTTCGTCATCTCTACCAGCTTTTCGCCGGTAGTCTTCGGAAATACAGTCTCCCACGCCTCACCAACTCGGCCCAGAACGTCTGCAACAGCATTCCAGGCATAGGAAATACCATACGCTAAGCTTTCTCCGCCGCCAGCATCTCGCCAATACTGAAGCATCTCGTTGCGGGCTTCGCTGGTAGCCATGAATACGTCGTAGAGCGTATTTGCCCACCAGGTCCACACTGTAGTCGCTTCTTCTGCATTGCCGAAAATCAACTCAAAAGTACGCATCCAGCCAGTGGAAACCGCGTCTTTGACAGAGTCCACAGTATCCTGGAACGTTCTTGCTTCCTGACCTGCTTTAAACCATTTCAGTGCCAGCGCATCAATGGAGCCGCCCAACTTCTGGATTGCTTCAGAAGCTGTGATGCCATGTTCCTCAGCATATTCCCGGATCTGATCAACCGCCTCGGAATACCGCTGGAATACGGTCATCATAACGTCTTTGTTAAACCAATTTTCACGGGTCAATGCGTCAGAACTGAACAACTCCGCCATGGAGTATTCTTTTCCGGATGCCAAAACCTGAAAAGCATCTTCTCCACTTTTCTTCAGAACACCAAGGGCCTCGGCTGCAAGAATCGCCTGCTCCCGGAACTCCTTCGTGTCCATATTGGCATTCTGAATAGACTTGTAGTCCTGGTATCGTAGCGATCCAACACCCATGGCCTGACTGAGCTGATACATAGCTCGGCTGGCGGTGCTCGCATTTTGACCGGAAGCCGCAGCCCATAGCGCGATACCTTCCATGGCTGTAACAGACTCTTCCAGCCCCTGTCCAGTAGCTGTGAATTTCCCGATTTCCCCAACCATATCCGTGAAGTTATAGCTGGTTTCATCAGTAAACCACAACAGGTTTTCCATCTGCTTGTTCACTTCATCCAGATCGAATCCCTGCGAGACAATCGTCTGCACTGCGCGGGTCTTTTCACCAAATTTCTCCCAGCCCGCAGACATATTTGCAGCATCTGTCATGGATACTACGGAAGAAGAGATCAGCCCGGCTGCCGAGACAATCTCCTGTGCCGTCTGAGATAGAGAAGAAAGAGACGCCACTGTACTGGTAGTCTGGGTAAGAATCGTAGTCAGAGAACCGGCGATTTCATCTTTTACGTTGTTGACTACCTTTCCGAGGATGCTGTATCGGCTGTTAATCTGTTCAATGCCGTTTACGATGGAAGAGATGGCACCGCTATTTGCCAGAGATTTTGTGGATGCTGACAGACTGTCAAAACCTTTGGCTGCTCCGTCCAGCTTCAATGCTGCTTTCAGTTTTTCCAGCGTGCTCATGCTGGTCGAAACGTTTTTCTCAAAGTTTTGGTTGTCGAATCGCATCTCTACGACGCGTTCATCCACCTGCTGGTTGCTCATAGACTTGTCACCTCACCCCATGCTTCGTCTGCCAGAGCTTCAAATACCGGCTGAATTGCCGGGTTAATATAGTCACGTCCCTGCACATATCCGCCGTTCCGGGTTCCATGCCCGTATTGCAGAATCAGCGCAATGTTGACGTTTTTATTAATGTTGCTGTTGTTGAAGTAAATAACGGCGCCCTGATCGCTCTGCTCAATCTCATAGGACCAGGAAGCCGCGGTTCTGCCGCTGTCCACCGGAGTCATGGCCGCCAGTGCGTCAACGCCCTTTTTGCCGTACTTCTCCAGCAGCCGTTGAATTTTGAATTCCTTCAACTTCTGAAAGTATCGGGTGGCCTTTCCAAGATCGCCCTTATGGGTAAACGTGATCAATCCGCATCACTCCAAATTGGTATTATTTGCCATATAAAGGCGATAAAAAATAAGCCCTCCGAAGAGAGCTTAAACATTAATATTATCTTGTCATCCTCATAAAAAGTAGAACCACAGTAAAAATAACGAACATGATTACCAGCATCTTTGTAAAACCGGCTTTATCTTTCTCATCGTGTCTAAGCTTTTCCAGTTCGATTTTCTCATTTACTTCGGCTTCTCGAATCCTGGCGTCATCTGTATATCGGATATGAACCATCCCATCATCCACCGCAATCTGTTTTCCGCAGTAAGTACAGAAACAGGTAGACCTGCCCTCCTCAACGTGGATTGATCCACCGCAGTTTGGGCATTCTAACGTCTGAAGCTTCACTCCGCCGCCTCCTTTCTGTACAATTGTAGCGGATTCGTAGCAGCTTGTAAAGTTTTTTATCTTACAGATGAGCGAAGAATGGTGACAACTAAAAACGTAAGGGCTCTGTAAAGAGCCCTTATCCGTTTATGAGAGTAATATCTCCATAACTTCTTTGCAAGTTGTTTCCCGTTTTTCCGGATCGTCATCAATAACTGTGTAAAGATGGTCATTTATAGTCCAAAGCTTGTAGCATTTCATATGCTGTTCTACAAAACAACCCACTCCTGAAATAGCTATTAAACCGTCTGTAATTACAACCCCGAGAATAAACCACGGAGAGATAATATAGGACATCAATAGGAACAAGAGTGGTATAATACATAGTACAAATGCACATAATCCTGCTGCCACTTCGCCGTTAGTGGATAACACTTTTACATAGTCATTCAAATACCTTTTCATCATACATACCTCCTTAAAAGTTAGGATTTCTCCCATTAAAAGATATGTATTCTGCGCGAAACCTAGCCCTTCGTATGCAGCTTTGCCCGTCTTGCGGCGTTTAATGCCGTATTCTGTTTCATCGTTGCGGCAGTGCTCATTTTTTGCGGATGCGGATTGTTCTTAATCGAGCAAACCTGAATCAGCGTAATCAGCCGATTCAAATGCCATTTTTGACACTCCATCGGAATGTTGCACGCAATCATATAATAGTACAGCACTTCGGCCGTGAGGGTTTCCTTGCGGCCTTTCTTTGGTGACGAATCGTGGATGGTGGTTGCAGTCATCGGATCATCTATGTATTTCAGAATCTCCTGAAAATTCTCTGTAGTAAGCCGGTCATAAACTGAGTCATCCACATTCTGTGTCACCGTCATGCACTTAATGTAAGCCAGAAGCTCTTCCGGAGTCATCGGATTCTTTTGATTCAGGAAAGGCTTCTTAAATTGAGACTCCCATTTTGAAAGAGAAACAAGGGAATGCTCAAGTGTGATCGTCTGCGCTTTCCGCTGAATGAATTCTTCCCGAATCGGGTCGTACCCTTCGGAAGCAGGTATCGTAATCCTGAGCATTTCCCTTGTCCTCCATTTCATTTATACATTCGCAACTGGCGCAATGGCCGGTGCGTTAAGATTTGCCGGGATAATCCCGTTTACAAATGCGCTGGCTGCGTTATCGTTGGTGGCCAGCTCCATGAACAGTTCGCTGTACGCCTCTGTCTGCGCGAAGTCGTCAGCGAGCTTATGGCCGTCCTTATCAATCTTGACGAAGCGTCTACCGTCTGCGGATTTTTCACCGTAAGCCAGCAGGATGATCTTCTTAAAGAGCTCCATAATCCGAGGCTGGTCCTTGGTTTCGATAATCTTCTGGATCATCTTCTCCAAGCCACCAGTAGTGCCCATATCCAATTCAACCAGTTCCGCTTTTGTCAGATTGAAATAAAAGTCTTCCTTACGCTCATTTCCGTCATAGTCGGTATAAGCAATTGTCTTTTTCAACATATCAGGTTGCTCCTTTCATACCTTGTTATTTTAGGCGGTCTTCATCATGCTGATGACAGTATCCGGCAGCGGGAAAGAGGGTTCAGCTTCATCCGAACCGTAAAGCAGAGCCTCCAGCGCGGCCAGCTTCGTAGCGTCAGCCTTGGTGGAGTCGATCTCCAGATGCGCCGTGGGCTTAAAGCCGGTGACGTTGACGGGAGTGGTGGTCAGTTCCCAGCTGAACGTGATGGCTTCCGGAGAGTCGTTCACAGTCTGGTAGTTCTTCTCCGAAGGAGCAGCAGTGGCATTGTAAACCAGATGCAGCTTATAGCCATAGTCCTCATACTGCGTGTCATTACCAACGATGGTCTTGTAGCACAGACCGAATGGCATTCTCGCCTGCTGGCCGATGGTCACGCCGGTCGCCACAGACGCACTGCCATCGCAAACCGCGAACTCATCCGGATAGGTGTAAGCCTCCACAGTCGCGCCGAAGTCCTCGGCAGAACGGAGGTCGATATACTTGATGTTGTCCGCATAAAGCGGGTTGGATTCTGCACCGGAAGGGCTCTCCGTAACAGCGGTCAGACCATTCCATGCAACACCCTTGGTGTAAGCACCAGAAGCATCCATGGGATACAGAACGCCGTTGGAAATACCAGTCTCGTACAGTCTTTCGGACGTATTGTCCCAAACCAATTTAGACATATTTTTAGCCTCCTGATAAAATGGAAAAGATCCTTTACTCGACCAATAGCCGGGCAAGGATCTCTTCATCGTTTCGTGTTAAAATAGTTTCATCGCTTCTTGTCAGCAGAGATTCATAGCTGTATCCATGCAGATTTGCAAGATCATCCGGGAATGGAAAAGTTGGATCGCTTTCATCAGTCCCATAGATCATCTCCGAAAGGGTTAACAGCTTTGCCTCCGATAATTCACGGGAATCCACCACGACATGCGAAACCGGCCGTCTTCCGGAAATATACAATGGATCCGAAGAAATGCTCCAATTTCGGCTCACAGGGTCATAATCATCAGCCATCGTACTGTAAGTTGTTTCCGGTGGATCTGCAATTGCTCCATAAATAAAGTGGATCAAATATCCGGCATCCGATGTAACGCCGTTTCCGATATTTGTCTGATAGCACAGGCCAAACCGTCTTCGCTTCCGATTAAATACATGAATTCCGCGGGATAGAGATGATTCCCCAATGCATTCACCAAAAGCTTCTGGCACAGTATATGCGTTAATAATCGCGCTGAACTGATCCATCGACCAGCGATTCGTATATTTTCGGTTATCTGCCCACATGGTTTCAATGTCTTTGCTGGATGAATCGATTGTCACAGAGATAATTCCGTTCCAGGCAGAACCCGGCTCATACGACCCATCGCGGTTCATGGGATAGATAACCCCTTTGGAAACGCCGAACTCGTATAGACGTTTCACTGGTTCGTCCCAGGTAAGCTTTGCCATGGAAGGACCCCCTGTCAATAATAGATGTTGATGATATCGTGATTCAGATTATCTGCTGTATAGTGACGTCCTTTTCGATTCATCGGAAAATGCCAGATAATCTGGTCAATTACCTCATTGTCCGGATCCGGATCAATCACAGTAAGCTGATACTGGTCGCGATAAGTATAGGTGCGATTGTTGGCGAACTCCGTGTTTCCGGATCCACGCTCATATACAATGCACGGATACTTCAGCCGAACAGATTCCGGAGGCTGAAAGTATACATGGTCCGTTCCCAGCAGTTTTTCCAGCTCCTCATGAAGCTGAAGCCGTCGGTCCATTGTATACACCTCCTATTGAAAGCAGCAGTCTCGGATATTCTACCGTAACTGACTTGACCTTCCACATAATACCCATCCATTCGGCATACCGAATATCGGAGAAGTGCTGAAGCGCGAAGCCGTCGGCAAGAATAGACAACTCGTTTCGAATGTTCAGGTCATCATTGGCCTGATCGCTGGTTTCCCATCTGGAATTCACCTTGGTGACGTCTCCCATATAGGTTCGTTCCGTGATTCGATCGGGTGTATACACGCCAGGCCGAATTTCCTCCTGAACCGCGTAGCCGATCCTGCCATAATACTTCACTACTTCAGCACCTCTTTTCTACGATTTTGAATTACTGCGCCTTCACCAGGGTAATAGCGGAGTAAGGCTTGGTCAGAGCACCGGAGATCCGGGTCTCGATCAGATACTTCTGCTGGTTGTAGTCGATGTCAAAATCATCGAACATGCTCACAGCGCCGCCCTTGTCTGCGCCGACGTTGTAGTCCTGCAGATTCACGATGATGCCCAGCACGTCATAGTTGGAAGCGGTGGTCGCGTCTCCAATCTTCAGGCTGGTAGTAAGACCTTCCATAGCGGGAACCGTCACGATCTCTCTCACGCGAAGCTTCGTGGCCAGCTGCGCCTCGGACTCATAGAGCATGTGACCGATCTCATCCTCAAGCAGCAGCATCTCGGTCAGCCAGTCCTCCGTGGTAAACAGAACCGGATTACCGGAACCCTTATAATCCTTGCGGGACTTGATGGCCGCACGGATGAAATTCTTAGCGGTAGCCGCGTCATCAGCGCCGGCAGTAACAACGCTCTTGACGTTATACAGGTCGGCGTCGGTGACGATGGGACGGATATGCAGCTCAGAGATCTTGTCATCGCTGGAAGCAGAACGGCCATCGCCGATCAGAATGGCGCGAGCAATCTCCTCGTCCAGCATCAGACGCATTTCGCTCTTGAGCCAGGCCACCACGTCAAAGTCCGTGATATCGATGATGTCATCCCGATCCAGCTTCTGCTTTTTGTAGATGGTCTGAGGATCAGTGGTACGCTTCAGCAGGCTGAATACCTCTTCAACCTTCCGGTTGCCCTTGATGTAGCCCTTGGCCCGAGCCTCGTCCATGGTGATGTTGGCATGGATAGACTTGACGCGGCTGAACGGAGTATGATGGGTACCGTTCATGACCTTCTTCACCCAGTCCATCTCCCGGGAGATAAAGTCCGGGGTATTGGTGATGGTCTTGGCATCGGGGAACAGGTAGTTGATGTCTGCAATGCCATAAGTCTGCTGAGTGGTCTGGTTGCCATCAGAATCGTGGTTGTACACGGCATGGCTCAGCACGCCGCTCTCCATGTTCTCCAGCACGGCATCCCGCAGAGAACCAATACGCTTGGCGTCTTTGAAAATCTGGGCCATGTCATCATGGCTCAGAGTCGCAGACTTGGTCGCTTCGTTATCAAATACATTATGTTTCATAGCTTCTCCCTCCATATCGGAATGTTTTGCTTCGTCATCCTTCTTGTCCGAGTCGGACTTTTCATCCTGAATGGCTTGGTTGACGATGTAATAGACCGCCTTTTTCTGCTTTTCACTTAGTGTGTCGAACACGTCGGCTACGGTCTCCTCATCCTCGGTGTCCTCTTTCTGCTGGGACTCGCCCTTCTTTTCCAGCGCGTCCTTGGACTCCTCTTCCTTGGGCTTCTCTTCCTGACTGTCCGCATGGAACAGTTCGAAATCCTCGCCGGTGGAAATAACAGCCCGATCCTCAGCTTCAACCCCATGAGCCAGAATCGGGAACTCAATGGTGGCGCCAGGATTCGCTCCGGCCAGCACCAGACTCAGTTCCCGAATCACGCCGTGCAGCACGTCGCCATTGGATGTCTGCTGAAGATCGTTGGCCCAGATGGAGACCTTGCGAATGTCGCCATGCTCCACCAGGGATCTTGCGTTTCTGCCAGGCTCCGTTTCATTGAACGCGCCGTAAAAGTAAACGCCCTCCGGACGATTCTCCAGAAGGGCGTGGCCAAGAATATTGCTGGGATCATTATGCTGATGGGCCCAGACAAGCGGGACCGTTTCTCCGTCATTCACCTTGAAGGCGTCCCGTCGAATGGTCCGGCCGTCGGAGCATTTCAGATCATTTTTCGTGGCCCAGCCGCTGAAATCGTATTTTGCTCCCATTTTGATTTCTCTCCTTTTATCGAATAGCTAGTCTTCATCAGCCACGTCTCTCGTAGACGCAGGCTCCGGCGCATCCTCTGAAGGATTCAGATTCTTATTCCGAAGTGCGTCTGCCTGAGGATCGTCCACCGGCTTCCAGCCCACAACAGCTCGCATCTCGTTGGAAGACGCGATCTCATTACGTGTAAACTTGTCGGCGATCTCCGCCACCTGGCTGACCGGGACCAACTTGAATGGGTCCTTAAAAAATTTCAATGCTTGCCGCTGTGATCGTGCCGTTTTCGTAAGGAATTTGGTATTACATTCCTCCACGATGGCCGACAGCATCGGTTCAATGGTCCGGTTATAATAGTTCAGCATTTCTGCCTCATCTGCGGTCCCGTTAAAGATGTTCTCCGTGATACCCAACTGGCTGTATAGCGTTCTCGTGAGGTATTCAATCTGTCCCATCAAATTGTTGTCCACAGATCGGTTTAGCTGCGTAATACGTTCCGTACCATCGGTATATGCAATTCCATATTTCGAACCGGTGAGCTGCATTTCAATGTCTTTTCTTCGCTTCTCCGCCTCCTGCCGTTTGGCCGGCGTTTTGACAACATACGGAAGCTGAATAATCAGATCCAGTTTCCCGGATCCGCTCTGCTCATCGATGGCGTCCAGAAGGTTCAGCTTCCGGATCAGCCGCTTCAAATTAGAGTTTGGCTCATTCATAACTTCGTATAGCGGATTTGGAATCAGCGCCACCTGTTCTTTCGGAAGAATTATAGTTTCGCGTAGGCCAGTTCTGTCATTGTACAGTTCCACCTGCACATGCTGTGGATACCACTGCACAACCCTGCCAGTCCGCATGGTCTGGATTTCATAAGAGCCGGACAACTTCGGGTCAATTGTTGTATCAATTGGCACAACCGCAACCACGCCCTCGTCGCACATGCTCATTGCAATGTCCTGAACAAAGGCGCGGCCGGTCTGATCGATGTTGGCTCTCTGCGTGAAAATGTAATTCAGACTGGAATCGATCTCAGACTTAAACCGTCCGTTCTCATCCAGCCTGACATGCTTGATGTCGCAGGATGCCACGTCTATGGCGATCCGGTTGTAAAGCGCGGCAACAACAGATCGTTCCGTACTGATCCGAAGCCTGGTTCGGTCCGGACGATAGGAATTTCCAACTCCGTATTCGTAATATCCGGTGGGATCTTTATTGTTGCGAAAAGCATTCCAGGCATGCTGCAGCCTGTCCGAAAAGCTCAAAACGCATCATCCTCCTTTTTATCCAATAATTATGCTGGAAACTGATACTTATATGGTGTATAATCATCTCAGATTTGAGAAAGGACGTGTCTGTTATGCAACAGTGCCCAGATTGTGGCCGTGTTTATGACGAATCCGAATATTCCGGATGCCCAAACTGCGATTCTAGCCAATACTCTTATAGCGGTAAAGGCAATGGACGCAGAAGAAGGCCTTTCACTCCGGAGTTAAACGTTATTGATAAGAAAACTGGAGAGTATCGCAAGGCAACGGATGAAGAATATGAACAGCATTTTGGATTCTCTAGGTATTATTAACCAAACGCATCCCGATGCAGCTTATACGCCACATACGCATCCATCATAGCCGCTACGTTATCAATCTTTTGGTCCGACCGTTTCTTGAGTAATTTGCGGTTCCCGTTGGTGTCCTCCAGAGTAATGCAGTTGCCCATGGCAAAGACCATCAATTCCTCATCAAATAAAAGCATCCGTTCCTCTGCCAGGTGTTTGAGTTCACCAAGAGGGACGGATTCTGTTTTTGCACCCTGTATAACCTTTTCAATTCCGTACGGACCATTTTCTCGTTCCCATCGCTCTACAAAGGCCTTGGCGTTATATGGATCATAGCCAAAGGCGCACACGTCGTATCCCTGATCCACAATGTGCCGGTCCAGGTCGTCGTATACATCTTCCATATCCAGTACCGTACCCTCCAGCACGATCAAACTTCCTTCCTTGATGAACTCCTCATATTTCAGCCGCATAGCCAGCTGGAGATTCCCCATAGTCTTAGAAGTAATATAGCTTCGAGTCTTCACACCGAATCCGCCGTTGTTCAGCGGGAACAGGAACGTAAAAGCACAGAAATCATCGCCCTGGCTGAGGTCTGCTCCCATGGCGCACTGCATACTCCAGAAACTGTGCGTCCGGTGGGGAAGCGTCTCCTCGTAAGTAAAGAAATACGTGTAGCCCTCCAGCGGAATGCCGAACCGTTTTGCAAGAATGTCGTTTCTGGCGGAAGGGTTCTTTTCCGCCCGCTCCACGTCCAGCTGATACGCCTCGTAGGTAACCGTCTTTCCAATGTTCGGATTGGCTTTGATCCACATGGATGGATCGTTTACCTCTTTGATATCATCCAGCCGATAGTACCAGATGGACACATGAGGGTTTACGTACTCCCCTTTCAGGATGCTCATGATTTCCATTTTGATTGTGTCGCCGCTGCCGTTTCGGACCGTTCCCTCTGAGCTCATGGCGACAATCACATAGTCGTCCAGTCCGCCCTTGGCAGCGCCCTGCTCCAGTGCACCGATGGGATCCTCCCGGATGTCTCCGGAAAGCCATTCATCCACCGTGGCCACCTTGATCCGAAGCCCCTGGAGCTTGTCGATGCTCATGGGCCGGATCTCCAGCCAGGACCCCGTGATGAAGTTTTCGATCCCCTTTTTGGTGGAAGCCAGCTTGGTCCGGTTGGCTTTGGAACCGGTGGTATTGTTGATGCTGCCGTCTGTCAGGAATTTGTAAAGTGGGCCTCTGGATCTGGTGATGGCGGTTCGAATCGGAGACAAAACCTCGTCAGCCTGCCGCATGGTTGGCGCCGTAGCCACCTGATAAGTCGTGGTCTGATCAATATTCAGGAAGTAATTCTGAATGCAGCTGCCGTACATGCTCTTTGCTGCGCCACGGGCCACGATCAGATACTGCTTCCGAATCAGCCGTTTCTTGATGCGCCGAAGCACATATCGTCCGCCCGGCCCATCCAGATCTGGTTCATAGACGCTCCGCTCCACGAAGTAGTACCATCCGAAAATCTGTTCGCTCCACAGTTTAAAGCTGTCCAGAAGATGCAGATCTGATCCATCCGTCAGCGTCAGCTCGTTCTCGCAATACCGGATAAACCCCTCTACTGCCTGGTCATCATAGTAGATGCCCGGATTCTCGATCAGATCGTCGATCCGCTCCATCTCCATGGCAATTTCCCGGCAAACAGGAATGTCTCCACGCAGCACCGCATCCCGGAACTGCCCATAATACTTCGGCACAGCTTTATTGGAAAGCATTCAGTTCACCTTATTTCTTTTTCTTACCGGATGTTACGGTATCACCATCGAAGTCTGTACCAGTCATGCGGTTCATGGCTTTCTCGATATCTTTATACAGCTTTTTGGAATTTTGCCAGGCTTTCTCGCTCTGTGTATAAAGATTGTTGGCTGTTGTGAGCCAGTTTGCAACTTTACCGACATTTGCCATGGTTCTGTCCACCGCATTGAAGCCATTTTGTACCTGATTCTTTGTAAGGGCGTTCAGCTTCTGATACGCGTCGACGCGACTCATGGCATTGTAGATTTCGTTGGTGGTCAGTTCATCCCGGATCGCCTCAATCTGTTTGGCATCACCGGATCGGAGAATTCTCTGCTTGGCTTCCTCTTTCTCCTTTGCCGCCTGTTCAGCTTCCGCAGCCTGTTTTTCCCGCTGTGCTTTGATTTTGGCTGCTTTTTTCTGGATTTTCTTCTCTTTTCGCTCTGCTGCTTTCTTTTCTCTCAGGTCTGCTTTATCCGCCAGTTTCCGTTCCTTTGCGCTGAGCTGACTGGATCCAAGCGGATAAGGTGGGCCATTTTTCTGTCCCCACTTCTGTCCGGAAATGCCATGATGCGCCAAATACTCCTCTGAAAATAGTTGCATGGTCGGCATGTAATCTCACCGTCCTTATGAAGTTTCCTCGGCAGAATACACCTCTGTGAAAGCCTCTGCCGATTCGCTTTGCACATTCATAAGCCATTCATATTCATGGATCTGATCCTTCACCGCTTCGATTCCGTAGGAGGAACCCGGCGGGTCAAACATCAGCTTCACCCGAAGAATGATGTCTGCTTTGACCATCTCCATGGAATCGTCATCGATAAATTCATCCCAGGTTTCTGATCCATCTGTAATTTTGAATGGCGCATCCGTTGGCCCGACTCCAAGCTGGTAGAGCCGCTGGAATGCCATGTTGATATACATCATGATCTGCGTATCAAATGCCGTGTACTCCTCTGTGATTCCTCCGAGTCCGAGCTTCACGGAATCCAGGATACTGTCAGTCAATTCTGCCAATGGTGGTCACCTCCATGGGCAGGTGTCGTTCGGCATTCTGACCACCGGCCCTTTTGGTAATAGTCCGGCGTCTCCATAGTGGATCGCCTCATGTGTCAGAAACGACACTGTAATCAGATTTTCGGGATCAAAGAGCTTACTGCTCCGATCCAAGATGTCCTGCTTTGTGATGGGATTCATGTGATGCACCAGCATTCGGTTTGTCATCTCATGCTCCGGATGCCCGAGGTCACAGAAGTTATCCCGAATCAGTATTTCCCGCCGGCATTTTTTCCACGCCTCGTCATGATACAGGATCTGGTTCAGCCATCTGTCATATCCGAAGGTAGATCGTCCAACCGTTCCTCCAAGTTTCAGATACTCAAACCGTTCAGAAAAAGACGGAAGCAGGACTAGCTCCGAATAGCATCTATTCATCGCTGTCACCCGGCAAATAAGACCGAAACGCAGAGATCGCGTCACGATACAACTCCTCCGTCCGCTTTGCGCTCTGAAGGTTTTCTGTCTTTGCTTTGACCAGTTCCTTCTTCAGCTCAAGGATTTCCTTTTCAATCCGCTCCGTAGAGGACGCCAACTTCAGATAGTGTGTTATTACCTGTGAAGATGCGGTTCCTTCCCGCAGCTGCTTCTCAGCCAGATCCACCGCAAGGGAAATCAGCTGATTTTCGCGTGCATCCGGTGTGGAAGCGGGACGCTGCAATGGCACATCGATGGGACTTTTCGCTCTTCTGGCCAACCATCCCACCTCCTTCCCATTGTGTTGCTGTTCGATAGGATATGGTTTGTCCCGGGTTTTGCTATGGTTTTCGTACAGTCTTTTAGACGGTGAGGCCGTTATCCGGTTTTGTAAGTAGACAGAAAGGAGGTTTGACACTACCCAGCCCAAGTAGCAAATCAAAGGAGGTGATACAAAATGGCGAAAACTCTTGAAAGGAGCAACCCAACTGCCTCACCGCCCAAAACACTGTACGAAAATATAACCCCCGGAGAAATTTTGGAGACCGGCGCGATGAAGGAGGGGGTGTATATTTTTTGA